>Ga0307515_10013747_pt1 | contig 15083 bp, 10 predicted proteins | sample 17_EM_MG_FD_194513 | JGI IMG/M metagenome (GOLD analysis project Ga0307515, IMG submission 194513) | Populus trichocarpa ectomycorrhiza microbial communities from riparian zone in the Pacific Northwest, United States - 17_EM | ecosystem: Host-associated > Plants > Roots > Unclassified | place... | reverse complement strand
AACCCAGTACCAGTGGCCCTCGGAAGCGGCCTGGTTCGCGTAAATATTCGAGCCGACTGCCGCATTGATGTAATTGAAATCATCGGATGCGGCCATCCAAGCGTCCGCGGTCAGCTTCTCGCGAATGAAATCGTTTTCGGTCTGGCTGGTGATGGTGGCCAGATAGCCGGTCAGGCCTTGAAACACACGCGTTCCGGCTGCCGCCTGCGCGGCGGTCCACGACACCGGGCCCGCAACCGTCTCGTAGTAGTGATTGACGCCGTTTATCGTGAGCGCAACGGCATTACCTAGCGTGAAAGTGATCGTACGCGGGGCGACGTCAGGCATCTCACTGGTGTTGTTGTATTTCACCGCTCGCAGCGCGGCTTGGTACTGCGCGAGTGTGGCGCTGCCGGAGAGTGTCAGCACGCCTTTCGTAGCGTCGTAGCTATAAGTGATTCCATCGCCATTGGTGCCGGAAGCCGGCATCAGCTGATCTTCCGCGACCTTGAAGCCACCGGCGATGATGACTTTGGCGCCGTTCATCGTTGTGCTGTCCACATCAGTCAACGTAAGACCCGCGTCGACAAAGAAATTGGTGTTGTTTTCCGCATAAGAAGACGCGCCAGTCGACAACGTCAGCACTGTCGGATCATCCACAGCCGTCACATTGATGCTAGCGCTGCGAGTACCGGATAGCGCGCCACCGGAACCGCTGTTGCCCCCATCGTTGAGCGTGAAAATGAGGCCACGGGTCAGAATGGAAGGCGCATCTGACGTGTTCCGATACGCGATCATACGTGCGAGGGCCTGAGTGGCCGCTGAGCTCGCACTACTGTTCAACGCAATTCTCAATGCAGCATTGTTAGTACCATTCAACGTGGCATCGATCACGCCGATGATGACGCCGCCGTAAGTGACATTGCTGCCGGAGACGCCGATCTGCCCGGCCGCCGTCCCTTGATTCAGGACGGAGAGCTGGTCTTCAGCGCCGCCATTGCTCGTGATCTGCGCCTGCAGATAGCCGCCGTTGAAGTTAGCCGGTGCATCCGGATCAACAACCGCTATGACCGTATCGATGGCCGCCGCGACGCCATTCTCTGTGTACGTAAGAGTCTGCGGGGTACCAGTGAGTGTCGGTGCATCGTTGACCGTTGTGATGTTGATGAGGCCCGTGTCCGAACCGATTCCGCCACTGCTGCTCGCGGCCGTAACGGTGAACACACGTGTTGAAGCGGTCGCCGGCGCATCGGAGTTCGCTTGAAACGTAACCTGCCGCGCGATACTAGTGACAACTGCGTCGTTGACCTTGGAACCGAACACCCGCACGTTGTCGAGATACATCGACGCACCCGCTACCGTGCCGCCGGAAAAGTCGTACGTTCCGGAGACGAACACGAAGCGATAATTTCCGGTGGCCGGAATTGACGCGCTTGCCGTGGCCCACGCAGTGCTGGCGCCGGTGCTGGTGCCTGTCGCGTCCAGCACGGTGGTTTTCGCACCCGTCGCCGTATTCAGCAAATACCCAAAGACGTCAAAAGCATCTCCGCCCGCGAAGGCGCGCCAGTCGAAATAGATGGCATCGCCGGTTACGGCGGCAAACACGTCGCTGTACACGGCAGGACCGTGCACGACGTCGTAGCCGCTCGCTGTAGTCATGCCGGAACTGAGAAGGCGCAGGGACTGGTTGCCGTCGGTCTTCTGGCTCGTATCCAGCGTAGTGGTAAAGGTGCCGGCAGTGGCTGGATAGGCGTCGTCGTTGCCCGAATTAGGGGGATTCGTCGGATCGTTCGGCGTGACAAACCCCGCGATGTTCGTTACCCCCAAATTGACTACGCTATTGATAGCCGTCCAGCCCGTGAGCGGCGTCGTTTCGAAGCTCGAGTTCGTGAAGGTCGACACGAAATTGATCTTGAGAGCCTGACCATTCAGGCCATTTTCGATGGCATCGACGGTGCCGATGGCATCGCGCGAGCTGCCGGTGCCCACGTAGACGGTGACACCGGAGATCGATATGGCCCCGGCAAGGTTCACATTCGCCGCGCTGTTCAGCGCAAGGGCATCGGTGCTCTGGCCGTTGGTCAGACTGAAGCGGACGTATTTGCCGTCGTAAGAAGTGCCGTTCGCGACCGTAATACTGGAGTCAACGACAATCGCGCCGCTGCCTTCGTTATAAGTAGTGTCATCAACTGATGTGACGGCCGGTACACCCAGCAAGAACGCCGGTGTGTTGACGCCCTCCAGGTCGAGCGCTTGCGTATCGACAGTGCCGGTACGCACTTCGAGCGCCCAATCACCGCCAAGGGATGCCGAGCCTGTCGGATCATCCGAGGCGGCAAGATCCGCGCTCGTGAGTGTGGCCAGTTGGGTAACGAACTTTGCGCCGTCCGTTGAGTTTGCAATGTCGCAGCCGTACAGGAGGATGTCGCCCTCCGCTCCCAAATGCCTGCCGATGTCATGCAATGCTGTTGCGACGTCCGGCGCTTGCAATGTCTCCGCGTTGAGCCGAGTGGTGCCGAGATCGAGTGTGCCGGCTTCGCCGTGCGCGACAATATGGATGGCATCGACATCCGTACGGCCTTGCAGATAGTCGGAGATCTGCGCAAGCCCATCCGCGCGTGCATCGAGCAACACGACTTCGAAGGTCGGCTTGACCTGCTCCGCCAGAGAAGCCCAGTTGGTGATGGACGAATCGATGAAGACGATCTCGTGCCGCCCCCCCTCTACTTCCGAGTTGCCCTCGGCGAGAACACGAGGCGCGGGGGCCTCAATCGCGCGTGGCGGCTCAACGGTGACAGGGGTCGGATGCGTGTTGTCCTGAGGTACGGCGGGGGCGACTGGTACTGGCACCGCAACGGGAGCCTCGATCGCAGCGTGTTCCGCACCGCCTGAATGATCCGCAGAAGGCACTGCGGCTGCGGTATGCACAACAGCTTCTACCGCCGCTCCGTCGAACATCAAACGCGCTTCGAGCGCCAGCGGACTGGGACCCTTGCGATGCAGGCTACGTCGGGGCTTGGTGGGCAAACGGCTCAGGGCGGTGGGCTTCATAAGAAAATCCGGTGATTCGTTGCCTATCGTGCGGTAACGGCGACAGTGGGTGGAACCATCTGCACGCGTCCGCTCATTCCGGCAATCAACTTGGGAAAGCGGCCGTCGATGACGGCGGCGACTTTGATCGACTGACTGACCGCGTCGACCCTTGCGCCGAGGCGCGTGATCTTCGCTGGATACGTAACTCCCGTCTCATCGATGCGAACTTCGAATGCATATCCGGGCGCAAGCCAGGCCAGCCAACGCGAGGGCACGATAAATTCCAGCTCCAGCGCGCTGTCATCGATCACATCGAGAATGGGCTGGCCGGCCGGCACAAACTGCTTCTCGCGAACCTTCTGCTCCGCGACCCGTCCGGCAAAGGGTGCGGCAATCGCGCACTTGCTCAAGGTCGCGTCGGTCAGGGCTACGTCGGCGCGCGCCTTAGTGACCTCAGCTTCCGACACTTCCAATTCCAGGTTGCCGACCGAATGCAGCTCGGCGAGCCGGCGGTTTGCGGCAACGACCTTTTCGGCCACGCCCAGCGCGGCGCGCGCGCGTTGCGACTGCGCGGCCTGCAACGTGCAATCAAAGAGGATCAGCGTTTGCCCGCGAGTGAATCGCTCTCCTTCGCGAACCGCGATGCGGTCGATCTTGGCTCCCAGCTCAGCGGCCAAAGACGTGTAATTGCGTGGAGATAACTGGGCGCGAATGTCCTGCTTGTCGAGAGCAGGCGAATCGCCCGCGGCGACAGCGTTCCCACTCAGCGTGCTCAGCAGTATGAGATGAAATGCAACACGCACATGATGCCTCAAGCGCCGTTTCGCTCAGCGCGTTCGACAATCTGTACTAGGTCGCTGAGCTTGATGTCCTGCAGGTCACCGAGCGCCGGCTCCGTGCCGAGTGTTGCCTGGATTTTGCCGCGTGCTGCGTACACCTCGTTCAGGGCCTGGTAGCGCCGAAGCAAGCTAACGACAGCAGAAGTATTGTTCGATACGCGTTCAAGCTGACTGCGCGCTGCTACGGCCTGACGGTTCACACTGTGCCCGTCGATACGTTGATCAACGAGCCAGATGGCATCGGAACGCTCAAACAGTGCATAAGCGCTGTCGTATTGATGAAGCGACAGATGCACTTGCGCCAGCACCGCCATCTGCGTAGCCATGCGCCGCTGTTCCGCCAGCTTGATGCTGGCCGCGGAAAAACGCTTGGTTGAGGCCATCGACAGCAGGCTGAACAGATTCATGCCGATCTGCGCGCCCGCTTCCCGCCACGTGTTGTTGATGAGGTAACTGTCGTTGTCGTGGCGATAGGTGTAGCTCAGGGATAAACCCGGAAACTGCCGCAGCATCGATTTGCGGGTTTCGGCCACAGTGATGCGTGTCGTGTAAAGCTGCTCTTTGATATCCGCGTTGTTCGCGATCGCCAGCTCCTCCATGCGCTCTACCGGCATGACGGAATGTACGGGCGTCAGATCCTCTGCTTGCGGCTCGGCGAGCTCCACTTTGGCGTCGAGCGGCAGGTTGATCAGAGATGCCAGCTCGATGCGCGCGGAACCCAACTCCCATTGAATGCTTTCCAGGACACGCAGATTCTCAAGGAGCGAGCGTTGATAGCGCAGTGCTTCCATCGGATCGCGGATCTTCTCGCCTTCTATCTTGCGCGAGTCGCTCAAGGCCGCTTCCGCTAGCACGATCGTCTCGCGTAGCGCGCCCTCGAGCTTTTGTGCGCTCGCCGCACGCCAGTAGGCCGCACGCACATCCCTCATCAACAGATGCATCGCCTTGCGACGGCGCTCCGCGGCGACCAGTATCCGATCTGCGTTCTGCTTGGAGTTCTGATAGCTGACACCGAAGTCGAGGATGCTCCAGGTCAAGCCCAGATCTTGAGTAGCGTGACTGCGGTCGGAAGAAATGTATGGGTTGGCGAGGGACGGCAGCCCCGTCACCGAGTCCTGGCTGCGTGTGATGCGCTCATTGTTGCGCCAGCCGTAGCCTGCCGCAGCAGTGAGCTTGGGCAGCATGTCGTAACGTGACAAGTCGAGCTGACCGACCGCAAGCGCCTCTTCCATCATGTGAGTGCGATGATCGAGGTTGTACTTAAGACCGCGGGCAATGGCTTCGGCCAGTGTGAGTGGTGCAGTCAGCGGCTCGACATCGGCCCGCGCGGCGTTTCGGTCTACAGCGGTAACAGCCTGCTGCTGTGATGCGCTGAAGGGCTGCGGCAGCACGGTACAACTCGCCGTAACAATCGCGGCGATCACACCGGCCATCGGTGGCGCCATCGCCGAGAATTGTTTGCTGAAGTGCTTTCTGATGCGCCCGGCGATAAGTACCGGTGTTGTCTGAAATGAGCGCGTTGCTTGATCCATACTGAAAATTCACGTCCGCTGCAGGATGAGGCCGTCGCAGAGTGATGTCAGATCGATTCAAGCGTCTGCAACTACAGACCGGCGATTCAATTCGCTTCGGTGTGTTGCCACTGTGCGGTGCCTAACTTAGAGAGGCAGCCACGTTCTCTACATTATGAAAATGCGACGCAAATCCTAACCCGCAGAAGTTCGCGTACAACTTGGCCGAGCATCAGGACTGCCGCTCACCTTGAGCGTTCCGATAACATCATGACATCGCCCTGCCAATTCTCAGTGCGCGTGTAGAGCAGCCAGCGCTCATCCCTCGACACCGCTATGCCCAGTCCACCGAGTGGTGCGAGCGCTTCCTGCAGCGCTCGCACGACACGCGTGCGCTGAGAGGCGAAATCGTAGAACCAGAGTGTCGCCGGGCGCGGTTCCGACTTCGTGTAGTAAATGCCGCTGCGGGTCGCAGCCCAACTGTCCGAATACTCGAGACGCGGCATCATGTTGAGAGCCGCCTCGACACCGCCCTCCGCCGGCTTGGACCAGAGTTCGACTCCGTCCGCTGCTGAAACGTTAAACACGATCCGTTCCGCACTCACTGCCGCCCGATACGTTTGTTTGTTAGTGAAGATTTCGGCGGCACCGCCTGCGACGGGGACTTTATACAGTGCGGCGCGCCCATCGCTTGCAAAAATCCAGCGGCAATCCTCAGACCAGACGGGCAAAGACAAGTTGGTGCGGGACGTTTCGAGCCGATGCGGCCGACCCTCGAGTATGTCGATGACATAGATTGCGGACACACCCGACTCGCGCGAGTCGAAAGCGATGCGGCGGCCATCGTTGCACCAGCTGGGAGCCCCGGTCAGTGGGCCTTTGAATGAGGTCAATCTGACAGGATTGCGGCCATCGGCATCCGCAAGCCAAATTTCAGAGCTACCGGAGCGCGTGGACTGAAACGCGACGCGCGCACCGTCCGGCGAGTATTGCGGGACCAATTGCATCCGCGTTGAAGAGATCAAAGCATTGCCGGAATCGTTGGCCTTCGTGAGATCGGCGCGCCAAATGTCGACCAGATGCTTTTCGCGCACGAAGGCGATGCGCCCTTCAGCCACACTCACGCCCGGCCCCAGTGCTTCTTCCGCACCGGGTATGAGTGATAGTCGGCCGCTCAAGGTCAGCCGCCAAACCGAGCTGCCGTCACCGGCATCATTCGCGACAATCAGCGTGCGTCCGTCAGAGGTCCAAGCCAGTCCCTGCGGATAGCCCTGCAGAGAAGCCAGTAATTTGGGCCTGCCGGCCGGCATGACGGTGACGTAAACGCCGTAGACAGCAACACTTGATGTACACACGAAGGCGAGTTGCCGTCCGTCCGGTGAGAATGTTGATGCGCCGGCGTCCAGGCACGAAGGCGGTCGCTCCAACAATTGTGTGCGGTGGCCGTCCAAGGTCAGCACGTGAATGACACTCGCGCCGACGGAAGTGACCGCCGAGTAGGCCAGCAGTCTGCCGTCCGGTGAAAAACTCAACTGCATGAACGGCTCGTCGAGAAACACCGCCGGCGCGAGTAGCTGCTCCGCTCCGCCCGTCGTCGCCATCAGATAAACACCGCTGTCGGCATCGGTCGTGCGAGCAAATGCGACTTGCTTGCCTCCCGGCGCCCATGCGGCACTGATGGCGTTGGCGGAGTGGTGCGTCAGCCGCACGATCTTTTCCGAGTCGATGCTCTTGCTGTAAAGATCGAATCGACCACCGCTTCCCGTATCGCCATTCCAACCAAACAGCAGGCGTTCGCCATCCGGTGCGAATGCAGGCGCGACTTCACGACCGATCAGACTGGTCAACGGCCCCACTTCAAAGTTGGAGTCCTCGCCCGCCGCGCGACTCCCATACAGCCGCACCACGATCACCGCTGCGACGGCTGCGCATAGGCCGATCGCCAGACCATAAATTCGAGCCCGACGCCTGCGGCCGTCGGCTGAACCAGCGTGAATCGTCCCGATGAATTTGTAGCCGCGTCTCGGCAGGGTCTCGATGAATTTCGCGTTTCCGGCCGAGTCTCCCAGAGCCTCGCGAAGCCGGTTGATGATGGCGTTGAGGCCTTGCTCGAACTCGACCACCCGGTTGTCGGGCCAAAGGCGAGCACGTAGTTCTTCACGCGTAACCAACTGACCGGGCCGCTCGAGGAACGCCGCCAGCGCCAAGAACGACTGGTTCGGCAACGCAACCCGCCGCCCGTCCTTAAAAAGCTCTCCCGACCGAAGGTCTGCTTCGAACCCATCGAAGCGAATTCGGGCGTCCGAGCGGCTCTTCGAGCTCATGTGAGGTGAATGTGAGCTAGCTGTGAGGTCGCCGACATTGTTGCTCCGTACACCCAGGGCAATGCTGGGCGGGTGTTGCGAGCAATCATCGTACAGCGACACGCGGGCTTCGTATCGACCGAGGCACAGGCCTCGTATCGACCGAGAGTTGCCACAGATCGAAGGGAGCCACCCTGTGCTGTTCAATTCACTGACGTTCGCCGTCTTCTTTGCAATCGTTCTCGGGCTGCACCATCTGCCGCTTGCCTGGCGCGTCAAGAAGATCAACCTGCTGATCGCAAGCTACCTCTTCTATGCCGCTTGGAGCCCGCCTTTCGTCATCCTGCTTTGGATTTCGACGGTTGTGGACTGGAAAGTCGCCGACTGGATCAGCGCCGCTCGGCGCCCGAGTCAGCGCAGGCTCCTGCTGGCGCTGTCATTGATCGCAAACCTGGGCTTTCTCGGCTACTTCAAGTACGGCGCCTTTCTCATGGAGAATTTCACGGCGCTCGTGCGCAGTCTGGGTTTCGCTTACGCGCCGCCGAAATGGGACATCGTGCTTCCCGTCGGCATCTCGTTCTATACGTTCCAGTCCATCTCCTACTCTCTGGATGTTTACCTGCGCCGCGCCAAGCCGACGAAAAGCCCCCTCGATTTCGCGCTCTTCGTGACGTTCTTCCCGCATCTTGTGGCCGGCCCCATCGTGCGTCCGACTCGCCTCATTCCGCAGTTCGAGACGCCGCGACGCGCCTCTCGTGATCAATTGATCTGGGGCCTGGCGCTCATGACACTCGGACTGTTCGAGAAGGTCGTTCTGGCGGACGGCTTTCTGGCACCAGTTGCCGATGCAGTACACACGGTGCCGCTCAACCTCGCCGCCCTCGATGCTTGGACGGGCGCACTCGCCTTTTCCGGCCAAATCTTCTTCGATTTCTCAGGGTACTCGACCACCGCCATCGGCGCGGCGCTCGCGCTCGGTTTTGCTCTGAATGACAATTTCAACTCGCCGTACGCAGCGATCGGCTTTTCGGATTTCTGGCGGCGCTGGCATATCTCGTTATCGACCTGGCTGCGCGATTATCTCTACATCCCACTGGGCGGCAACCGCCGCGGCAAGGCGCGAACCTATTTCAATCTAATGATCACCATGTTGCTCGGTGGCCTCTGGCACGGAGCCAGTTGGACTTTCGTGGTCTGGGGCGGACTGCACGGCGCCTATCTCGCCATTGAACACCGATTCAGAGAAATGTACGGCACTTCGTCGCTGACAAGCGGCGCAGCACGCGTGTTGGCGATGATCGGAACATTCATCGTAATCACCATCACTTGGGTTTTCTTCCGGGCACGTAGCTTTGCCGACGCTTGGCAAATGCTCGGGTCAATGGCCGGCACGCCAGCCCTGCCGCGGCCCGTTCTTTATTGGAACGACATCGTCATCGTCGCTCTGATCATCGGCGGCATGCTGGCTGCCCAATGGCGCCTACGCGTGACTCGTTTGGAAACGCTGGTATCCGCGGCACCCATGTGGTCGATCGCTCTTCTCTGGACGTCCATGACGTTCGCGCTGATCGCTGAACAAGGAGCGGGCGATGCCTTCATCTATTTTCAATTTTAAGAAAGAGGTCAATTCTAAGAAAGAGGTCAATTCAGATACAGAGGTTCTCAGGCGTGTCGTCCCTAGACAGAGCTGGACGAAAATCTTTGCGCGGGTCGTCGGTCTCGGGCTGCTTCTTACCGCGGGTTGGGAGGTCTTTTGGCGCGCACACTATTTTATTCCCGACGACTATGAGGATACGCCCGCGGTTTGGCAGATGCAGCGAGAACGAGCAACAGGCGATGCCACTGTACTCATCGGCTCTTCGCGCATGTGGGAGGATGTTGATTTGACGGCATGGCAACAGACAACCGGCAGAAGGCCGATCCAACTGGCCATCGCCGGCAAGAATCCACGGCCGGTGCTTAGAGAGCTGGCCAAGGATGAGTCATTTCATGGGCGAGTCTTCTGCGAAGTCACGCCATATCTCTTCTTTCTCATGCCCGAAGCTGAAACTGAAAATTTCATGCGACGCGCGCACGCGCAGACACTCTCACAGCGCGCCTCCAACCGACTGAGCATGATGATCGAGCGCCGGCTGGCCTTCATCGACAGTGAGACACGTCTGACGACGCTCTGGCGGCGAATTCCATTTCCGCAGCGAACGGGTGTGTCGCCGGTCCGCAGCGTACCCAAGGGACACGTGATGCGGGCCGACCGCGACGCCAAGATGTGGGCCCGCGTCGAGAAGGACCCCCAATATCAGGATCTGTTTCGCCGGCTTTGGCTTTTTTACATGGTTGAGCCGCAGCCTTCTTTGGATGAGAAACCACCGAGCGCTTCGACTGCGTATCCCGACCTCGCGAATATTGTGGACCGGGTGGCCGCGCAAGTCGCAGCCGATGTCGCTCAGATTCGCGCGCGCGGCGGCGATGTCGCATTCATTCGTTTCCCCGCCGCGGGTCCCGTGTATTGGAGCGAGGCCCGTGGATTCCCACGCACTCTGAGTTGGGAGCCGTTCCTGGCGAAAACCCAAACAGCGGGCGTGAATTTCGAAGATTACCGGCAGTTGCAAGGCCACAGCCTGCCCGAGTGGTCGCACATGGCGTCTTACGATTCCGGGCGCTTTACTCGCGCGCTGGTGCCGCTCGTCTTGCAGGCCATGGGATGCCGAGAATAATTAACCCAATCCGCAGGCGTGTCAGCAGAGATACGAGCGCGCGGCGCGACTAGTTCCGAATCGATGGCGGCGCGCGACTGCGCGCTATGCGACAAAGCTCGGCGTCTTCGATCCGTATGTCAAACGCATAGGCGCCTGGCAAAACGGCGAGCGCCCAGATACTGAACCCGACACGCGGTTTCGCTTCAGCAGCATCGCTGAACAATGGCGCGAGTTGTTTTGGAACCGTAAGTTGCTGTTCAGAGCAGCAACAGGCGACGTCGAGCGAAAGCTGCGAGCGGCAGCGCCGGAATTTCAACGTCGCCCCGTTTCAAGCGGCCGCATGTTCCTTCGCTAAATACGGCGCGTTCACGAACCCTTGGTGCCCTCTCGGATAAACACTTCACGGCCGCTGCGAATAGTGCATTTCACTGCGGCGAAATCTCTGCTGTCCTCGGCAGGATCCCCGTTCAGCACGACGAGATCCGCATCCAGGCCAGCGACTATGCGGCCCCTATGCCCACTAGCGTGCCAGCGAGCCGCAGGCGCAGTAGTCAATGAGGCGAGGATCTGCATGGGAGTCAGTCCGGCGCGCGCCATGAGCGCGTATTCGTCGGTGGGGTCGAAATCGGTCATGTAACCGACATCCGTGCCGAAGAGAACCTGGCCGCCGGCATCCGAGAATGCCTTGAGTTCGCGCTCAGCATCGCCGACCACTCTCTCGCGCACATCTATCGGTACTCGAGCTTTGTCGAGCTCATATCGCCAGAGCTTCAATGTCGGTATCACGGCGACATGGCGGGCAATCATGCTCTGAATGAGGTCCGCACTCCACGCGGAGTTTGGCGGATCGATTGTGGTATGCACGATGATGTCCACACCGGCAGCCACAGCTAGCTGCACGCCGTCCGGATTCGTTGGATGTGCCATGACGAGACCACCCAGCCTGTGCCCCTCGTCGGCAGCCGCACGCGCACTCTCTGCGGACATGCGCTTAACTTCGCCGCGGCCCTGCGGCGTGACGACGAAAAGCTTAGTTCCATTGGCACCCAGCGCGAAGTTTCGCCGCACGACCGCCAGCGCTTCCTCCGGCGTGGCAGGCTGCGCCAATTGCTCGAGCAGCGCAGGCGGCAGATCGCGCAAATAAATCGGGAGACCGTTTTGCGGATAAAGAGGAATGCCCGCCGTGAGAATCGCCGGACCCTTGATCTCGCCGCCCTCGACTCGCCGGCGCAGAGCCACCGTTTCGCGGAGATCCGATCCGGTGTCGACGACGGTGGTAAAGCCGAAGCGCATGAGCATGCGGCTCAACGCCGCCTCGATATCTGGGCCTGATCGGCGGGCCGCATCGGTGAACTCCGCGCCGACCAAATGAACATGGCTGTTCTGAAAGCCCGCTGTGACTACTCCGTTGCTGCAGTCGGGACTGACACGGACGCCTGCCGGACGCATAGCGGGCGCGCCCACCGCTTCAATCTTGCCGCCCGCCACGAGCACCCACCCGTCCTGGATGGGAGGTGCGTCCGGTGAAACATAAATTTTTGTGCCAGTGACAATCCAGCGATCATCACTGGCTGCGCGAACCCGTTGCGACGAGGCGCGGCTCGCTTCGGCGGCATGGGTCTGTCCACAGACCAGAAATATCAATGAAACGGCAAACAACGTCAGTCTCGTGTGCATCGGGCTTCCTTGTCTGACAATCACTGAGACGCGCAATGACTCGACCATTGGGAACTTGCAAAGCCGTACTTAGTGAATTGCACCGCAGCGTCCCTCCGCGACGCCGGCCGGCCGTCCTCTGACGGATTAATCGTAACCAAGTGCGACGTCGAACGCCTGATCGGCGCTGACGGAGATATCCGGCGTTACGCCAAAGCCTTCCAGGCGCGCATTCTTGATTGAGTAGTAATCGGCGATCGGCACACGCAGGCGAAAACCGCCGGGAATGTCGAACAGCTTCGACGACAGCACGACGCCGGGAGTTTTTTCGCCGATGATCGTCGCGCGGCCGATTGATTTTAGGGCGTCGGCGGCGATTTCCGCTGCGCTGATTGAGCGGGCGCTGGTGAGCACGAAAACTGGACCTTGAAAGTGAGGTTGCATCGGATCGATGCGGTAGCTGGTCAGCGGACGCGTCAACACATCGGCCTGGAAGGCTCTCACGGAATATCCTCGCCACGGTTTCGCCGACGGAAAATCTGCGGGACCGGGCGGCATCTTATGGCCGATATACCATGAGCCGACGACGAAGACGCCCGCATCGATCGGTTTGTCAATGAGATGTCCGACGAGGGGCACGACTGCAAACGCGCCGCCGCTATTGCGTCGCAGGTCAATGATCAGCTTTTCCGCCTTGCGTGCGACGATCTCGCCGTACGCCGCGTCAATAGCCTTGATGGTGCCGACACCGCTCATCGTGTTGACCGTCAGAATGGCGGTGGTGCCTTTCCATGTGAGGGTCACGGTGCTACCACCGACCATCTCTGTGTCGAGACGTGCGTAGAAATCCGCCACTGATTCTTGGGCCTTCTGAAGCCCGACATGCGAAAACGGCCCCTTTCGCCAGATCGTCTTGAATCCGCCTATGAATTCATCGGCCGACGCTGCCCGCTCGCCGAGTGCGATCACGTCTTTTTCGATCTGTCGGTACGCATCGCTATCGAGCTCGGCACGGCGATAATGATTGGCACGGATGGTTTCGTTGATGAGTTCGGCCGCCTGGCGAAAATTGTCGTTCTGCCCCAAGGCATTGGAACTGATACCGGTGATCAGGGAAACGGTTGCGGCGAGCAGAAGGCGTCGATTCACGAGGAACTCCCGTTACTTCAGCAACGTAAAACATTAGATGCGCGAGAACAGTAGAACGTTGCGTGCGATTGCCGCCATTTACGGTGAAACCGTCTTGTGGAGCGAGGGGGGGGGTTCGGATTCGCCGCTCGAACGCTTAAGACGCAAGTGACTAGCCGCACGCGGTTTAGCGTGCAATCGATTTCGAAATCCTATACCGCTGGCGCGGTGCTGAAAGCAATGGAGCACTTGTATGTGGATTGGAATGGCGCGACCAAGCTTGCGCAGTATCAACCCGCCCTGTTCTTCACGTCCGACGAAGAATCTCTCGAGTTCGACGCGGACTGGATGCTGCTGTGGAATCAGCCTTATTTTCGAGAGCGGAGTGCTTCGAACTCGGGCTGATCACGACGTGCTACCCCGCCGGCGCATTCCGCCGTCCAGGCGAGCTTCATATACTCCGCTTCCAGCCCGAAATATGACCGAGCATTGTCCGATGACAATTGGTCCGATGACATTTGCGGGCTGTATCGGTGGCTCGCGCTGGTGGCGCTACTCGCCGATCACCGTCGCCGCGTGATCGAGGATCATGGCCCAGCCCGCCTCGATGCGTTGCAAGTGCTCGGCATACTGCTTCGTGACAACCTGGGTCAGGCGCAACTCGCAACCTGAGCCACGCGGCGTGATGTCGATTGTGATCGTGCTGGTGTCGTTGGAGTACTTTTCGACGCGCAGCGTGAATACCAGGCGGCGAGGTCGCTGGATCTCCAGGTATTCGCCCACGTGTTCCACGTCTTCACCGTCGCGACGATCGACGAACGCGTATGAGCCGCCGACGCGCGGGTCGATTTGCACGCGAACCATCTGGCCGGTCGCGGTGGCGAACATGAATTTGCCCGCCTTGGCGGGATCGAGAAACGCATCGAACACGCGTTCCGCTGAGGCAGTGAACTGGCGTGTGACGGACAGGTTCAGTTCTCCGGAGTCGCTCATCGCTGTACCCTCTTCTTTCTGCTCTTTCTGCGCTTGGCTGACGCGGCGGCCACCCGATTCTCTTCCAGCAGGATGGCTTCCAGCGCATCCAGCCGGTTCATCCACAACGTGCGCTGCTGATTCATCCACACCGCGAGTTCATCGAACGGCGCTGGATTGAACGTGAGGAGGTGCTCGCGCCCGACTTTGCGGCGGCGGAGCAGGTCCGCGCGCTCCAGCATGCGAATGTGCTTGGAGACCGAGTTCAACGAAATGTCGAACGGCTCCGCCAGCTCGGTCACCCGCGCCTCGCCTCGGGACAGTCGCTGCAGAATCGCGCGCCGCGTCGGATCGGCGAGTGCCAGGAATGTATCGTCGAGGTTCATGAGGCAGAGCAAATATTAATCCAATAGGGTTAATATTAAGCAGTGGACTCTCGGTGTCAATACACGAGTGCAAAGGCCGCAATCATGCGGCAGACGGCGGACAACCCTTAACCAAAGCCGCCGGATGTATCGCGGAGCGCGGAATGGGTTGCGGAATCCTAGACTTTTAATATCCTGCGAGCGCTATGGAAAAATTCGTTTTGTGTTTCGGGCGGCAGCGCGTCGCTGATCCGGGGCGTTAGTAAACACATGCAACCTCCCTCACGGATCCTGAGGGACGCGGAGCTGCTTGCGTATGCCGCTGTGCCGAAGCCATGGCACAACGTCTCGGCGCATCTTCATTTGAGACCTTTTGTTCTTGTGGGTCGAGATGGTGCCCTAAGCAGTCTTTAGCCTTTTCGGTCAGCTGCCATTCAAAACGGCGAGCCCAGTTGCTCGTGCCCGCAAATTCCGGATACGGCAGTCGGTGTCGGACTCGACGGTGGAGATGTGAGGAACAGCATCAGCAAGTTTCCACAGTCGTCACTTTCTGAACAATCCTCCAGGTTCCGTCAACTTTGAGACATGACAACATGTCAGT
>Ga0307515_10013746_pt1 | contig 15083 bp, 15 predicted proteins | sample 17_EM_MG_FD_194513 | JGI IMG/M metagenome (GOLD analysis project Ga0307515, IMG submission 194513) | Populus trichocarpa ectomycorrhiza microbial communities from riparian zone in the Pacific Northwest, United States - 17_EM | ecosystem: Host-associated > Plants > Roots > Unclassified | place... | reverse complement strand
CAAAGTATATTTCCAGGAGTCATAGTATGGGAATAATACAGCGAGATGGCTGCAACCGTGTGCGTGGACAGCAAACGGAGTCCAGCGACGAGCGACGAACGTGGTCAAGGTCCGGGCATCCCGGCGCTAACAGTCCGAATGAGCAGAGCATCTACTGGCCTTCACTGCACCCTCTGGGAGACGCTTCTATCTCCCTATCACGTTGTGGGCTTAGCTTCATTCGGGTCCTCTGAACAGCATTGATGGCCCTCGATCTGATTCCTCGACCACCATGTCAGAGTGAGGAGATCAGAGCGGAGGTGTATGCATGGTGTATTATGTACAAACGTTCCATGGCCCATTCATGTGATCCAACGGCTCCCCCTCTCTTTAGGAGGTCGCACATCCACCAGCATGGGGTCGAACGCTGATAAGCCGCCTTCGAATTATGGCACGTGGTTGGAAGCCGTGGTGATAAAAGGCTCGTTCAGCCTCGTATGCGTATCCCCAAGGAATCACGGTTGGCGTTCAAACAGCCAACTCTCTGGGACCCTCCTCGCAATCCATGGACGACAGCAGTGCCCTATCAGTGGAAAGAGAGAAATCATCTGTCAAACGGAGGGTACTACTCACTATTATGCTGGGCGTTTGGCTGCGGAATGCAAATCTTGGCCACTCACCTCTAGATGGCTTCTTGCCCAAAAATGGTTGAGGAAGATCGAACGGCCATTTGGCCTCCTTAGTTTTGATGATTGAGTAACTATGGACTTGGTACAGGTAAGTGTGCGATCGTCGAGTTGAAAGCTATTGATGATGTGGAGAACGATCGTTCAGAACTATCGATGGAGAGAGCGAAGGACGTCTTGAAGAAACCTGTTCAATGCACCCCCATCGCCTGTTCAGTGCACTGTCAAGGCCGCTACTGGGAAGGGGCCGTGAGCGTAGACGGCCTTCCGGGCTGAGAGAGTGGGACGCTCTCGATACTAATCGCAACATACCAATTACTATTCTCGTAGTCCATGCTATACACGAAAAAAGGGTGTGTTGGGCACTGCAAAACAGGTGGAGTGTGCGGGAAAGTACCGTCGGCGGGCTCATTCGAGAGGGCTCAGGCAAGGCCGACGAGAGGTGTATGCAGAGGGTTGAGTAGTCAACGCTATCAGATCGAGTGGTGTTGCCGTTGCCTCCATAGCCACTCGCGGGTGGCTGAGTATGTGCTTGTTCTTTGGCCGCGTGAACGACTTGAAGGGAGAGGCTAGGCCCGGGAGGGTGACTTGTAGCATCGTTCTTGAAAGTTGTTCCTAGCGCCAGTCGGTGTGGGTGGGGGCGAGGGCAGCGGTTGCAAGCGGTTCTGGTTGCAGAGCCGAGGAAAGGCGGACCTGGTGGATGAAACGTATTGAAAGCGAGTGGATCCAGTACGCGTGATGATTCAAGACCGAATAGGGCTCGTGTGCTCGCTTAAATACGCCTACATAGAGCTGCTCGTCGCTGCTAAATTTATCAAGAATTTCAGCAAAAGTTTCCAGCTTGAAAATGTACTGCACCATACACCTAACACATCACCTTCTCATTTTCCATCGATTGGGACGGTTCTATCATGGGGCCTCTCGACGATGTCGTGGTAAAGTTCAAGTCTCATGTTGAACCTCGACCACCAATTCTCGGAACTGTACATACAGGGCTGGCCATCACTTTGCTACTGCATAGCTTCAAGATATCGATAAACATCCAAAGATAGCCGATAACGACGCTCGTTGGTTCGAACTGATATAAATATGCTGCAAGGAGGGCACGGGTGGTCCTGATTGGGGTAGCGGGACATCTGTACATCATAGATTGCATATTTTATTCATCTCCAATCCTCGCACCCCCATGAGATTTAGTCCATCGAGTGCTACAGGTTGCAATGAAACGTGGGACTCCAACCCACAGTGACAGCAACGCCTTTCATCCAACACGAGTACCAGTAAGGTTCCGAACGGCTGGGAGATGTCAAGCTACATATCCTCTATCTCTACCTTCCTAGTAAGACCCACCAAAAGTCTCTAGTAAATTCAAATCTGCGTCGTGATGGCCACTGGTGCCCAACGGCCCTTGTGATCACGGTTGCTCTTCGGGGTTCTTCATTCTGTTCTAGGTGACGTGACGTCTTTCATTTTACACTCTGTTCCATTGAGCAATCATTCTTGGCGATCATACGGCAGCGACCACGGGGATCCGGAAAACGCAATATGAGCATAAGAGGACGACGGAGGTGTAGATCTAAGTATAGGAGGGTCTAAGCGCAGAATCCGTCATGATCACGCATGCTATCGAAGGGTAGCGCCGAATGAGTATAGGATGGTCGTCAGTGGACAGGCGAGAGGGCTCTGAATATGCAGCCGTGATAAGGCAGCCGCAACCCCGGCTGCTCCAGGAGAAGGAATCCAATGGAAGCGAACAACCACGGACAGCGGTAACAGGATACAGCTCGCAATCGCGTGCGAGGAGGAGTATACGTGTTGGGTTTTGACGCCAACGTAGGATGACCCTAGGGATCGATGGTCGAACGAACTAGAAGTACAGATCTTGTTCTCGATCGACCAAGAAGGAAGGCCGTGTTCACGCCAAATACCAGGTTTTTGACGTAGGTCGACGGGATCGTACCGTGGAGCTTTGGAGCTTGGGTAGACGGTACACCGAGCTGCGAGGGTGATACTGATCGGAATAAACGCATGTTGGCTTGGCTGAGACGTCAATGGGTGATTTGACCCTGAGTAGGATCATGTATGACTACCGGTTGCCATTCGCCACGACCAGGTCAGAGAGCCACTCTTACGCCTTGGAAGTTCGGCCGCCACACATAGGCCGAGCGTTGATGATCCGTAAATTAATCAAAAGCTCAAGCACCAAGACAAACTCTCTCTGGTACATATTGCTCTCTCGACTTTCTCATGGAACACTTCATACACCTAGCAACGCGAGACTCGCCAGTGCAGTTTACGAATTGTATTTCCAAGAGTCAATATGGGACAGTACACTGAGGTGGCTGCGACCGTACTAGAACTAGATGAAGTTAGACTCGGTGCACGAGCAGGTACGTCCAAACGCGACATGCCACGAGTGCATAATCGGCGAGCGACGAACGGAATGGAATGGAATGAAGCGAACGACGGCCGTGGTCATGAGGGTCCTGTACTGGGGAGTGGTGCGATACTAACGACGGAGTGCTCTTCTCAATTGGAGCAGCGTGTGCGATCTTGATAGACCGTGCAGAGGGATATTGGGGGCGTTAGGTGAGGTACCTCTCGACGAACAATCGCTACGGGCTACAGACCGACGCAATGGTCGATGAGTGAGCGACGATGGGTCGTGCGAGGGAAGGGCCATTGGCAATATTCGTTAAAGAGGAGTGCGCGACTTGACGCGATCGTCGTAAACGCAACCAGCAATGCACGTCTAAAACAGGCCGACCAATGAGCCAAGAGACAAGTGGTTAGCAGGCCATCCGGCTCGGAAAGGAAGAGAAGCGGGGTTGATATGAGAAAGAGCGACGTAAATGAGGACGGAACACTGAACGAAGGAGGAAACGTTGTCCTATACGAATGATATGAGCCTATGCTGAGCGGAAGCTGCTCTTGACCCTTCGAGCGAGAATGAATAGCCTGTCCTTCGAAGACGGAAACGGACTGCGCCTCTGTCGTGTGAGGATCCAGTCGACCTTGTCTCTGACGTCCTTCATCACAATGAGCGCACTCACGATTTCGGTCCATGTACCAGTTCAACGTTCCCATCGTCCCGCTGTTCGTCGTTTGTACCTCGAGGGCACACATGAACCAATTACTATCACCCAGCATCCGCTCCCTCACACTCTGGTTGGGCCTCCGAGTGTCATCATCAAGGTGACTAGGCGAGCCTGTGCCGTTTCGTCTGCTTCGGCGCACGAGACACGACGTTGGAAATTTCGAAGATACACCCACGAATTGGCCGCTGACCAATGAAATCATTCGGGGTGCCTGGCTCTGGCCGAGAGTGGAAAGTGGGTCTGAGCATGATGCCCTTTAATTGTTACCATCGGGACCGAGAATGGTAGTGTTCGAGACCCAGCGTTCCTTCACCATTGGCAGAATCAACTTCTTCTCCATGGGTAGAAGTAGTAATGCCGTAGCACCAGCAATGGCGCGCTGTATCGACGCTGGCTGTATTGACGTCTTCACTCTTACCACCATTAGAGGGAAGAGGCTGCTAGGAACACTAACAATATGTGGTTCAACTGTGAGAATATCCACACACGCGCACCATAGCCAATACGCCATCGATTAATTTTCGATGACATAAGCGAAGACACGAACGAACGACAGAGGAATGATATTTTTACGACCCGTGATTAACCGTAAGCTATCGCTCTCTAAACTGCCTCAACGATGGGGACAACGTTCTGGAACGCGATACTCTCCGATTTACAGGGGTTCAAGAACAAGCCAGTATGCGATGACCCTGAAACATCATCAACCCGACGGTCACAGACTAAGCGCAGCTCCGAGTTCAGAGGGGAAAGAACCGTGGAGCCCCCTTCCTTAAAGACAGAATAGTTTACACTTTCACATGCTACTCGTGGCGTGGGGAATGGGGGAATGGGGGAATGGGGAATGGGGAATGGGGAATAACCAAACAAACCCAATAACAACTGCTGCCCTCGGCCGCATGGTTCCTACTTTTGTCGATTGTCGCCCATGGATTGCGGGCCTGGGAGCATCCAGCTGGATGGACATCGAGGGCCAACACGATTTCGTGGTGATTCACATACAACACTGAACATGCCCTGAAGCTCCATGACTTTCAAACATCGACCAAAATGCGAAGCCGACCTGTCGACTTTCGACCTCTTGCCGATGGACGTGCTAAAGAAAGTAAGGACCACCACATCCCATGAATGGATCATAGAACATTTGTACATAATATTCCGTGTAACAAATTCCCACCTGACCTCATCACTATCACATGGTGGTCGAGGAATCGGAGAGCCATGACTGCGAATCGGAGGACCCGAATGAAGCCAAGCCCGCAATGTGACAGAGCAACAGAAATGCCTTTGAGCGAATACGGCGATTGCCACTCGATGTTCTGGTCGTTCAGAGTATTAGCGCCGAGGGCCATCTCTTGACCACAACCACATTCACATCGCAAAACAGAATGCCGCTTTTCTCCACCAACCGAGGTTACATTGGTGCGTCCAACCTGTATCTACTGTCTTATCTGCTGATTCCGTGCTGCCAAGACGAAGAGAATGTTCGCAAAATTGTCGCCAGACTGCTCGGTGAGCTGCTCAGTGAGATCGAATAACACACGAGATTGATGTTCCTCCAGAGTCCCATGGGAGTGAAAAATCGATATGGGAATACTACAACGAAATGGCCGCAGTGGAAGACAACATCCGGGAGGTCGAGTGGCGAGATCTGGCAGATACCGTGCTCGTTTTTGTATGTACAGACCCTCCATATGATATATGGCTGTTGATTTGGTTCCAGGATGGTCTATTTGCTGCCTTCCTTTCTGCTTTCCTTATCTTCTTGATTCCCCAGCTCCAGCCCAACAGCACCGACGTCGCAATGGACGTACTCATCCACATTTCACAACAGCTCAGTAACTCCACAACGCCTGCATTTGAACCCACCGCCTTTCAAGTTTCGCCCAGCGCAGCCGCGGTGAACATGCTCTTCTTCCTCAGCCTCGCGCTCGTTTTGATCGATGCATTTCTCGCGATGCTTGTCAAGGGCTGGTTGCAGGAGTTTGACCGTGGATGGAGGAGGTACACTGTTGCACATCTCCGTGCACAGGAACGCGAACGGCGACAGCAAGAGCTCGAGCGCTGGAAGCTGCATGAGTTTGTCGCCCTCCTCCCGATCCTCATTCAAGGATCTCTCTTTCTGTTCTGTATTGGCCTCCTTGTTCTTATCTTCCCTTTCCATCTTCCATCTGCCATTGTATGCTCGCTCATGTTTTTGTCTGTCGTCGGGTTCTACGTCTTCACTACATATGTTTCGATTGTAAACAATCATGCGCCATTCTCCTCTCCTGTGTCTCGTCTTCTCGCGCGTGGCCTCGCGATGCTGCAAACCCCGCAAATCCCCATCACTCAAACCTTCCGGCGCATCGCTTCTGCTATCTCATTTCACAATCACCCTCCTCTGTCTTCTCAGGGCCATCAGGAAGGAGCAGATACTCCCAATGAAGCCACGCAACCGTTATCTTCGAACAACAGAGTGGCAAACGTTGCCCAACCCCACAACCCTGACGCGGTACCCCGTTCTCGCTCTTCTATAGATCCTCAGACGCACGTTCATGTTCTCGAACGGCTCGTTACGGCAACTGAGGAGGCCGTGGAGAATATTCCAATCTTCCTGGAGCTGCTTGATCAACCAGTGAAAGACCGAACACTACGGCCACGCACTGTGGAGAAGTGGAAGGAATTGCTTCATATTACTGTCAGGTTGCTCGGAGATCAATCCACCTTTTCTGTTTCTGCTGCCTGGACTCTTGCCCGAACTATGATGATTTGTTACAATTATGATACCGCTGATCAGCAGTTATACTTCACATTACAAAACCATCTACGTAGTAGGGGAACTGGTGATGAAAAATCACGTATGCCACTCAACATTCTCTTCTCTGCCTATTTGTCCTTTTGGCTTCATCAGTCCGATGGGCATGACCTGTGCCGAACAATTGCATTTCTTGAGCCAAGTGATGCTGCTGATGCTGAGCTCCTCTGGATGGTGAATACCTCTGACCGGACAATGCGTGGTCGTTTTATGTCGCCCTGGGAGTACAGATTGGAACGGGTTGATATGTATCTTATATTCTTCACAGCCGTGCTTACATATGTGTCAAGCACAGAACAGAGTAGAAGGTCCAATATTCCACTCACATCTGCAGTCATTTATGCTTTGCGCGCCATCAGATCAGCAATTGACCAACGAGACATTAATCCCATTGAGGGCCTCTGCACCTTTCCAGTGACTGTCCCCACCTCTAAGCCCGTGCCTATGACATTCTGTCGAGTTGATAGCACTGATGCGCTGGGCCTTTGGAGTCAAGATTGTATTCAATCTGTCAAGGACCTTCTTCAACGAGGCCTGACACTATCCTTGGGGATTCTGACTGACTTTCGACTTTCCCTGATTGCAGCACTCTATATTGATAGCACCAAGCAAGCTCATGCTCGCTCGCATTTCGCGGACCTCCTCAACTACACAAACATTACGGAACTTCCGGTTCTCTACTCGGGTGCCTACGATGGTAAACTCGCCATCTACTTGTACATGGCTGTCTTCCGGAAACCTTTTGAACACGATCATGATCCTCTTGCTGCCCTCGATCGCGTCATTCGTGGAATACTTTATGAGTTCAGTCCATTACAACTTTCTGGGCTGCGCATTTTAGAAATCGCCGTGAAGCATCTCCACAAAACAGCAGCCCCTTCATTAGATTGGCTGAAAAGGCCCCAATTATCCCATTACGTCTTTTCTCCTGATCCCACTACACCCCGTGTCCCTCATCGGGTTGATGATTGGATTTTGCTCCATCTCAACACTCTTATTGCCTCAAAACCTTCCCTACGCCTAGAGAAGGTGGAAAAGTTAGAATGGTCTGATACACCTGAGAAAGTGTACATTGCAAATGCTCGACTTGACCTCTATGATTCTTTGGCAGACATAGGGCATGAGGCGGACAAGGTGTCTAAGCCAGACCCTGGGCTACTTAAGGTGTTTCTTTGGTCCAAAGACCATGGGGTCAGTACACGTGCATTTAAGTGGTGTCTTGACCTGTTTCCAATTGTCGAGTCTAGTACACCTGGAGATGTGAACAGCACCACAATGTTCATCCCAGAAACAATGGGGTGTATGTGGGTTGAACACTTTATCCAGGTGCTTTTTGGGGATTGCTACTCCTGGTATTCATCATGGAGGCTCATAATATCAGACCTTGTCCCAAAATGGACCGTGCTCCCATTGTCCTGGTGCTGTGACTTTGCTTCAGTACTCATATTCAATATCGCGCTGTTCCCAAACATGCATAGCCCCCCTGACTCCTTTTTTTATGATGCACGTATGTCACCCGATGAGTGCCAAGCATTCCTGTCTTTCCTTGCGACTCTTTTGGAGCTCATCAAATCTAGATTGACCTGGGCCAGCCTCACTTCGCTTGAGAATTGGCTGGCCGAGCTTTCAGAAGGACTTGAGAATCAGGGTGCTTATACCCAGATACAACACTCCCTAGCCACAATGAAGCAACAACTTGTGGACGAGACTCTTGGGTTCTTCACAGAACTCCCAATGGTAAACGAATGGCTGGAAGAGTCTCTTGAATTCTTCGCAGAGCTCCCAATGGCAGGTGAATGGATGAATGGATGATCTCCAGTGAGAGGGGCTCTCTCATATATATCTCAGAAGGCTTTTTTGTGGTGAGTATGTGGTGCATTTTGTAATCGAGCTGACAAATGATATTCATTATGATAGCTACCTAAGCCTTTCTATATTCCGCCATCGCACCAGCTAGGTAGGTGTGTACTTCTGAGAATTGTAGTGGCCTCAACTTGGCCTCAACTTGACTTTGGCACATTTGTGTCATGACACCTAATTGATAGAAAGCCGGAGAGCAGTGTATTGAACAGATGGTAAACTAGTTGCCTGCCATGTACTCCCACTCACAGGAAATAAAATTTATGTAGGCCACTGAACAACCTATGAGCATGCAGCTGACTGCCCCGCTACATAATTAATCCTTCTCTGATGACAAAACTATGAACTGAGACATGTCAATGTAGAAGTGCAGGGTACATACTCCTGTCCATGTCGGGCATGTCTCTCAACTTGTCACTCAAACCTGTCACTGGGGTGCAAAGGCAGAAATGGAGGCATCCTATCCTAGAGAAAGGGGATACTGTTGTTGATTATTGACAAGGGTGTATGCTTGGAATTCCTCGTCTTCCATCCTTATTTGGTATACCTGAGGAACTGGAGGGCGAGTCGTGTGAGCGCCCACAGCAACAGGTACTTGTATGCTACATCTGGACTTCTTATTTGTTGTATGTTACATGTAGCGACAAATGCAGTTTCTGTTGTCCATGTATGTAAGCCTGACTGTTAGCTATGAGAAATGACAGTTCAGTTGTGGAGAGGTCCCTGTTCCCCACTCATTTGTTTGGCCAGTCTGCCTGGCAGTCTCCAGCTCTTGCAGTTGGCCAACCCCACAATGTTCGCAAGGCGATGGCAGCTCCCAATGGCAATCCATGGAAGGTGGCTATGGACAAAGGGATGGTGAACCCAAAGTACCACAATGTATATGAACAAGTCTCCCGAGGTCGCTGCCTTCATGGACACTAACTGGGGCAGTCTTGCATTGCACTCTCGTTGACAGAGGAGAGCACATGGTGCGCTCTGTTGAAATTAAGCAACAAGGGACTCAGTTCATGAAAAGCAAACTGAGTCTAGTGAGTCCATGTTGGCCCAACGAACAATGGACAACCAGTGAACAACTGTAAGCTATCACTCCTCAACCTGTCTAAACAACAAGGACAATGTTCTGGGCCACCTAGCAATTAATGGGAGACCGGCCATCTACAAATTCTATCTCCAGGGGGTCAATATGTGATGACCCTGAAGCATCATTGCTCCCCTGTCAGGGACAGTATTAATTTTCACTTTTCAAACAATAGCTAACATGGTTCAAACCCTGATAGGCCAAACAGCTATTGTTGATCGTGACCAGAATGGTTCCACCTATGGTGGCAAACCCATCAATTGGTCCCAATTGGGACAATGACTCAATATGATGACTCAGATGTACATACGATATAAGGAGGACTGGATGTGATGACCAAAGCTCTCCAGCTTTGACCTCTTGTCCACTCCAGCATACAGCTACCAGACCATAACCAACATCTCAGTATCTCAACCTGCAGTGCACAGTAAGTCATATATGCTCCTATTCTTTAGAATAGTGTTCTACAAGATGATTGGTCTAGTTGCCACCCTTCAGGGTTGGGGCTTGCAGCCCAAGGTGCTATTCTCATTGTCTTCTCTCGCTTTTATTAGATAGTATTAGTTCAGGGTTATTGTGGAGCAACAACCCTTGACATCCCTGCCTCTATCCCTATCAACCCGACAATTTACCTCTACAGAGCCTGTTCACAGACTAGGCACAGCTCAGAGCTCAGAATTGAAAGAACTGTGGATCCTCCTGCCTTACGGTTTACAGTTTCACATGCTACATGTGTTGTGGAGAATTGGGGAATTGGGGAATTGGGTATGGGGAAAAACCAAACAAACCCATAATATGCCACGTGCATCTGCTCGATCCTCACCTGGACACCGCAAGGCATTAATCTTAATTTCCTTTCCCTGGAGCAGCTATTAGACCAATGATTGATGTCGAACGCCAAGCATAATTTCATGGTGATTCACATGCAACATTGAACATGCCCTGAAGCTCCATGACTTTCAAACATCGACCAAATGGGAAGATGAGCTGTCGACTTTCGAACTCTGCTGATGATGGAGGTGCTAATGAAGGTAGATAACATGAATACGTCATAGAACATTTATACGTAATATACCGTGTATCAGATTTTCCCCTTACCAGATCACTGTGACATGGTGGTCGAGGTATCGGGGAGCCACGACTGCAGATCAGAGAACCCGAATGAAGCGAAACCCGCAACGTAAAAGAGCGACAGGAACGCCTTTGAGAGAATGCGGTGATTTCCACTAAATGTTCTGGTCGTTCAGAGTGTTAGCACTGGAGTGTCAGCGCCAAGGGCCACATCTCTTGACCACAACCACGTTCACATCGAGGACAGAATGCCGCTTTTCTCGACCAACCGAGGTTATATTGGTGGGCCCAACCTGTATCTATTGTATTATCGACTCATTCCGTGCTGCCAAGATGAAGAGAATGTTCGCAAAATTGTCGCCCGACTGCTCGGTAAGCTGCCCAGTGAGATCAAATAACACAAAAGGTTGATGTTCCTCCAGAGTCCCACGGGAGTGAAAAATCGATATGGGAATACTACAACGAAATGGCCGCGGTGGAAGACAACATCCGCAAGGTCGAGTGGCAAGATCTGGCAGACACCGTGCTCGTTTTTGTATGTACAGACACTCCCTATGATGTATGGATGTTGATACTGTTCCAGGATGGTCTATTTGCCACGTTCCTTTCTGCTTTCCTTATCTTCTTCACTGATGAAAGGACTTGTGGTGATTGTGTGGTGAATTTCACCAATGCGAAAACACCACAGGTTTCACCACAAGTCATGGTGGTTTCTATTTGGTGATTTCCAATATAAAATATGGCCAATTTGTGGTGTTTTTTTGGGCTAGCCAGACTGGCACTTGTGGTGAATTTCAACCAAACTTGTAGCAATATTTATGGCGATAATCCTAGCAATATTTATAGTGAATTTCAACTGACTTGTAGCGATATTTGTAGTGATATTTATGGTCAATTCTACCATACAAAACACTACAAGTATAAGGCGATTTACACCACACCTATGAACAGCTCAGACAGAATTGCCAAAAACAAACCACATAGAACAAGAATACAGAAAGAAGGATGTGCATTGCGCCCTTGACAATTCTGATCAATGGCTCTAGAATAGCCCGTCAGGTGCCTATCAAAAAGAATGGGTCCATAAGAGTTCACGTACCTGGTGCCAATGGTCTAAGATTGAAATGCTGGAGGAATCGGTCAGCGAGAGGAAAGGGTAGGAGTCAGAAGACTACAGACCTTAAGACGATGCGTGAAAGGGGCTCTGATGGTGGGTAAGACTTGAGAGCAAGCAGCTGTAAGCAGAGTGAGTACTTGAAAGCAGAATCATGAAAGTCAAGACCACGTACCTTGACACTATGTGTGAGAGGAGTTTTAACAGCAGGTGAGGCTTGAGAACAAAAGGATGATTACGGTCTAGTATTCAGCAAAGAGGACAAGGGTTGAAGAGAGAAATGAGTTGGAGAAGATGGTCACAGCAAAAATGATGGGCATTGAAGAGAGAGATAGCTGGAAAGGATGGTCGCACTATTCAGCAAAGACGACAGGGGTGGCAAGAGAGAAACGAGCAAGATGACAGGGGTGATCAGAGCCAACTAATTGGGATGGTGACGAGGTCTTGAGATGGGAATCTTCAGGGAGGGTTAAGGGGCTCCCTTGCGTCCCTTGTGTCCCTTGTGTCCCTTTTATGCTGAACAACCCTCAAGGGGTCCATCTGGTTGTGTTAGTATGGCAGGGTGGCTTGAAGACGCCATCCCATCGCTCGGCACAAGGGTGCGATTGATCACAGCTTCCTTAGGCTAGATTTGGGTCATTAGCGGTTGTCGTTGCGTATACATGACATACCTTGGGTGGAGGAGCAGCCTTTCTGATTCGTACTGGAGGCGGTGTACAGACAATTGGATTGGCAGAGATGTCTCCAGGACATCTCTGCTCCCCTGTGACCTCGTCATTGAGGTCCTTATCACTTTCATCAGTCTATGCAAAAAGAAAGCACACATACTCAAAACTTGTCAAGTAGACCTTTGCAGTGCTTGAGGTCAGTCGTATTTCAGGTGGCTTTAAGAGGAAGACTGCCATCAGCCATAGGCACAGTAACAATCTTCTTTCGCTGCTTTTCCTGGCAGTCATCGTCAACCAAGTCATCTGCCTTGCACTTGGATCCAGCGGTTGGCACTGGAAATGAGACCATTGATGTATACATGTGAGATCAAGTAGAATACTCACTGTCAGCGCTGCTGGGGCCGCTCCCTGAGTTGGAGCCATCAGGGGAAGTCGCCCTCTCTGTCGGGCTGGGGCTTCCCGCAGGAGATCAAGCAGAGAGTGAACTCGTCATGACACGTCTTGCACCTATTTCAGCCCACGGAGTATGTTAGCTAGCCCTGGGAACTGCATTCTTGGCCCACAGTCCCAAATCGGGATTAGGCTCACTCCCTGGATCAGGCTCCTCTGAAAATCGGGCTTATACACCCCAGCGGTAGGAAAAAAACTCACAAAGATGGCTATGGGATGTAAAGAGAGTAAGAGAATCAGGTTAAAGTTCAGTCGAGGATGGGAGGAGTAGCCAACAAGTCCAAGGTTGGCTGGGTTGAAATTAGCGATTGGGACATTGAGAACAACATGTCACTCACAAGGATAGATATAAGGAGAGTGGTAGTGTTGTGTATCATTGACAGGGAAGTGTTGATTGTGGATGAGTCGAGGCAGGCCAGGTCCAAGTTGTGACTTGTGGTGTTTCGGACTTGGAGAATAACCCATGCCTGGCCGTCGGCGACAGCACCCAGAAACAAGCTCAGAAAATGTACCTCTATTCTTCATAAAAACACTCTAGATACAATGTATACGTGTTATCGAACATGCTTCTGGTGTCCTCATAGTGCCCCCTGACCTTTGACCCAACCTCGACCAAATCACCACAAATACTTGTGGTGATTTAGACTTCTGGTGAAAAGCACCACAAAAAACACCACACCAGGTGAAAAACACCACATACCCTTTTATCAGTGTCTTGATCCCCCAGCTCCAGCCCAACAGCACTGACATCGCAATGGACGCGCTCATCCACATTTCACAACAACTCAGCAACTCCACAACCCCTGCGTTTGAGCCCACCGCCTTCCAAGTTTCCTATAACACCGCCGCGGTGAACATGCTCTTCTTCCTCAGCCTCGGGCTCGTTTTGATTGATGCATTCCTCGCGATGCTTGTCAAAGGCTGGTTGCAGGAGTTTGACCGTGGATGGAGGAGGTACACTGTTGCACATCTCCGGGCACAGGAACACGAACGGTGACTTCAAGAGCTCGAGCGCTGGAAGATGGATGAGCTCGTCGCCCTCCTCCCAATCCTCATCCAAGTATCTCTCTCTTTATTTTGTATTGGTCTCCTTGTTCTTATCTTCCCTTTCCATCTCCCATCTGCCATTTTATGCTTACTCATGTTTCTGTCTATTGTCGGCTTCTACGCCTCCACTACATATATTTCGACTGTAAACAATTATGCGCCATTCTCGTCTCCTGTGTCTCGTCTTCTCACACGTGGCCTCGCGGTGCTGCAAACCTGGCATATGTGCATTACCCAAACCGCCTGTCGCATCGCTTCTGCCATCTCATTTCACAACCGCCCTCCTCTGCCTTCTCAAGATCAGCAGGAAGGCGCAGATACTCCTGATGGAGCCACGCCGCCGTCACCTTTGAACAACAGAGTGGCTATCCTCGCCCAACCCCACAAGCCTGACGCAGTACCCTGTTCTCGCTCTGGTATTGATCCTCAGACGCACGTTCATGTTCTCGAACGGCTCGTTACGGCAACTGAGGAGGCTGTAGAGAATCTTCCGATCTTCCTGGAGCTGCTTGATCAGCCAGTGAAAGATCTCACAATACGGCCCTGGACTATGGAGAAGTGGAAAAATTTATTTCATATTACTTTCAGGTTGCTTGGAGATCAATCCCGCTTCTCTGCTTCTGCTGCATGGACTCTTGCCCGCACTAAAATGATTTGTGCCAATTTTTTAACCGTTGATCAGCAGTTATTCTTTACCTTACAAAACCATCTAGGTAGTAGGGAAATTGATGATCCAAAATCACGTACGCCACTCAATGTTCTCTTCTCTTCCTATTTGTCCTTTTGGCTTCGTCAGTCCGATGGGTATGACCTGTGCCAAACAATTGCATTTCTTGAGCCAAGTGATGCTGCCGATGCTGAACTCCTCTGGATGGTAAATACCTCCCACCAGACAGTTGGTTTCGACCATGGTCAAGTTTACTTGAAGACTCTGTGGGACTGGTGTGATGCGGATCTTATATTTTTCACAGCCGTGCTTACATATGTTTCAAGCACAGAGCAGAGTAGAAGGTCCAATATTCCACTCACATTTGCAGTCATTTATGCTATGCGCACCATCAGATCAGCCATGGACCAAGGACGTTTTATTGAGGGCCCCTACGTGTTGCCAGTGACTGTATCCATATCTGGGCCCGTGCCTATGACATTCTGTCGAGTTGATAGCACTGAAGCCCTGGACCTTTGGAGTCAAGTTTTTTTTTTTTTTTTTTTTTTTTTTTTGTGGGGGAAGG
>Ga0307515_10013745_pt1 | contig 15084 bp, 10 predicted proteins | sample 17_EM_MG_FD_194513 | JGI IMG/M metagenome (GOLD analysis project Ga0307515, IMG submission 194513) | Populus trichocarpa ectomycorrhiza microbial communities from riparian zone in the Pacific Northwest, United States - 17_EM | ecosystem: Host-associated > Plants > Roots > Unclassified | place... | reverse complement strand
GAGTTTATACTATACTTATTCTTACACCATTAGTGTAACCTTTTCACCTTGACATAATAAACTTAGCTGAACATTATGAATAAGAGAAACATAGATAAACAAGATAAGAACATAATTATATAAGTATGGTAAAGGAAATGAAAAGCATAAACAAGAGATTAAGGAAAATATAACATGGAATAAAACTTAAACATTACAAAATACAAAGAAAGAGAGCAAGAGCAAGATCTTGATCTGAAAACCAAGATGTCTAAATGTGTGGCAAATGCCTTCTTTTATAGGCTAAAATTCAGAACTATTGATTTGATGACTAATTGTTGAGTGGGTGACCACCTCTTTGACTTGGTGACAACCCTTATCTTCTTGTTTGAAAAAAACATTATTGCTAACATCAGAATTTAAACAAATAGTCATCATTAAAGTTCTAGGAAATTGTCTCAGCTTTCCAACAAAACAAGAATGAGCTCATTTGGACTTCTAGAACTCGAGATATGGGATGAATATTGAATAGTGTCTGGGCTGCAAGACAGATTCTGACTTCTCTTTTGTTGCTACAATTTGAACTTGAAAACGACCGTTTTGAATCTTGGACTCTTCATGAATTTTTAAGCTTGTGTCTTAGCTTTCCATCCATATAAACCATACCTAAATCCAAGTTCTACAACTCCAGTTATAATCCAATAACTGAATAGTGTTCTAGTTTGAATTGAACCAGCATCTCTTCTCTAAGCTTAGCTCTTTCTTTGTCTTCTCAATTTCAATAGTTATACAAATCAATCAATCCTTTGAATTGGAAAACATGCCTGCATTTGAAATGAGCATTTACCATAAATTAAAGATATCTTATATTATCAGACTTGTTATTATAAAATATGCTTAAGTTAGGAAATTTAATGATACTTTAAGTGTAATATGATGATATAAAACCTTGATAAAAATGCACTTTTAAGTACTAATCACACCCCCAACCAGCTTATTACTAGTCCTTAGTAATCAAAGCGTTAAAATAGAAAAATAATTTGCAATTTCCACAAAGCAAGGCATTCATCATTCAACTTCCATTAATCTATCCAAATAAAGAAACTCTCATTAAATTTATATATTTGCTTCATATTGTTGAAACAAGATATTAATAAACCTTCTTTTTATGTGCTCAATGTATGAAAACATAGATGATGGGGCTTTTATTGGAAGAAAACAATATTATGTTCTAATGTTTTTCTAAGGTTAACTTCCTTAGGTTGGGATTTATTATCTTTTTTTTTTGTTCTGTTTTTTTAATATATATACATATACTTAAACCACAATGCATCTTTAACCCATGTAACGAGCTTTAGGCTAATGACTCCCAGATCAGTTGGTCTTAGGGCATTAGGTGTTGAGACACCCCTACGAGCTTAGTAACTCGGGTTGCAGATACTGATACGTAGATAGTACAATGTTTGATTTCCTTAAGCTTTCTCCTCAACCCATGTAACAAGCACTGGGCCAATAGCTCCCAAGTTAGTTGACTTTAGGGTATTAGATGTTAAAACACCCTACGTTTTTATTATTATCAATATTATATTTATTTTTTTTTAACAAATTATATCTTATCCCTTTCCCTTAGTTGTTACCTTTAACAAAAGAACATAATTAATGTAATAATCCAATGTGCAATCCACAATCATATGTTAAAGTGTGTGTGTGAAAATGAAGGTTTAAGAATACTTGTTAAATAAGTATATGAGCAGAATCAAGTGATAACAATGCGAGAGTTTGTAAACTTGAATATTTCAAGAAGTATTCTGATAGACCTTGATAAGAATATTTACTAAGATGCGTCTTAAGAGTCAATACAATTCCTCCTTACTCTGTCATCCTAATAACAATTTTGTCAAATGGTTTTAATAATAGCAAAAAACAGTTAGTAAGTTAGTTTTTTTTTTTAATGTCAACTACTACCCTCTCCCCCCAACCTAAACGAGACATTGTCCTCAATGTCCTAAGGTAGAAAGATAGAGTATAGAAGACATCACCTGAAACATCGAACACTGACACACCTAAAACACACTTAAACAAATAGAATAAATAACAAAACAAAATAATATGCTATTAATAAAACCAAAAGACACAAGGTTTCACAAAGGAAGGCTCAAATCCAATCTAAGCTTTTAACAGCTTTCCATAGTTGACCAATTTATGCGACTCGTGGAGGGATCAATTACAGGGATGAAAGATTGTAGTTGGTCAATCAATTGTTTAGCAGTAGCAGTAGAGATTATGATTTGTCGTGCCGAAGATGTTAGAAATTTCTGTTCCACAGCTTGATCAATAAAAGACAACAAATTATCATAAAAACCATTACCATTTAACAAACCTATAGGTTTATGGTGAATGTGTAGTTGGGCCAAAGAGAAAATATGAAAGATCTCTTCCAATGTGCCCATACCACTTGGTAAAGCAATGAAGGCGTCAGCATGGTTAAACATCGCATTCATTCGATCAGACATTGTGGAGACCTGTAGTTGCTCTCCAATTATTTTTCCAATGATGTCCCATTTTGCTACAGCTTTGGGGATGACCCCTAAAACTTAACTGCCTCCTAAAAATACAGCTATTAACACCCCCATTAACCTAAGGCTGCCTTCCCCATACACTAAATGAATCTTTCTCTCGGCTAGTACCTGACTAAGGTGTTTTGCTGATTCTAAGAACTCTATTTCCTTCCCAAGACTTGATCCACCAAAAACACAAATATTTTTTTTATTTTAATAGCCGAGGTAACCTCCATTTGTGACACTTTTCTATTATTGGTGGCTATATGGGTTGAGTAGAAATGAAGGGAAGGAAGAGAAGATTTTATAGATGAGAAATTGAAAATGCAATCATACCACCTATATGTAGGCCAGCTGGAGTCTCATTCTCTCTCTCTCTCTCTCTCTCTCTCTATATATATATATATATATATATATATATATTTGGTCAAAATATGTGTATGTACAGGTAGTTGTGATTGTGGCTCACATCTTCCCCTGGTTTTACATCCAAGAACGGCTTAAATGCCCTTTATGGGTCGGGGATAAGCTTCCCATCCAGTTTTCTTAAAAACTAGCAAACAAGGTTTTTTTTAATCAGATTCCCAAGACTAAGTCGATCATGTTCTTTATGAAAATGGGGTCATAAATCATGAATTGCATGATGCACATCTCCACTAGGGTGAGTCTCAAGAGTCAATAGAAGATTATTTAAAGACAAGGACACAGGCCATCCTTAATGAATTATATTTTATCTTCACGGTTTATAGATACCATTCCTAAAGAACGACATTGTGCATTACAAGTCCATCTGGCATATCGGTGACAGACTTTCAATCGTTTTGCACGACGTTTCTTTGCAAAAGTGCTTTTACCTGTCCCAGGCATGTATGAAATTAAAGAATTGGAGGACTCACCTGATAATCGAACCTTTGCTTCAATCATCCAACGAATATCTTCAAGAATTCCATGGTTCATTAACAACCTTAATCTTTCACACCTAGCACGGTAAATTTTTGCAATCGCATTTGGAGGCAAAGTGGGAAAATACTTTTTCAATTTTTCAAGAGTGGTGTCCATTTTTTAGATGAGAAGTGGAAAAGGGATGCAAAGAAAAGAGAAGGAACAAGGAATTGAACAAATATTTACACATGTATCAGTTATCATGAGAAACTGAAAGAATCGACTTAAGAGTCACGGAGTACTGTCATTTGTCATTTGACCATGGTTGGAGAAAGACTAGCAAAACAAGAGTCACACCAAAAAGAAACATAAAAACAATGTGAGAAAAACAAAATAATCAACCTTTATATACAGGATCATTCAAACCAATGGATTCATTTTCACTAGGAAAATTATCAAAGTAAGCTTTCAAACGAAGTCCATTTACCTTAAAAACATTGTCATTCTTTGGAATCTCAATATCAAAGACCCTATAAGGATACACATGTTTCACAATAAATGGACCGCTCCATCTTAATCTTAGCTTTCCAGGAAATAAATGGAGTCGAGAATTATAAAGCAAAACTTTTTGACCAACATCAAATGTTTTTCTCAAGATTCTCTTATCATGAAACTATTTGATTCTTGCTTTATAAATTTTTGAATTCTCATATGCATCATTTCTTATTTCCTTAAGCTCATTTATTTGTAACTTACGTAGCTGGCTAGCATCATCAAGGTTTGAATTGAAAGCTTTGATAGCCCAATAAGCTTTATGTTCAAGTTTCATAGGCAAGTGACAAGATTTTCCATAAACCAACCTATAAGGTGACATACCTAATGATATTTTAAAAGTAGTATGATAAGTCCAAAGTGCATCATTAAGTCTTAAAGACTAGTCCTTCCTATTAGGGTTCACTGTTTTTTCCAAGATTTGTTTGATCTCCCTATTAGCAAGTTCTACCTGTCCACTTGTCTAAGGGTGATAAGGGGTGGCAACTTTGTGTGTGATTCCATATTTCTTCATTAAAGACTCAAATGGCTTGTTGCAGAAATGTGTTCCACCATCACTTATCGTGGCTCGAGGGATTCCAAATTGACTCAAAATATTTTCTTTCAAAAACTTGATCACTGTTTTATGATCATTGTGTCGACTTAGAATTGCCTCTATCCATTTTGAAACATAATCCACTGCGACTAATATGTACACAAAACCAAATGATGGAGAAAATAGACCCATGAAATCTATTCCCCAACAGTCAAAGATTTCAATCACAAGAATAGGATTTAAAGGCATCATGTGACGTTTTGAAATAGATCTTAACTTTTGACAATTTTCACAAGTTTTGCAGAATGCATGTGTGTCCTTAAACATGGTGGGCCAATAAAATCCACGTTGTAAGATTTTTGCAGTCGTCTTCTTTGATGACAAATGATCCGCACATGCCTCAGAATGATAAAATTTAATGACACTACTTACCTCATTGTCAGGAATACATCTTTGAAATATTTGATTAGGACAATATTTGAATAAGTAAGGGTCATCCCAATAAAAGTTCTTCACTTCGTTCAAAAACTTTCTTTTGTCTTGGGTACTCCAATGAGCTAGCAAATATCCTAAAGCAAGAAAATTGACAAAATTAGTAGACCAAGGCATTGGACTAAGAGAAAGTAAGGATTCGTCAGGAAAGTAATCATCGATTGGTGGGATGTTAGATGTCGAATCTATTGTCAATTTTGACAAATGATTTGCAACAACATTGTCGGTGCCTTTCTTGTCCTTGATTTCTTCCTGAGAATAAATCATTTGCCATTCTTCAAATTCATTAACTCAGTTTTACTCAAGGTAGATTCAAATTGATCATAAACTAATTCTTCAATAAGATCTACTTCCTGTAAATCATTATCATCTCCAGGTTGCTTGCAAATGTTGAAAATATTCATCTCCAATGTCATGTTTCCAAATGATAGCTTCATCAGTCCATTCCTACAATTAATCAATGCATTAAAAGTTGCAAGAAACGGACGTCCTAAAATAACAGGAATTGGATTACATGTTTCAACAGGTTATGTATCCAAGACAACAAAAACTACACGGTAAATGAATTTATCAACTTGTACTAACACATCCTCAACTATTCCTCTAGGCACTTTTACAAATCTATCAGAAAGTAAGAGAGTTACAAAAGTTGGTTTTAACTCACGTAGATTGAGACTCTAAAAGACTGAATATAGCAGTAAATTCACACTAGCTCCAAGATCAAGTAAAGCTCTTTTAATTTTATGTTCTCCAATAAAGCAAGAAATTGTAGGACAACCAGGGTCTTTATATTTCAAAGCATTATTGTTCTAAAGAATGGCACTTACTTGTTCGGCTAAAAAGGCTTTCTTTTTCACATTCCGTTTTCTCTTCACAGTGCACAAGTCTTTCAAAAATTTAGCATAAGAAGGTACCTGTTAATAGCATCCAATAAAGGTATATTGATCCTTACCTGTTTGAAAGTTTCAAAGATTTCAAAATTGTGATTGACTTTTCTTTGTTTGGTTATGGCATGAGGAAATGGAAGTACTGGTGGGGAATTGGTCTTTTCTTTGCAATGTTTAGGTTCAACCCCTTCCTTACCCTCAGAGACTAACTCACCATCTTTCTCACAAGGTTCAAGAGTGGGTTTTTCAATAACATTACCACTGCGAAGAGTAATAAATGATTTGACTTGATCCATATGTTGGCTTCCAGAGCTACTCGCACTTGAATTGTATTGCCCTTTGGGATTTTGTTGTGGTTGAGATGGAAACATACCTTTCTCCTAAAAACTAAGAGCAGATGTGAACTTTGCAAGAGTATCTTTCAAATTTGCCATAGTTTGAGCATTTTGAGTGTTGATTGTCCCTTGCTTTTCAATGAATGCATGCAATGTTTCCTCAACATTTCTTCTAGGAGGGGGAGCATAAGGAGGTGCATATCCATGAGAATTTTGGAAATTATGGTGTGCTTGAAATAGTGGATGTGAAGTTTGTGCATTATTGTTACCACTCTTCCAACTGAAGTTTGGATGATTTCTCCAACCACGGTTGTATGTTTGCGAGTGTGGGTTATGATTGGGCCTTTGGAAACTGTTTAAAGCATGGGCTTGTTCATGAAGGCATTCCTTGAAAGAAGACAAAGTTGGACAATCATTGGTTGGGTGTTCATTGGTTTCACAGATTTGACACACAATATCTTGAACAGATTTTAATTGACCACTCATTTTAAATTCAAGTGCCTCGACTTTTCTAGCTAAAGATGCAAATTTGGCTTGGAGGTCATGATCTTCCCTAAGGTTGTACATACCTCCACTAGATGTATGAGGCTGAGTTTTACCCAGTGCCTCATAAGTACTTGTAGTGTCCCAATTTTGAGCATTTTCAGCTAACGAGTCTAGGTACTCCATTGCTTCATCTGGGTCTTTATCTTTAAACGTTCCATTGCACATCAATTTCACCATTTGCCTATCTTTAGGTGTTAACCCTTCATAAAAATGTGAAACCAATTTCCATGTTTCAAAATCATGATGAGGACAAGTATTAAGCAAGTCTTTATACCTATCCCAACACTGGTAAAATGTTTCTCCTGGCTTTTGAGTGAAAATGGTGATTTGTCTTTTGAAAGAGTTTGTTCTATGAGATGGAAAAAACTTTTTCAAAAACTGTTGTTGCATTTCATCCCAAACACAAATGGATCCTGGTCTCAAATTTTATAGCCATGTTTTAGCTTTATCTTTTAAAGAAAAAGGAAAAGGCTTTAATCTGATGGTGTTCATGCTACAATTTGAGTCATTATAAGTGTTACAAACTTCTTCAAATTCTCTCAAATGCATGTATGGATTTCTAGATCTAAGCTATGAAAAGAAGGTAAAAGTTGAATAATGTTTGGCTTAAAATTGAAGTGAGATGCATCAGGAGGGAAAATTATACATAATGGTGCACTTGTTCTTCTAGGATTCATGTGGTCTCTAAGTGTTCTAACTCGATTATTCTCATTATTCTCATTATGAAGTGATTGATTATCCTCTTCAACCATATTTTTTTTGAAAATGATGAGGATTTCCTAGAAAGTCTACCACTTAATGTACGTGTCCAAATTCTCATGCACGTATAGGAAGAGAATAAAAGGAAGAAGAAAACAAAAGAAAACGAAACAAAACAAAAGAAACAAAAGTTAGATACAAGAAAAGTGAAAAGTGAAAATAAAATAAATATTATAATTTATATAGGAATTTACCTCCCTGGCAATGACGCCAAAAACTTGACACGATCAAAAGATTGATGTCTTATCCCAAGTGCAGGAGTGTCGAAATAATAAATAACCCGGCAAGATAGGGGTTGAACCACAGGGAGGTTAACTGTATAAACTACAAATAAAGAAATAGATAATAACAGAAAAGGAGTTGAAGAGAGCTTTGAGATGTGATATTGATGTAAGGATTTAAACAAATATAAAACAATTGTCAAAGTTAGAGGATCCACTAATGATATTTCAAATAAGTATAATATAAATTCTTTTTATTATTCAACAGGAAACCACACACAAAGGAGGTTCCAATTCAGATTATAATTTATTAACATGATTACATTAATTATCTTATTCTAGTAATTTTAATACTTGTAAATGTGGAGGTTCCAATTCAGATTATAATTTCTTAACATGATTACATTAATTATCTTATTCTAGTAATTTTAATACTTGTAAATGTGGTCAGGTATTCATGGTGATAACTTATGTTAACAACAAATCAAGTTCCTTTCATAGCATAGGTGTCGGTTATACCATACAGTTAGGCTATGAAAGTGCCAAGTATTTATTGTCCCAAGGGTTGTTCAACACAAATCTAGATTAATCATTTAACAAGCAAGGTATTAAGAGTGAGTAAGATAATAAATACAAAACATGTTAGTATCAAACATTAAAGTCCAGTTGAGTTTATACTATACTTATTCTTACACCATTAGTGTAACAATTTCACCTTGACATAATAAACTTAGCTGAACATTATGAATAAGAGAAACATAGATAAACAAGATAAGAACACAATTATATAAGTACAGTTGGAAATGAAAAGCATAAACAAGAGATTAAGAAAAATATAACATGGAATAAAACTTGAACATTACAAAATACAAAGAAAGAGAGCAAGAGCAAGATCTTGATATGAAAACCAAGATGCCTAAATGTGTGGCAAATGCCTCCTTTTATAGGCTAAAATTCGGAACTATTGATTTATGGATGGCCACCTCTTTGACTTGGTGACAACCCTTATCTTCTTGTCTGAACAAACCGTCATTGCTAACATCAGAATTTGAATAGACAGTCTTCATGAAAGGCCTGGATAATTGTCTCCGCTTTTTAAAAAAACAAGAATAAGCTCATTTGGACTTCTAGAACTCGAGATATGGACTGAACACTGAATAGTGTTTGGGCTGTAGGACAGATTCCGACTTCTCTTTTATTGCTACAATTTGAACTTGAAAACGACCATTTTGAATCTTGGACTCTTCATAAATGTTTTAGGCCTATATCTTAGCTTTCCATCCATATAAACCATACCTAAGTCCAAGTTCTACAACGCCAGTTATGATACAATAACTGAATAGTGTTCCAGTTTGAATTGAACCAACATCTCTTCTCTAAGCTTAGCTCTTTCTTTGTCTTCTCAATTTCAATAGTTATACAAATCAATCAAGCCTTTGAATTGTGAAACATGCTTGCATTTGAAATGAGCATTTACCATAAATTAAAGATATCTTATATTATCATACTTGTTATTATAAAACATGTTTAAGTTAGGGAATTTAATGATACTTTAAGTGCAATATGATGATATAAAACCTTGATAAAAATGCACTTTTAAGTACTAGTCACATTGGCAATGAGAAGGCCTAGGGCCAGATGGATACTCATCCCTTTTCTTCAAGAAAGCATGGAGGTGATTTATGAGCTGCGGTCAAGGATTTCTTTGCATCTAGAGATTTGCTCAAGCAGGTCAACCATTCGATCATTGCCCTTGTTCCAAAATTGTCCAATGCTAACTTGGCAGCAAATTTTCAGCCGATTTCTTGTTGCAATGTTATTTATAAGGTTATTTCCAAGATTCTTGCGGGGAGAATGACACATGTTCTTCAGGATATCATCAGCCCTGCCCAAAATGCTTTTCTAAGATGAAGGAATATGGCTGACAATATCCGCCTCATGCAGGAGCTTCTACAACATTATGGGAGGAAGCGGGCATCCCCAGATGTATTAATAAGATTGATTTCAGAAAGGCTTTTGACTCTGTTCAATGGTCTTTTCTACGACAAGTACTTCTGTTATTGGGTTTCCCTCCTCGTTTTGTCTGTCTCCTTATGCAATGTGTTAAGACTGCTTCCTTTTTTGTTGCTGTTAATGGGGATTTATATGGTTTCTTTAAGGGGCAATACGGAGTTCGTCAAGGAGATCCTCTTTCCCTCTATCTTTTTATTGCTTGTATGGAATACTTTTCCAGGATGCTTAAACAGAGTACGCGACACACTGATTTCAATTTCCACCCCAAATGTTTTGCTCTAGGGGTCAGCCACTTAGCTTTTACAGATGATGTCCTATTACTTTGCCGGTGTGATATGCAGTCTGTTAGCATATTAAACCAGCAGCTTCTTGCTTTTGGATGGATGTCCGGCCTTGATACTAATGCTACGAAGTCCTCTATATACTTTGGTGGAGTGGGGGAAAGTGTTAAGCTTGCCATCTTGCGCCTTACTAGCTTTTTAGAAGGGAGTTTTCCTTTCCGATATCTTGGGGTCCCTCTAAGTCCTCATAGATTATTGGCTAGTCAATTCTCCCCTCTCATGTAGAAATTGGAATCATCTATTCAGAGTTGGATAGGGAAAAACCTCTCCTATGCTGGTCACCTTGAGCTCATTAGATCAGTTATGCATGGCATGGTTCAATTCTGGCTCAGTATCTTTCCGATTCTAGGTATAGTTATTAACAAGATCAATAGCATCTGTCGTAGCTTTCTCTGGTCCGGGAACACTTGTTCGCCTCACTCTGCTCTTGTCTCCTGGCAAAAGGTGTGTCTTCCCAAACATGAAGGTGCCCTAGCTCTCCTAGATATCAGGGCAAGAAACAAAGGTTTTTTTGGCACAGCAGCTATGGAACTTTCACCTTAAATCAGACTCTTTGTGGATACGTTGGGTGGCACACTATTACATTCCTCATACCACAATCTGGGCTGTGGGTGTAAGGAGCACTTCATCACCTCTATGGAAGTCCATCTGCACTCTCAAAAACCAACTGGTAGAACAATGCGGAGGCATTCCTGATGCAATCAATACTCTTGAAAGTTGGCATACTGGTTTGGGGACATTTCTTGTTAATGCTCATGAGTTTTTCAGGTTTAAAGGTGAGAGTGTCCAGTGTACTAGGGTTGTTTGGGAGGAGTAGTCACTACCTCAGAATAAATTCATTCTATGGCTTGCAGCCCTTGGTAGACTCCGAACAAAGGACCGGCTCAGCTACCTCTCCACATAAACTCTTTGTTCTTTATGTAATCGAGATGACAAGACACGCCCATCTTATTTTCAACTGCGATTGGACTTCATTACTATAGAGTTGAACTAAGAGCTGGTTAAGAATAAATCGGGCTCTGCCCACACTTTCCAGTGCCATCAGAGGTCTCAATGGTAGGAGTAAAGGGCTGCAGCTGAGAATGAGACGAGTGTCCCTTGCCCTTCTTGTGTATTTAATTTGGGATGAAAGAAATAACCGCATCTTTGCACACAAGTCCACCTCTGTAGATGCCACATTCCAAAGATTTCAAATACTTTTCTATATAGTTTTGCACTTCCATGAAAAGACCACTCTCTTTACCATGTTGCTGCATGAGAAAGGTGTTAATCTTAGTTGCTTGCTACACTGTTTTTGTAGTTGGGTTTTCTTCTACTCAGTTTTGTTTACAGAAAGAGCTATTTGTTGATGCTGTTGGTTTACTATTTACTGAGTTTGCTTCTTGTCCTATCCTGATGCTCGGTGGAAGATGGCTATTGGGTCCACGGATCCCTTGATGCTTTGTGACACAATCAAAGAGTTGATGTCTTATCCCAAGTGCAGGAATGTCGAAGTAATAAATAACCCGGCAAGACCGGGGTCGAACCACAGGGAGGTCAACTATATAAATTACAAATAAAGAGAAAGATTTGAAGAGAATAATAACAGAAAAGGAGTTGAAGAGAGTTTTGGGATGTGATATTGGTGTAAGGATTAAATAATGATAAAACAGATGTCAAGGTTAGAGGATTCACTAATGGTATTTCAAATAAATATAATATAAACTCTTTTTATTACTCAATTGGAAACTACACACAAAGGAGGTTCCAATCGGATGATTTATCGTTATTAGCTTATTATAAATTATTAACATGATCATATTAATCATCTTATCCAAGTAACACCATACTTATAAATATCATCAGGCATTCATGTTGCTAGCTTATGTTAACAACAAATCAAGTTCCTCTCATAACAACGATGTCGGCCGAAAACTATGAAGGATTAAGCATTTGATGTACCAAGTGTTATACAACACAAATCTAGATTAACCATTTAACAAGCAAGATATTAATAATTAGTAAGATAAAAAGATAAGACATGTTAATAGCAAACTTTCTTGGAAATAAACATTGAAGTCCATGTTGAGTTTATATTATACATATTCTAACACCATTAGAGAAACCTTTTCACCTTGACATAATTAACTTAGCTAAACATAATGAAGAAGAAGAACATAAATAAACTAGATGAGAACATAGTTATGATGAAAAGCATAAACAAGAGATTAATGAAAGCAAAACTTAAGCATTACAAAATATAAAGAAAGAAAGCAAGTACATGATCTTGATCTGAAAACCAAGATGACTAAATACATGGCAAATGCCTCTTTTTATAGGCTAAGATGTGGAACTATTGATTGGTTGACACACTATTTGGTTGGTGGCCAACCATTGATTTGGTGGCTGGTTTTTGACATTGTTGGCTGCTGGTTATTGACATTGTTGGCTTGCCAAAACGTCATTGCTAACATCAGAATTTGAGCCCTTTGTTCCATGAAATCTGTGGGCAATTGTCTTAGCTTTCCAAGAAAAAAAAACAGAGCTCATTGGTCTTCTAGAACTCAAGATATGAGCTGAAAACCGAACAGTGTTTGAGCTGCAGGACAGGTTCCGACTTATCTGTTGTTGCTAAGATTTGAACTTGACAGTGGCAGAATTGAGTCTTGGACTCTTCATGAAAGTTTTAGGTCTATGTCTTAGCTTTCCATCCATATAAAGTAAACCTAAATCCGAGTTCTACAACTCCAGTTATGATCCAATAACCAAATGGTGTTCCAGTTTGGAATTGAACCAGCATTTCTTCTCTTAGCCTAGCCCTCTTTTTGTCTCTTCACTTTTAATAGTTAATCACATCAATCAATCCTTTGAATTGTGAGATATACCTGCATTCAAAATAAGCATTTACCATAAATTAAAGATATATTATATTATCAGACTTGTTATTATAAAACATGCTTTAGCTAGGGAATTTAATGATACTTTAGTGCAATACGATGATATAAAGCCTTAATGAAAATGCACTTTTAAGTACTAATCACTTTGGTTTTTTGCTTGGCCTTGCATGGTTTTCTACGTGATAAGCTTTGATGAAGTCTTGCTGTTTTTTTGGTTAACTGAAGGTTCGGGCAGTTTTGGGTGGTTTAACGGGTTTGGTTCTCTCTCTAGCCGGCATGCCTGTTGCTATGGTATATGTGTTGTTCACTGGCGGGTCCCTCGCACTATGTATTGGTTTTTGCTGATTTTGTTTCTTGCACTTTATCAACTAGCCTTGATGTTTTTATTTATGTATATAGTTTTGTGTATTGGTTAGGCTAGACACCTTTCCATGGATTAGGTTTCTAGGATAACCAATGTTGTTGTTGGTTTCCCTTGGCCCTGTGTGGATGTTAGTCATCATCGTCTGCTGCAGCTATTCTTTGTAGTTGGGTTTCCTTCTACTCAGTTTGTTTACAGAAAGAGCTATTTGTTGATGTTGCTGGTTTACTATTACCTTCTTGTCCTACCCTGAAGCTTAGTGGAAGATGGCTATTGGGTCCACGGATCTTTTGTTTGCTTTGGTTATATGCATAGCTTTGCATGGTTCCGCATGGTTTTCTACGTGATCAGCTTTAATGAAGTCTTGCAGTTCTCTTGGCTGCACTACACCATTAAACAGTTTTACCGACGGACTAATTCCGTTGGTGACAGGAATTAACTTCGTCGGTGAAATAATTACCGACGGCCTCACCGACGGAACATGTCCGTTGGTATAATAGTCGTCAGTAATACCCCTTTCCGTCGCTAATTCTGTCGCAAATAAAAAAAACAACCCACCAACATAACACCAACGGTCTTACAGACGGATACGCGCATCAAAAAAAAAATTTCCCGCGGGAACATTACCGACGGACTAAATCCGTCTGAATTTTCAACGGTAATTACCGACGAATAATACGTCGGTAATTATGGCATCGGTGGTAATTGTGTGGCAACTCTCTATGAAATACCAACTGATATTATTCGTCGGTAAAGCCGTCTGTATGTGATCACCGACGGATAATATATGTCGGTAATGATGGCATGGCTGGTAATTGTTTGGCAACTCTCTGTGAATCACCGACGGATAATATCCGTTGGTAAAGCTATCGGTATCTATTTAAAATATATATAAAAAAATAATTTATTAATAGTAAAACTCTAATAAACAAATAAAATTGGATTAAACATTAAAAATATAAAAATAATGTTAAATAATATTCATCCAAATTTTCATTATGATTAGTACTTAAAAGTGCATATTTATCAAGATTTTATATCATCATTTTGCACTTAAAGTATCAATAACTCCTTAACTAAAGCATGTTTGATAATAACAAGTCTAATACTATAAAATGCTTTAATATATGGTAAATGTTCATCTTAAATGCAGGCCTATCACATAAATCAAAGGATTGATTGATGAGTTCAAGTATGGAAATTGAAAGGACAAAGAGAGGGCCAAACTTAGAAAAGAGATGTTGGTGCAGTCCAAACTAGAACACTGTTCGGTAATTGGGTCATATCTCGAGTTCTAGATGTCCAAATGATCTCAAATTTTACACAGATTTGGTAAGACATAGGCCTACAACTTTCATGTTTTCATCAAGATCTAAGAAGGCCGTTTTCAAGTCCAAATTAAAGCAACAACGGAGAAGTCCGAATATGTCCTGCAGCCCGAACACTGTTCAGTGTTTAGCCCATATCTGGAGTTCTAGAAGTCCAAATCACCTCCATCGTTTTTCCTGGAAAGCTGAGTCAATTTCCTACAACTTTCATGTTTTCAAGTGGACCCAGTTTTGACGCTAGCATTTTCGTTTTATTCAGACAAGAAGATAAGGATTTTCACAAAGTCAAAAGTTGGTCACCCACTCAACAATTAGTCATCAAATCAATAATTCTGAATTTTGGCCTATAAAAGGAGGCATTTGCCATGTATTTAGGGGTTGTTCAGATCAAGTTCATGCTCTTTATTTCTCTCTTTATA
>Ga0307515_10013744_pt1 | contig 15085 bp, 10 predicted proteins | sample 17_EM_MG_FD_194513 | JGI IMG/M metagenome (GOLD analysis project Ga0307515, IMG submission 194513) | Populus trichocarpa ectomycorrhiza microbial communities from riparian zone in the Pacific Northwest, United States - 17_EM | ecosystem: Host-associated > Plants > Roots > Unclassified | place... | reverse complement strand
TGTAGGTGATTGATCTGTAGGTGGTTGATCTGTAGGTGGTTGATCTGTAGGTGGTTGATCTGTAGGTGGTTGATCTGTAGGTGGTTGATCTGTAGGTGATTGATCTGTAGGTGGTGGATCTGTGGGTGGTCAATCTGTAGGTGGTCAATCTGGAGGTAGTCAATGTGGAGGGGGTTGATATGCAGGCAGGATATCGGGAGGGAGGTGTGACCGATGCTGAGACTCTGGTCATTGTTTACATTGTAATCGTCTCAATGAGGAGAGATGAGTACAATAAGGTCTACCGAGAGTTGAGTGTTGAGAGAGATGAAAGTTGCAGGGAGTGAGAGACAGTCAATCTGGGGATAATGCAGTACTCCGTGTATGCTGTACTTGGGGTTAACTGATAATTATGGTATAGAAAGATAGGGAGGGATGACTTAACTTCGTGTTCTTAGGTGATGTTAGAGTTGATTGAGGATGTGAAAGAGAGCAATGAGTGGAGATGGGGGAAATCATCATGAGAAACTGGCGCTTGAGAGAATACTGTGTGCGAGGTAATTTACCATTCTGGATATGACAGGTATGGCTCCCAATCCAATGGGTAAGAACACTGATACAATGTCTTCTAAACCCAATCAGGCATGTTGTACCCCTGATTTCTCATATCTGCTTATATCCTCCATATCATTCTCATCGTCATCCCCCATCTCTCTTTAATGTCCACAACTGTACCATCATTGCAGAACACCGAGTTAAGTCATCCTTCTCTATTTCTCCATGTCATGATCATGAGATCAAACTGACTACAACATACAGCGAGTATAGTATCCACTGAGGATTGTCTGTCTTCATTCTCATGATTTTGACCTGACCCCTGAATATTGCTTCAGCTTCCTGTCTTCCTCACTACAGATCGACTGCCATCAGCCAGCTCTCATTGACAGCTCAATAGGTAATGACACATCGTCAGATTCCTTCGGTTGCAAGTTAACTAACCGATAAATATAGCCTCAGCACCTGGTGTGCATTCCATTCACCGCCTCTAGATCGACCACCTCCCAGTACTTCTCTGATCTCGCTCAATCATGGCCTGCAAGTGCATCTCCACACTCACTCTATCACAGCCTCAGAGCGCATGTCTAAGTTCACTCTATCATGGCCTCTAAGTGTATCTCCAAACGTGCTCTCATGGCAACCAAGATTGCACTATAATGGCCTCCAGGTGCCTCTCCGAACCCGCTCTCACAACCTCCAAGTGCATCTCTGAGTTAAATCCATCACAGCGTCGAAGTGCATCTCTGAGTTCACTCGATCTCAGCCTCGACATGCATCTTTGAGTTCACACCATAACAGTGTCCAAGTGCATCTCTCATTTCACTTGATCCTGGCATCGAAAGTGCATCTCCATACTTACTCATTTGCCATCTTCGGATAAACCCCAAATTACTGACAAGCACCTCTTGCTGCCCGCCACGATTACCGTGTGTAGATGGATAGCTATAGTGATACTTAGATACTTGGATACATAGAGGAGGATTCAAACTGAATACATGAGTTTTGGAAATCTTTGAACTATAAGTAGTAATTATGATTTCCCAGCGCACCAGCAGCATTCCCACAGCAGATGTTGCTGTTCCCAGAATGCCCTACAGCGATTCGAGGTGCTCGCAGGCTTGTCACTGGCGCTCCTAGAGTTGTTTGCCAGTGCTCCCAGGATTGGCGCTGGTGCTCCTAGATGCTCCACTGGTTGTCACCAGACATCCTATGTCCTCATGAATTTGTCACCAGAACTCCCAAGGACTGTCAGGCTCACCTGATGGCCACAGCATCAGTCAAGCCAATTCCTTGTGTTGACCACTCTGGCATTCTAGTCCGAAAACACCCAAACACTCCCAGAGGCTCCCAGTGGTAAGAATACATTGTGCTGATGGATAGAAAACTATTGGGCATCCGAGACACATTGATATACTAGAATTAAATCTGTATGGAGCTTCGGCACCATTGTCGGTACATACAGACCATGCGACCATGGGTTGCATCCTGATACCACCACAGTTCACCATATGTCAGATGGATATCTGGACGGTTCTCTTCAATATTGACCAGGAGGCTGAGCACATCCCAGGTGTCAAGAATCAGGTCACGGTCTCGTTGTCATGTCCCCCGGATTCCCGACAGGCCGGATGCTACATAATGGTGCTGGAAGTTACTGCTGCCACAGAATGGATTGATGACATCAAGGCAGGTATAATTCATGATGAATGGATCGGGCCTATTGCACATGGCTTGGCTAACCCAAGTGCCTGCCCTCCGCCACCCACTGCATCTACCAAGAAATGCACATTATGCAACAGTTCTATTTGGAAAAGGATAGCCTACTGTGGTTACATCGAGACATTGAAAAGAAACAGGTGAAACAAAATGTAAGGACCAAGAAAAGGGACAAAGAAAAAGGGGTGGAGATGACGGTGAGGACAAAAGAGAACGAGGAAGAAGGAAAGGATGAAGAAGGGGTGGAGATAACTGTAAGGGTGGATAAAGAAGGGGTGGAGATAACTGTAAGGGTAAAAGAGACAGAGGAAGATGGAAAGGTAGAGATGAGAGAATGGTTGTGTATTCCAAAGACGATGCAGCGACAAATCCTCCATGATGTCCACAACATTTCAGTAGGAGGACAAAATGGTGCTGAGTGAACATACTTGCTCATGAAATACCGGTATTGGTGAAAGATTATGTGGTGTGATATGCAGCAATACATTGCGGGCTGCGAAATGTGAAATTTAACTAACCACCGGAGTGGGAAGGCTATGGGCCTTGTACAACAACTTCCTACAGCCAACGGCAGTTGGCACTGACTTGGCATTGACTTCCTAACTGACCTGCCAATCTCAGGCAATGGCTACAACTGCATTGTAACATTTGTCCAGCACATGACAAAGAGAGCACATTGGTGCATCAGCAAAAACTAAATTTCTTTTATTAAATTTATTTAGTTTATTGTAACCACAAACTCAAAAAAATGAAATTGAGGTTTCCCTGAAATATCGCATTGCTTTAACGTGCCTGAGTGTTCTTTGAGTTGTTGCGATGCTGTTGTCAAGCGTCTTGAGTAGTGTACCCACTTTGCGACTGTGACAACAAGCACTTGACGAACGGTTCGCACTTTCTTTCGCAATATTAAAAATCATCTCTCCATATACACCGATGTCGCCCATTTTGATTTGTTCTCTCGATGATGATAGTACTCGCTCTGTACGTTGAATGAAGCATGTCATTCTTGGTTTTAGAAATCTCTCATGTTGTGATTTGACCAATGAAAGTTTCCAAGCAGAAGTGGTTCACCAGATTAAATTTGTTGATACAAGATCGTTCAGTACCTAGCAGTTGTTCAACCACCATGGGAGGGTTATGCATCATTGCGATTATGATTTCACGCGTTTGAGATGTGGCTTCAGTAGTAGCAACAAAGCTGCTGAGACGATTAAAAGAATTGTCAGGCTGCTCTATCAGATCCTCCAGGATGTAATCAAGGCAGTCGTTATCAAGGCTGCTCTGATCATTGTGACGTTGTGCAATGACTGGGTCCATACCAGGTGAGTGAATCCTTTGGCAAATCATGCTGCAGATATTGTCTATCTCATTAGCTTGACCCTCAGGTGAGGAACAACAAAAATCCGCTTCGAGAGGTCGAACTACAACTGTGTTTGCATCATTCACCGCAAGCTCAATGTTTCTTGTCTTGCACTTATGTTGTGCTACACCTCCTAGACCAAACTCTGGCAGGACCCTAAACTCATCGGTGTTCCAGGCCGACAGACAATGGTGGATGGCCGTCGCGGTGAGGCCACTTAATCTCAGGTTGCTTATTTCAATCAATGATCTAACTTTCATTCCCATCTGTCGTATGCCATAGAAGTATGTCCAGTGAATATAATCCACAATTTCAGTCCCTGCAAAGCGAAACTTGCAGTCCCACATTGATGGTCAAGATAACGATCAAAAGAAGGGAACTTTGAACGTACCTCACAAATGTTAGTGGGTCATGTACACCTGTTCTTGGCCAATCGCCATGCTATCATTTTCCAGAGAACTGTAGACGACTTTCATTGAAATCCGTAAATTGAGTCGATTGAAGTCTTGCAGCAGTATATCATTGCTGCACTGCAGCAAGTAATCTTTGTGAGATCCTGATGCACAATGTCAGCGATGAAAACAATCATTGAGATGATTTATTTACCACTGAAATGTAGACATGTGGAGGGTCTGATTTTCTCTGGGCTGAACCAATCCTGGAAATTTCCTCATACCACCAACTATGAATCTGGGCAGTCTTCACCGGATTGGTGGCGAAGGGAGTTACAAACATCGCACATTTGATAGCCAAATGCTCCACACATGCCATGACCATCACCGGAACTCCTGAAAGAGTTGTCTGCATGTTGAAGTCTGTGCTGACGATGACGCCTGTCACGTTGTCAACACAGGGCTCATATCACCACAGATTTCTATCTTTCCGTGGAACCAATTGCTCACCAGCTTCATTTGAATCCTCCTTTAGTAAATATATACATTAGTGGGCAAATCCAATCATGCAAACACTTAATCTAATATGTTCCTGGATTCCAGCAGTGCAGGATTTCATTCATCCACCTCCTCTGAGACAGTATAGATCTCCTGACATTCAGGATATAGGGGTGGGCCCGAGGTGGGAGTCAATTCAGTTGACGTGTCTCATTTTCCACATGTTGATGAGATGGAGTATTTTGATTGCGGCGTGCCAATTCCTTTCGTGGATGGTTGCTGACAGGGCTCGTGATCAGATTCTCAATTGTAATGTCGACAATCATTGAAAATGTCAGGTATCGTGCTGAGACCGCTGTCGAGATGCTTGTCATGGATACATGGTCTCCTTCTCTTGATGCTTGAAAGATGAGGAGAATGAGGAGAAGAGCGGTGCCTTCGTGTCGTGATTCAAAAAGGTGCCGAGTGATCAGTACACAATATTTCAGGAGTGACTAAAGGAAATGTGAATGAATATATAGTAAGTGAATCAAAGAGTAGGGTAAAAGAAGGAAAGCGTTGAAATAATTAATAGCATCATCGAGATGCATCTTTTCATTCTGTCGATGATTCTAGGATATTGGTTTGTCCCGCCACTCACGCTTCCAACTCCTTGGATGGACAGGAACTTCGAACTAAGAATGGCAGGTGATAACCAAGCCGCAGGGTTGTTGATTAACTTCTTATGAGAAGAATCATTATAGCAATGAGCTAAGTAGCATTCACATTTCACAAATTGTTCAGGTTAATTTCTGCTGGGCAAAGTTACGTAACTACCAATTCAATGATAGCCATACACAGAGTCCAGTTGCTGCGACTATGCATTTCCCAAAAAGCAAGTGTCTGATCGATTTATCCCAACAGTGTGAGCACTGAACACAGCCCATAATGCATGAATATGACCATTGTAATAATAAAATAAACTAAACACCGAAAAGAGACCAAAAACTTCTCCAAAAAAGTCCAAATTATCACCCATCTGTCCACCCTCCAAAGTGCCAGAAAACTTCTGACCCACAACACAAATCCTTGAACAACAGTCCAGCCAGTGCATTGCATCATCGCAACGACTAATTTGGAGCTAGATGTCTACTTGTACACTTGGCATTGGCCAAAGAGCCCGCGGCAGGACTATTCATAATGTGATTGTGCTCGGGTACCCAAGCCACAGCCTCATCCCCGCAGAGGCTTTGCTCGTAATCGTCACAGAGACCAGGAGCACAGTTCCTGATGACTTCAAGGTATCGCTGTTATCTGATAATCATCATTTGATGCTTCGTTTCAAACTTTTGAAATGATGGTTGAGTCGTCGGGATGCTTCTTGACTTTGGGTGCCACATTGCAGTATCATCATCTGATTCCTCCCCGATATTGTCAATCATGTCCCCCGCTGGAGGCGGGTTGATGTCATCCAGAGGAAGGTGGCTGTGGCCACCATGCAAAGGAATCTGGGCACCAGATGTGCTGTTGGCTAGTTGGCCACAATAAACGATTCAAAAACGTGTTGGGTTGTTCAATCTTATCACTCACTGTACATAGCCGGCAGCAGTACTGTTATCGAAGATCGGGGTAAAATTACATGCGTGAGGTTGATCATCTCCATTAGGCTCCTCCCAGCAGCCCCAAAGCTCTCGGATTTTCTGGCAGGGGTCTGGCAGACCAGCAATTGTAGCATACGGGATTGAAGAAGTGGATGTATTGACGATTGATGTAAGTATAGAAAGTATGGATTCTTCATCCCCAGGCCAGTGCCATGACACTAGCTGAGTATTGTTTTCACCCACCCTCTTCCCAGCAAGGTTGCGATCCACATAGGCGATGGCCAACCGAAATGGCTTCGCAAGGAAATCGTTCTAGCCATCGCTACCCACCTTGATCAGCGAAGATCTATCACCCATTGTTTCTTCCTGGTTGTTTGCCGTATCTAAACAACATCAGAAAGAGCAAAAGATGCATTGGGGTGATGAAATGCATTCCAACATGGATGAATATGCTCTTCTTAGACAGGGTTTTGTCAATCCTATTCTTCCTTCTGTGAAGGCCAACCTCAGCGAACACATCATGATCATGTGCTGCCATGAGTTTCTCACCATCGAGGGAAGTCTTGTCTGTCATGTGCCGCTTCCGAAGTGGTCATTGAGATGCCAGATCACTGATTCGAGTAACCCAATGATCCGTTAGGAGATCTCATTGCTCAGGGCCGGCGCCTAGCTTGTTGCTGATGATCATGGACTGGGCAATCTCCCAGATGCACTCCTGACTTTATTATCTTTCCGTTGTGTTATCAAGCCACCTTCCTGCTGCCCAATCCGCATGGTTTCTGCTGCCCATTGGCTGACTCCAACACCTGCAATCTTGCCACAGAGACGGACTTGTTGAGTCAGCATCTGGATTGTATTAGTATCCGGGACGACTGATTTTGGCAACCAGATGGCATCAAAGCACACTTTAGGTTCTCAATAGTGGTAAATGATTGAGTGGTGGATATCAAATGATCGTAACTCTAAACAAGCATCGGGAGTGTTGAATTGATTCTGAAGGGTGTTGTGATGCAGTAGAAGAGGTGAGGAGGGTGTGTCAAAGGTTTTGCAGATTGTAAGTAACGTCGGCAGGGAAGGCGAAAATTTATGTTAGCTTGGACGGTTTATCTTGATCCGGCGTCATCATCCTGGCTGCTACTCAGCTGCAACACATTGTGCCAAGCATTATCTAAGCACCCCGATTTGTCGACTGAACACTTAAACTCATCATAAAGAAAACTAAATGCATGTTCTGCAGTGATATCTCGCTCATTTGTCCTTGCTCGAGTTCTTGTAGCACGCAATGACGTCGCTGAGTTACTATCTAAGAAGAATGCATAGCTTATACCAGGTACGACCTTGATGAAAAGTGACAACCATATATCAAGCAATGGGTGCAGGAGGGTGCTGTAAGGGTGCAAAATGATTGCTGTGACGAGCTGAATGCAGATGTGCTATGCTTTTCTATATCCAAGTGATTTTGAAAATGAGAGAGCAATTAAACATTTTGCAAATGTGTGAAGGAGGATGAGAGAAATCCTACAACAGTGGTAGGACCCTTAGTGAGAAAATGTAAATCGACGTGCAGATTTTTCTGACCACCCACCGGCTTGCAATTATATCAGTAGCTGCAAAACTGTTCGGACACTTTTTGACATTGTTGTGACATTTCATTTTGATAATGAAACATGGATGATGATCAACAGTGTCTTTACTGCTTGAAGACGTACTCCTACATTGGCACTAATATCACTCACCTGGATCGCAACCACAAAGAAAGATTTGTATATGTATCGGCTGCACAGTTGCCAGACGATTGTGTTGTGATCGAGCACGATCGTAGTTTACTTCCATTTGTTCATGAACTGTTGTGCAACCATTCTGTTCACATTTCCAAAGATGATTCCAGCAATACAGAAGCCGACAGTGACAAGGCGTTTGATGATCCAGAGCATCCTCCAGTTCTGACATGTATTTATGATTCTCTACACTTCAACAACCACCTAGCCGGCAAGCCTATTAGAAACAAGTATTTCGATATCTTCGACAATGAAATAGAGCTATGGTCAATGTTGTCTTGGGAGGAGGAGTATCAATTAGCGCACTTGCGCATCAAGCACAACTTGAGCACAGCTGCTATCAAAGAGGTGTTTAGGAACCCTACAATGGCAACTGTCAGCAATTTCACTTCGTCCAAGACTTCATTCAAAAGGTTGAATGAAATGTCCTGCAAGATGGGCATTGACTCTCGGAAATCGGGTGAAGTGTGTTACAATTGTTTGGCTGATCCAAATAACCTTTGTGACGATGATTACACATGGTTCTTCTACTGCAATCCTGTTGAATGCATTGAGTTCCTCATGCAACAGCCTGCATTCAGGGAACATATGTCATATGCTGCAGCATAGGAATTCAATAAGCTGAGGAACGTATCTACTCAGAGGTGAAATCAAGTGACTGGTGGTGGAATGAACATGTAGGTTAGTTGAATTTCATCATAACTACAATGATTTTGACTGCTTCATTAGCTACGGCAGCCGCTTGGAGCTGTGATTGTCGCTTGGTTGGGCAGTCCAGACCAGACATATCTCACAAACAATTCAGGCGACAAGAATAAATGGACAGTATATTTGGGTTTCGGAACCATCGACTTGATGATTCGATCATATCCTTTGACTCTTGAAACCATCCTTTGTGCCATTCTTCCTGTTCCTCCGAAATATCACATTAAAGGTCACAGAAAAACAACCGCTGTGAAGGAATAACAAATCCATAATTGGTAGGTTATGGGGAAGGTCTTTAAACATATTTTTCGTTCTCTGGATGTGCTTTTCAACAATAGAAATGTCATGATTCGTGCGGATGGTCTGATGCAGCAATGTCATTCCGTGATCTGTGCATGGAGGGCTGACTACTTCAAACACACTGACTTGCACTCAATCAAGCAATCCCATTGCCAGGTGTGCCAAGCACCAAAATACTCGTTTCGATAAGGGAATTTATCCTCCTGGCGATCCATAGACCATAGGCTTTAGTTCCAAAAGATGATAGTTGCATCTGAGGGAGATGCGACGGAGAGACAGGAATCACAACAACATCTGGATGATTGAGTGGTTGGAACTACAGAAGGTGTCTTCTGGATTATAAAATGCATCTCCCCAACAACTATAATCATACCTGATATCCTTCATACTGTCTATCTCAGTATGGTTCAGCATTTGATGGACTGGGTAACATCCTGCTTCGAACAACATTCCAGGATTGGCAAATTCAATCAGCTCTGGGCTATGATGGCTCCATATCCTGGCTTTGCTCAATTCAACAAGCCATATAGCCACGTGACGCAATCGAGTGGCAAGGAGATAAAAGCACTTGGGCACATGATTGTTCCAGTTTTCGCGGTGACTCTTTTCAACCCTTTGGCAAGCCAATGAATTCCCTTCACAGTAGCGCTGCGGAGCATCAAGAACTTATTCTATTTTCACCTTATGGCAAAGTCCTGGTACCATACTTAAATCACAATCAGGTACATGGAGAAGTATCTGGGGGAGTTTCATCGTCATGAGGACGTTTGCAGTCAATTCTGCGCCATTAAATCTACAAAGAAGCTCTCGGAAGCCATGAAGAAGCAGCTTACTTTGCAAATTCAGGAGCATCGGGAAAGTGATCCCACTTTGAACAGTGTTCCAGCGGCTGCAAAGCGTCATCACGTTGATGAAGATGAAATGCAGATCAACTCACAAATTGCACAATATCTTGTTGACGAATTGGATTTTGACTTTGTGAAAATATCTCCTCAAACACTTCTCTGACCATCTCCGCCAGCTTGGTAACCCTCTTCAATGCAAGCTCTGAGCTACCAGAAAGAGTGAAGATGGATCTTAACCAAGCATACCAACAATTGAATCATTGTGAGGCCACCTTCAAGATTTTGCAAATGGAAGCCCGAAACGAGGTGTTTCAGTATCAAGAGCTGAATGCCAACACTGCAACACAATGTAGTGATGATGAGATGCCTCCATGTAAAGCACCTATCAAGCAAATGATCAAAAACCTGTGAGCAGAAATCAACAACCTTGATGACTTGGCCAAGTGGTGTGCAATCCCACAAGGGGAGCTACAGAATCATGTTGTCAGGTGTTTCAAGAGATTTGCAGACGTCACAGACTATGTCGATCACTATCAGTATCTCAGTTGTCTCCACGATCCAACATACATTCGGTACAGCGAAATAGTCATTCCGGTGACGTATTTTCAATGTCACAAGCGGGCACTTCATATGGTTTGTTGCACTGGGTCCACAAGGTGGAGAAAGCATAAGCCACCAAGAAATTCTACTGTGCATCTCTGGATGGCGACGTGTCCGGATAGCCACTTTCAGTCGACGGCGGGATGGATTCCCGCACATTCAAAGTGTCTTTTCATCATTGAGAAAGCTGATTCAAGCATTAGACAGCTTCTTGCCTTGGTCCGGATGTTTGCAACAGGGCTGATATGTCAGTGTGCTGGTATGGTAAATGTTGAGGAGAGACATCAACCTCCGATGCAATCCTTGCACGATCGAAGCTAGTGTCTCAACCCTCTCTTCGGTGTCCGGACCACATATCGTCCCCATAAGCACAATCCAAGAGGTTGTTCAACTTCTTCCGCTGATGCCGCACCCACATAGCATGTGGTGGAACTTGAGCAACACGATTGCCTTGGACGGTTTCCATTGGTATTACATGCAGATTCTTCGATTCGATACTTCAAGCAATCGTTCCAGCGATATATTGACACCTGATCAGTGTATACTCTATGTGTCATCGTTTTGTTACGGGAGTTGTGCAAGCTTGTGTATAATTGATGTCTCAAGGGATTGAATAGTTAAGAATATTGTTGAAAGCAATGAAAGAGTTCAAAAAACCGTCGAAACGATTAAAATCTGGAGGAACAATAGGCAAGAAACAAGTGCAGTAAACTGACGTATATATCTAAACAAGTTTTTGTAAACTTGTGACAACATGATAACATCATTGAACACTTCAAAGCATCACTGAAGAATGCAAATAGGTCACTCCGATTATTTTTTGACAATGTGGAGATGAACGGGAGCATGGGGCCCATACTCTGAATCCATGTTCGCTTTTTGCTGATGTGAGCCTACAAGAAAACAATTAATGCCCCGGTCTTCGGATGCATATCATCGATACCATCATTAGCCTACACTCGGTGTCTCATGAGGTTGTGTCAGACTACAATACACACTTCAAAGTAGGCTACTAGAGAGAAGTTATGATGATGCCACAGATGTAGCTGCACATGTCTACGGTGTTCCATCCAGAAATGGATGGTCTCTCTGACATCTCAAATCAGACAGTTGTATGCTATTAGCGTGGCTTCACACCACATAATCAAGACAATTGGGATGACTACTTCCAATTAGCAGCGTATGCATACAATTCCTCAGTATACCATTCAACGACACAGATGCCATTCGAACTCGAACTTGGTTATGAGCTGCCTTTGCCAGTAGCCTGTATTACAGACCTCCAACAGCCGCAGTACAAGGAATCGGCGAAAACCTTAGAATGCTGCAACTTTCTCGAATGATTACAGCACCTTTTGCAAATCTTCTGTGTTGAGCTGTACAATGCTGACAACAAACCGCCGTCTGCGGCATGTCAGTCACAACATCCACCGGACCCTGCCATAACTGCCAGTGTGAAGGTACTTTCAGATACCAAGGATTTGCTAATCACATTTGCCAATATCAACGCTACGTGATGTAAACTGGTACACTTTCAAATTGGCCCATAGAAGGTTCTCAAACTACGTGGGAACATGGCAAATTGAGATCTCCCGAACTATATGATGATCTATGACACGGTGAACATCAGCAGACTGAAAGTTGACTCCGTGGATGATCCTAGGATCACCTGGTCACCACCCCCTCCACTGGTATACGGATACCACCAGGGTACAAATTATGTTATCGAAAGAATTGGAAATGGCCAACACAAATCAGATGGAACCAATTGGGAATCCCAAGTGAAATGGGAAGGTTAGGATGAGAAAGAAAACACATGGGAGCCAGAGGAGAATATGGCAAACACAAAAGAGCTGGTGTAGCAGTATTGAAAGAAGCTAGGCTGGGGGCCAGAGGTGAAGAGAAAAGTGACATGAAAAACAGGCAAGAGATGAATGTGTGGATTTGATCAGGGTGTTTGATTTCTTCGATAGGTTTGTCAAAGACGATTGGTGAGGGTTGTGATGTAGAAGGTTGGCTGTGGAGATGTTTAGGCGCGGCTCTGCTAGATTACTGCGGCACCGCGGGATGCTACTGGAGTTGTTAGTTCTAGCGGGAGGTCAACTCGATCATCAATTACTTCCACTTCCAGCTGTATAGACAGCCTATTTGCCCACATCAAAGCTTTTATAGACTTTGAATCTTCTATCAGCTATCACTTCAACAAATACAGAGTTTTCCATTGGCCAGAAACTTTCCATTGAAAACTCTTCTCATTTCAAATTGTGGCTCTTTCAAGCATGGCTCTCAAATATGACTCTCGGAAGTTGACTTTCAAGCAGACTCTCAAGCTGACTTTCCATTAGAGTATCAAGCAGACTTCAAAGTACCAGTAGATATTGAAGTATACATTGTAATACTGTGTACAATAATTGTATACTAGTACAGACTTCAGATAGTACAGTCCAGTATAGGTCATTCCGCAGCAACTGGACATATACAATGTGGTAGGCTCATACGTACATTTCTACAGATCAACTAAGTATTACAATACACTACATGTTACACTAAACTTTATATATCGCTTGCAATAAGCCATGCATATGTGTATGTGTATATTGAACAGTCTATACCCATTTTGCACATTTCCATATGATGCTATAAGGTTCAGCATTTGTAGTGAACAACTTTTGAGTATTAAACAGATTTTCTAATCTGTTTTCAAAATATACTGTTGAATGTTTTTTGCTTACTCCAGAAAGTAATAGAAGCAAATAACTTGAGTACTAGTTGTATCCTGTTATACTGAAGTTAATTAGCTGTGGGTAGTTCAAAATTAACCTGCTTAAATGTATCTATAATATTTATTAATATCAGAATCTCATTTATGCTATCTTAAATACAAAAAATATAAAAAATATAAATTGTATACCTAACTGTGATATACAAAAAGATAGAACTGTATTGTAAACCAAAAGAGGTATTAAAAAGAAATTGAATGAAATATTACAATAAATTTTAAAACTTTCAATATTCAAGATATTTCAGTTAGTATATATTATTAAATCAATAAATATTTCTAATTTAGTAAATATTTTTAATTTGCAAAGCTTTATCCAATCAATCTTATTAAACAATATACAACATGAATTATCTTGAATATACTTTCCACTAGACCAATATGTTGAAAGTTTCCTGCTGGATTATGATACAATTAAGCTTTTAATTGAACATATAGACTGACTAATAGAAAGATTACTTTAACTGTTTGCTTTAACTTGGAAAGTATTACAATTGAATACAGCAATATTGCTTTTTCAATCTGATTTAGATAAAATATATTCACTACATTGAAATATTTCTTCTACAAACTTCAAAAAATTAGGGAAATGTATTCCAATAGCTAATGCCATCATACATTTTAATACAACTATCCAGTATTTTCAGATTGAAATTCTCATTTTTAAATTCCTTCTTGATTTGAAATTGCTTTATTCTATTGCTATTTATTCCATTGTCCAGATTTGCACAACAATAAATTCTGGTAATATATATCTTCCGTTAGATTAATATATATTAAACAGTTAGCTTTGGGATATTTTAGTTACAATACACTATGTGATATTCTATCTTCAAATCAAATGACAGGTTTTCTTTTCTATTGGCTTTGAGTATTTGAAAATAAAAGATATTTCTTATAGAGGTCTTGGTAACAGTTACATTTGATAACTGGTTTTGAATAATAATAGCACTATGGTAAATTTAATGGTGGCACATGACTTGAGGCTGTGTAAGAGCCATTGTATATAGTCAGCTCACTATGAACCTTAGATCACTCTCAGTAATGATAGATATTCAGTTAAATCGACTATGACTGACATCTATGCTTGCAACTGTATTTCTCTAATTACCTTGCGGATGCGTATGAGGCCAAACTCAGGTGTAGATGTTATTGTACATTTGTCGCATCTTAAGTCAAAGTATATGCTGTGCTGACAGAATTTCTCATGTTTACCCCTTAGTTCAATACATGAATTCACAAAGATCACAATTGAGAAGCAGCCCGCCAAATGAATTGTAGTAGTATGAATTCTACACAGCACCAGCCTTGAACCATTGCATCCATCAGTTGAGTGATTAGGTGGTAGTCGATTTGAGTTCAAAGAGCAATTACTGCACGAAGTGTGCTACTCACAATTTCAACAATTCTCATAAATACTTGCCATTATAATACCACCCTGCCAATGACAAAAGTCAAATAGGATTGATTGAGTAGTGTTTCAACAGCATTCCTAAGAGTCAATTGAGTACAAAAATTAGTTAATGTAAGTTCAATGGACCAATTAATCTCACCCCTGAATGCAGCATTACCATGAATCAAAGGCAAAGTTGATTGACAATTTACAAGTCCACACAGCTATGAATAGATTTCTTCCAATCAAGCAAAGTGCAGCTTTCTTAGTTCGAGTGTACACATACAGCTCTCGCAACTTTGAAAAAGGCAAGTTGGCAAATGATTCTATGGCCAACCTAAAGGTTCACTACTCAAGTGATGCATGCCTGTGGATTATGAGGATACTACGAAGGAAGCCTACTTAAGGGGAGGATCCGTCAATGAATGCAGTACTCTTACGAATGAATCTGGCTAGACAAGTAATGTGCACTCATCACGAAGACACTGCACAATTGAATCAGATTGAACATTTGCCGCAGTCACTCAATTGAAAAGTTGTAGCAGCGATACATTATACAGCTTAAAATGGATTTGCAGTCGAGATCTACCCAATTCTGCTGA
>Ga0307515_10013743_pt1 | contig 15085 bp, 2 predicted proteins | sample 17_EM_MG_FD_194513 | JGI IMG/M metagenome (GOLD analysis project Ga0307515, IMG submission 194513) | Populus trichocarpa ectomycorrhiza microbial communities from riparian zone in the Pacific Northwest, United States - 17_EM | ecosystem: Host-associated > Plants > Roots > Unclassified | place... | reverse complement strand
ATAAACAATATATTCTTATTACTAGTATTACTTTTATAATTAGTTTAATTAATTTAATTAATTTAAATTTAAATTATATAATAAATTGCTTAGGTAATCTGCCATATATAAATTTATCTTCTTTAATTAAAAACCTAAACTTCTAAATCCTCGTCCCTAAGTGGAACCTAAATTCTAAAATTTTGCCTAAATCTAACTCGCACTGTATCCCTTCTCGTGATAATATGCTATAGATATTGCTTAAGGCCCTACTTGTATAAAGGCCCGACCCGGTATTCCTTAACCTCCTTAAATAACGACGCAATGAAGCGATCTTAAAGGCGACCCCTAATTTTAATATATACGTGACCTGTTTACTAAGGGCATTTAAAGCCTTCTAAGTCTATAGAGTCCCTGATTGGTGTATATTTATTGGCCCGGATAACTATAAGTACTTTGACCTTAATCTTACCAAAACCACTTAACTATACTGCAAATGCCTTAAGGACCCAAGCGAATACTTTTAGGTATAACATCCCTATATTATATGCCCCTAATATATACTAATGTATATAGTTACCTAAATCGCTAGTACCTATAATAAAGAGTGTTATGAGTTGATTCCTAATTAACGGAGTACTTCTTAAATCGCAGAGCTAGATGCTAAAGGAACTTGCTAAGGATAAGAAATAGGCTAATAAAGTTAGAGAGCTGCAGAAGCGGCTAATTCCTCTATTAGTAAACCGTTATAATAGAATAATAGTATACTAACTAATACAGAGTTAAAAAGGGTATATATTAAACGCCCTTTAATATTCCACGCTATACGGGGCAGGAAGTATTTATTGGGGTTTATTATAAGCAATCCTAAGCTATTCTTACGCGCGCTAAATTGCAGTAGACGACTAAGAAGAACCAACATTATAAAGGTATACCGTCTGCGCAGTTAGATCTGCTATTAGTAATTAGTAAAGGAGTCTAGACGGTACTAGCTAATTAGGGCTCTAATAAGGCGATAGCTAACAGTAAGAGCATTAATAAGGCATTGGCGAAAATTAGAGGTGGTAAGTAGAGGCAGATTTCGACTATAGGTTATAATAGGTTAGGTAGCATAGTATACGTTAATATAACCCATATAGAATAATATATGTAAAAAGTCTAATATAACGGAGCACTTAACGGCAAGAAAGTTTTTAGAAAGCCTTTTAATAAATACCCCCTACTATAGTAAGTATAATAACTGGGACGGTATACTAGATATATTGCTGTAATATATTAAATCGCTATACTAAAATATCGGCATACCAAATTACTTATTAGATTAGTTAATTCTTAGTGACGGTAATAATATATAACCGCGAATTAAATTAGAGATAAACAATTAAAGGCTGAAATTACATTCTAAACATTAGGCAATAGCCTAACTTTTATATTACTATCTACTTAGCTATTTTAAGGGCTGCGTATATATATGCTAAGACTAAGTAGTATAGCACTAATTAGTAGGTGTTTAGTTAGCTATAGTTAATAAGTTGCACTAAGCAGTGTCTGGATCCTAGAGGCGCCTATACTAGATAATTAAAACTAAGAAAAAAACTAAGAAAGAAGGAAAAGCAAAATATGGAATTAGTTAAAGAAAGTATATAAAAGTGCACGTTTAAAACGTAATACGGAAAAAAATAATCGCTAGGAATTAGATGCCACGGTTAGAATAAAGGCTAAAAACCGGCTAAAAATATACGGGCGGCAGGCCCGTGTAAAAATAATCTTAAGGCTAGCGGGTATAGATTACTAAATAGGGGCAAATTTCGTAAGGCTTTTAAAAAATGCCGTTAGTATTTAAACCCTAAAGACTAACAGTATAGGGATAGGCGCTATAAGAGAAAATCTAAATGCTAATACTGCGGAGTAGTACTAGCCGGGGGAATCTAAACGGGCTAAAGGAGGAATAAGAGAGATATTATGGCTTAAGATGGTTAGAACGAACTCGCTCTAGAACAGTAGGCGGGTTCGTTACGTTTAATACAGTATACGGTAGATATAAAATAAGAAAAAGGGTAAAGGGTAAGACACTAGAAAGGGACTTATCTTGGAAAGCTTTCTAATAATGGCCTTATTACAAGGCGGTAGAAAAGGCTAAATATACTAAGTAAAGTCCGGGCCGGGTCTAGGGGGAAGCATTCTGCTAACATTATAATTAACTTCCGTATGCGCTTTACGCTTAGTTTTAGGTTTTGCGTCAGCTGCTTTTGCGCCAGCCGTGGGGCTTATAGCTTTAGTTTTAGCGTCCTTTACCCGCTTTTTTGGCGGTACTGTATAGGTCGTAGTAGCACGAGTTGTTTTACTTAACGCTACAGTGGCGGTTAGGGTCGCTTTAGGTTTAGGTTTTGGCTTTAACGCCTTACGCGTATTCTCTGGCTTAGAAGGTTTATTAGTGTTTATATTACTTAGTTTATTATTACCGCTATTATTACGCTTCCGTTTTTTAGAACCGCGCTTAGAAGTGCTATGCTTGGGCGTAGGCAATAGCGGGTTAATGTGTATTTCCTAAAAGGCTTTACTAAAACCTCTATATTAATAAATACGACGGCTACGGTTTATAGAAAAGAACTTAATAAGAACCTTATCTGGGTTAAGTAAGTCCTCTAAAAGTAGGTCCACTAGAATCTTAGGGTTAGAGCTATACTATAATAGCCCGTCACTATTAACGTAGAAACCTTATAGTAAAATAGGGTTGAATGTGGTATTAATAGGCCCACGAGGCGTTTTATCGCTCTTACCGCCGAACGCTCTTATTATTAACTTGTCTTTTATTATCGCCATTAAGCTAGGGAGAGCGCGCAAGATCTAGTTGTTTACAACCCTCTCGTTAAAAGTTTTGCGTATATAGTACTCGACCACTATAACCTTTCTAGACTGGCCTAGACGGTAACTTTGTCCTACGGCCTGCTCTTATGCGCTAGCGCTTAGCACTAGGTTAAATAAGTGGACGTTATAGTAGGCTTACTAGAGGTTTAGGCCCGCACTATTAGCGGTATAGCTGGTAATTAGGATGGTGTAGATGCCTAGCGTATTAAAATTCTTAATAAGGTTAGATTTCTAACCCTAGGCTAAATCCAAAGTAAGTAAACGCGTATTAATGCCGAAGGTAACTAGGATTTCTTAAATAATTAGTTGCTCTAATAGATATAGAGTCTATATTATAGCCTTTTCCTTTCTCTTAACTACCTAGTTGGTAATATTTGCAACTAATATACTAAGTTGCGAGGAATTCTAAAGCGCAATAGTAATGGTTTTTAGAACATCTTAAGGAGATTCTGGAAGCTTTTGGTCCGCTAGTATATACTACAGCGCTAGGTGCTTTACAATTAAATGCTTAATATTAAATAGAACGCGGGACCTTTTGGACCAGTTTTGCTTGTTCTTTAAAGGGTTTATAGCTAGTTACAATAAAGTAAGTAATAGCTAAGTAAACATTAATATAAGGGCTTAATAGCTGTTAGCATTAATAATAACACGGTTATTACTAGAACGTGTCTAGTTGGTAGCTATAAGCTTTTTTAGAAAGCCTTCTAAAAAATAATTATAGACTTTCTAAGCCGGAGGCGGCAATTCTAGATCTAGGATAACGGTCTCGTAACGCGGGAGAGCCCTACTAATTTTATTCTTGCCGGAGTTTATAGGACAGCATAAGGTATAGCAGCGGTAGAGTAAGTAGTACTGCCATATAGCTTCTAATCGTTTCCCCTATTTAACGCTATCTATTAGGTTAAGGACAAAAGTAGAGAATAATCCGGCCGTTAACCTAAAGGTTATAGCTAGGTAGTTATCCGGAAGGTTAAACAGATTATCGTTTCTGTTAAATATTGTGCCGTCTAGACCGCTGACCAGATAGTTAAACTTAAAGATAGGTTAGATAATCTTTAGGAGACCGAAGTTATCTCTAATACCAGAGAATAACGGCGTTGCGCTAACTAGGATGTTAAACTTATAATCTATATTAACTATAGCAATACTAGCTAAGTAGTTAGGGTTCCTAACGTTATGGGCTTTGTTAAGGATAATAGTATGCTAGTAATACTAGAGGTCGTACTCCTATAACCGCTTAGGAACGTCAAATAGCTTTAGATTGAGCTTAACTCCCTTTCCCAACCGGCCCTTACGCCATTTTTATAGAGTATTTGGCCTGTAATGAGAGGCAATGACGCTATATGTGCTAATAACCACAACCTAGGAAGTCCATTCATCGCCAGAAAATAGATTATTAGTGTTCTTAAACGACTCTATAACACGAGTTACGCCCGTTATAGTCGTTTTCTGGGTAACGGACTTCTTATAATATATATAAACGTTAAAAACTTCTAAGAAGCGTTATAACTCCTTAATCTATTATTTAACGAGGGCTAGCGGTATAATAACTAGGAAGGGTTTTGTACGGCCAAGAGCTTTAACCTAAGCACGATTATTTAACTCTTTCGCTTATTTAAGCTTTCTTACCCATTTAGTAATGCACTAGAACAAAGTTAACAAGGGAAATTTTTAGGAAGCCTTCCTAAAAATTGCCTTAGAGACACATAATAAATAATAGACTGCGATAACTTACGTGTAGTATATACGCGGCAACCTAGAACGTTTTACCTAGGCCGATAATATCCGCCAGAATTATTCCCTACATTTTACGCTGCTTCCGAGCAGTAGTAATGGCGTTTACGCTAATAATCTACTACTAGTAAAGGGGGTAACTAAGCAATTATTCTAGGAGGTGGGGGAACCTTTGATTTTAAATTCTTAGCGCGTTAAGCGATTATTTTAGGTTATCCTATTAATACTTAGAATTAAATAATAACCTACTTAGCCATTCGGCATTCTTGAGCTCTATTAGTGTTACCTTACCTATATAAATAATGTTGGTATCTATATTATTAGCCTCCTAGTCTTTATTAGCCTGGGCTGTTACTAAGCCTTCCTCTAGTTTAATGTTATTAAGTTTATCCGCGGCAATATTCGTGCTAATATATTTAGCAGCTTTAATAGTAGAATAATAGTTAGTTATAAGAGCGCGTATATAACGGTATTGCCAATATTAGTAGCTGTAATTCGGCGTTAAGATATTATTATTAGGAAGTTCCGCGCGTATCTGCCCTAATATATATACTAGGTCTTCCGCGGTAGCGCGGAACGTATTATTATTAACCGCTATATCCTTAACTAATACCTCTACATCCGATTCGTTATCGGCGTTATTGTTATTGTTAACGCTATTAATTATACTATTTAGCATAGGGTTGTTATCTAATGCAGCTTTGCCGAAAGCCTTTCCAATAACGCCCTTACTACGGCTAAAAGTAGTTTTAGTCTTTAAGCGTCCGGGTATATCGTTTTCCAATCCCCTTAATTAGCGCTTAGCCTTTTTAGCTTAGCGTTTTTATCTAGAAGGAGCTAGGTTTGCGTTGGTACGCTTAAGGATAAGCCAGATACGCTGGTTTACTTTGTTATTATTTAGGCTGCGCCTAAACAGGAAACCCCCTTAACGCTTATAGAATTGTTTCCGTATTTAATGCAAGAAATTCGTGTAATAGTCTAGGTCCGACTAACGGTCCTACTTACCTAGCTAGGGATTTGAATAACGCTAGTTACTATATAACTCACCAGCGTCTAGGCCGGCGACGATAGTTCTTAGGTCTATTATGCATGGGCGTAGTTTTATCGTTTAAATGGCTTATTATTGAGCTGGTTTAAATACCTTCTTATTAATTAGCTGGAACATTATTATAAACGGTTCTTCGCTTATAAGTTTAGTAAGCTCCTTAGCGCTAAGCCCGCAGAATATCGCTAGCTTTACTATATTTTGGGTAATATTCCCGTCGTTGCCCTAGATACCATCCAGTTCCTTAATAAAAGCTTCTAGTTTATTAACATTATCCTTAGTCTCGGGGCCCCAAATGTTATCCGCACTATTATAACCCGCGTCTAAGCCATTATTTATAGGCGGCCCTCCTATTAAGTAAAAGTCCGCCAGGGTGGTTGGCGGCTTAAAGAGATCTTTATCTACTAAGTGCTTGTCTATTTTAGAACTGTTAACCGGTTTATCTATAAGGGGGATATTATTAGAAGGCTTTAGAGAAACCTCCTTTACTAATACGTCGATTTAAGCTATACGCGCCGCCAATTCGGCTTTATTAGGCTAGTAATAGATAGTAGAGGTACTAATAGGGAGGTCTGGTATATGCTCGCTAGAACCTATATAAGCGATTAGTATAACAATACGCTCTATATTAGTTTATTAGGCACAATCTACTTACCAGGATCGTTATCGTACTCTATCCTACTAATGTCGGCTATATAGTAGATACTAGTTATTAGCGTTAAGTAATAACTGCGTTTGACCTATATTAAAGTTAGGGCGTATATAAGGATTTTAAGGAAGGCTTTTAAAAAAGTCCTAATTGCCGCGCAAAGTTAACGCGGTAAAAGGCCGCCTATAAGCCTTTCCCTTTTTAAGTTAGTGCCTAAAAATACTTTAATTAGGTAATAGTGGGGTAAAATACAAAAGAGGTTAGGAGATGCGATTGTGGCTTTGGGAAATTAGGAGAAAAATAGTATTTGCTAAAATTTAGTAAATTTAACTTAAAAAGAGAAGTTGTAAGAGGTTGAGGAAATAGAAGTTTAGGTTTATAGATGGTGTTTTTAGTTAATTACGCTAGCGTACTTATATAATCATTAAGTTTTCCATTTATATAATTAAATTTAAATTTTAAATTTAAATTTTCGGACTTTCGTGGTGAATTTACACTTTTGTAGTAAATTAATGGCGAGTTTAGGTGTTAAGATTTAAGGTTATTATAGTATTACGCGAAGGCGCTTATATAGCGTGCTAGCCTATTAGCGTAAGTTCCTACTATTACGGGTACTGCCTTAGCTAAATCTATTACTTATTGCCGACCTCCTTACTTTAGCTATACGCGCTACACTGCTACTAATAAGGACTTTTAGGAAGGCTTTTAGAAAACTACCCTAACTATCTAAACTGACGTAGTGGCAAATATTGTTGTTTACCTATATTTGCCGTCTGTAGTGCGATTTAGAAATAAGCTTTATTAAGTTAGTAAATCCCTTAGCTAACCTATACGGACCTATTATACAAAACTTACCTAGCGTTGTTTAATTATATAAATAAAGTAATAATCTAAGAACCCCTAATTGATCCGACCGCTTGGTCCTATGCCCTTATAGACTTTTAGAAACTGCACTTTATATCTACTATTCTATTAGTCGCGGGCATTACGTTATATATAAGGACTATCTCTTAGAGGGCTTTCTAAATACTTCCTTATATAATGCTACCTAATAAGTACCTTGCTAAGGTTTACAAAAGCATCTATATTTCTCACCCTAGAGGCTGCGCTATAGTAGAAAATAGTAGAGTGAATTTATCTTAAGTACTAAGTATCCCCTTTATTACCTCTATTACGTGCATTTTTTTTAAATAAGTAGTACTCCCCCACCCCTAATACCATATAGCCTAGTATTATACAATGCTATTAAGGTAGCGCCTTGTCGGGTAGTAGTAATGCCTAACTCTACAACCCGTTTATATAGTGCGGCGTTAGTCCTTATAAATACCCTACTAAGGCCACGCTATTCCTCTTAACGCCCCCTAGATTTTACCTTAATTTATTCTCTTTAAAATATATAAGCAACGTTGCCATTATTATTAAAGGTGTGGCCATCTTAATGCCTATAATTACGTTAGATGTTTAGTAGCTCTAGTATATCCTAACCAAGAACTTTGTATGCCTATAAGTGGATCTATTTAAGATCTTCTATAAGCCCTTAATATATAAGACTAAGACTTAGCTAGTTTATATCCACCTTATTCCGGCCTAACTCCTCTAAGCTCTTAGGGTTCGCAGTAATTGTATCTAAATATATACTTAGTAATAGGTATAATTAAGGATTAGGTGCAACGTATATAACTTTAGCGCTAAGGACTTAATAGATTGCTAGCCTAGTTCGGGCAAGGGTTAAAATAGTAGTAGTATTGGGTTTACGAGGCCCGGAGTATAAGGTTGCAATAATTAATATACCTCCTTATTAAATTAAGGTTATAGAGCTAAAACTCTATATATTGCTTATCTTCTATATAGGCGGTTAAAGAGATTTTAAGGAACTTCGACCGCCGGTTAAAGCTATCTAATTAGTTAGATTCCTGCCTAGAGGTTTCTCTATAAGTCTTATTATATAATATTATTATAGGCTTATTTTCCAACAGAACTGTCTAAGAAGAATCGTTAATTGCACTTATATAGACACCCTATTATTAATTTGTAATAACATTGGTCTTAAGTAAACTAATCCTACCACCACCTAGGTCTCCTATTGGTTGCTATTTAGATAGGCCGTAATAGCGTATATAAGGTAGCTATGGTCAGAGCTTCTAATAGCTAAGCAATTTCCCTACATTCTAAACCACTTAAAATCCTAAATAACTAGAGGCGAACCCCTTTAATCTATACACTATATAATATTAAACCCCCCTAGTGCTAAACACCAGCTAAAACGTGTAATTCTTAGACTTTAAGTAAATAAATTTACCAGTCGGGACTATTCCGAGTATACGGACGCTATTAAGGTATATCTCGCTTTTGTAGGACGCCTAACTAATAATTCGGAATTAGGGAAACACTACGCCTATATTAAGCCGTTTTAAGCCCCAGAGATAAACTAAATCTTATTTTATATCACTATAGATATAGAGAAAGACTTAGCCAACCCCCTAACTATCTAGGAGCTACCGCATAAGATATATTACGTTTATTGTAATAAGGAGGGAAAGTTATAAGGCTAGTATTCCCTCCTTTATAAATTTGCTAACTTAGTATATAGCTAAGTAAAGCGAATTTAGAACGTTATTAAGGAAAAGAATTACCTAACTTGGATACGCAAATATACTAATATTTTATTACCTTAGGCAAAGTAGTAATGTTAAAGGTATAAATTAAAATTCTAAATAGGTTTTGCCCTCATTTTTAGAACCGATCTAAACCACTTATATTACTAGGGCGAAGTAATATATTAATATTATACTACGGTTAGGCCGTCGGCTAGGGGAACTTTTAGAAAAACTTTTAAAAAACTGCCTTAATTTACCATCTACCATCTATATTGCTATTTACCTTTACTATCTATAACACTATTTCAGACCTTTATTAAGGTAGCAATCCCTTAACTTAGCGTTACTTAATTACTTAGGTAAACTACACTAACTTAAGCAATAATCTAAGAACCTCTAATCGATTAGCGTCCACTTTTGCCGATAAGAACGCTGCTATGCTCTCTATATCGTTGGGGTTAGTATTATATCCCCGCAAGCGCTCTACCTAGGCCTATTTAACATCCTTTATAGCCGCCGTTGTGCCTAGAATAACGTTTAATACGAGCTTATTATATTAGTACTGGTTAACTCTACTTTATTTTTAGCCCCATATAGGATCCTTTATCCACCAGTTATATAGCTCTTAAGGTACTATACAGTAATAACACCCGCTAAACTTAGTAAAGTATAACATTAAACGTAACCTCCTAGCGGTATCCTAAACGGTGCCCGTTAAGGGCGTAGTGTAGGTATATATATTGTGTAAGGCTTCGCTAGCCTAGGCTATGCAGATTAAGCAGTATGTCGTCTACTAGATAAGATAGTGTCTTAGTTACTCTAGCGTAAGCTATTCCGCCCTTACTAAGGCGGTTACTTTTAATTACTAAACGCTTATCCGCGCTTCCTATATCGTAAACTCGGCCTTATTAGCGTCTAAAAGAATAGGTACGTTTAACTCTTAACCGTCCAGCCGTTCAGCAGCACAGATGTTATATAGCTCCTCACTGTTAGTGCAACCGTTCCGGACTAGTATCCCGTCTATTTTCCCGTCTAGGTATTTATTAAGTACCACCCTACGGCAGGCCTTAACGTCTGCTTCCCTTTAGAGATACTCTAGCAGAGCTACCCTACGGCCTTAATTGTGGTCCGTAGGCGCATTAAGCTTATTACTAAGAAAAATAACGGCCTGGCTTACCCTTCCATCGCGGCCTACTCTCCCGCTTTTTTAGGCGTAGTCTTTAACCGACCTTAGAGCTCCTAGGTACAGGACTGCGTCTATACTAGGTATATTAACGCCCAAACCTAACGAGCTCGTGGTAATAATGGTCCTATTATTACCGGAAATAAAGCGCTTAAGCACATCCTCTTAGTCAATCGATTTGGAATAGTAGGCTATACAGTAGAGGCTTTTACTAAGACTGTCGGTTATCTATCTCGCGTAGCAGTATATAATTACTTTGCCCCGCGGCTCTAGTAGGCCTATAATATAGCGGCCGATAACTTAAGCGGCTTAGTTAATAGCAGCTATTATTAGGCTCCGTACCGGCTCCTTATTCATATTAATAATAGCGTAGCGTATATTAGGTCTAGTGGTAGGCGCCCTAATTAACTTAACACTCTTAGCGGTAAAGTATATCTTACGCTAAAGCCGCTGCTCTTTTATCGGCGGGAGAGTAGCTGTTAGGAGCACTATCTATATTTATAGGGCTGCTAGACAACCTAGCCGCTATAGAGGCGCGCGGAACTTACTGCTCCCGTCTAGTACGGTATGGCATTTATTAATTACAATTCGTGCTAGGCGGCCTATAACTTATATTCTATTTATAAATATCTAAAAGGCGTCTTCTTTAACCGCCTTAGGCGTTATAAATACTATTAATACTACGTTAGCAGGGCTGCGCCCATCCTATGCCATAGCCTATAGGCCAGCCAACTCGCATCTTCGCAAAAGATTCTGCTAAAGAGAGAGCAGCGGAATAATAACAATTATAAGGCCCGCATTATTATAAGCGGCTAGCAGTATAAATATTAGACTCTTACCACCGCCTATTAGCATAATAATAACTACTAGACTTTCCCTATATAAGATTGCGTGGATACCAATCTGCTACGCACCCTAAAATTCGGCTTGCTCTCTATATATAGCTTTTAGCTATATTATAGCGTTAACGGTTCTTAGCCCACGCTATCTTATCCGCTTAGTATTACCGGTTATATCTATAGGTATAAGGTGCTTTTAGGCTTTAGAGGAAGCACTCGCGGTATTATATGCGAGAAAGCCTAGGAAGGCATACCACTCCGTACTTAATCTTTAGAACCGTTATCTTTTGCTTACGGTAGTCCTAGTTAACTCTTTAATAAGACGGGCATATATAGTCTCGCCCGTCTAAGCTAAATAGCCTACCTACTCTTTGTATATTGTATCCATAGATCCTAGTTTATCCTTTTCCAAGCCACTATTATTGTCATTGTCAATAAACGCGGACTAAGCCTTAAGGTACTTTTAACCAATGGCAATTACCACCTAGCGGTATATTTAGATGTTAAGCCTATATCCTAGGCCAGCCTCCGTTTCTTGCTAAAGGGTATAGGTAAAGCGGTTAGAGTTCCATTTAATGCCTTACACGTTAGGCAGCCACATTTTATATAATATAATATTCTCCGGCTAGAGCATCTACTCTAGCGCGCGCTAAAATAGTAATATAAGCTAGAGGTATAAAACGACTAGTTTTCCAACCTCGCTAGGTACAAATTAGTAAATAATATTTAACCGTCCCGTATAGCGGGAACCCTTAGAGTATTAAGGTACAAATGCGACTATACCGTAGATAATAAAAATATTTCAATATTTGCCTGTAACGGTGTTACTATAGCATATACTTAATATCTCAGTACCTCTTATGGGCTAGTCCCCTACGACGTATATAAGCACTAGAAGCTTATATAAAAGGACTTTAACTTAGTTAAGGTAGGTTTTAATACCGGACTTATTTAGTTTACCTTCCGGGCCTTAGAGTTTAAATATAGCCTAGCGCTATTTATCTAGCGCGATATAGTTTACAAACTAGTCCTAGGTATAGAAAATATGCTTATTACGGGGGTTTTAAAGAAAGTTCTAGCCAGGAACGGAGTTACTAGGGTTATCCTAAAGGGCTTTAATCCGCACGGGTGGGGTATTAGTACATTATTTGTTAAATAGCAGATCTTGGTAAACTAAACGTTCTACGTCTTTAATAAGGCTATAGACAAAACTGCGAAACTCGGGCATTATAAAACGAACGGCTTTATAGAGCAGCTTATCGTTAATCCACTCCACCTCGCCCTCCTTTGTTATTTCGTAGTGCCCCTTTAGGCTATAGGTTTGAAAGTCTAGCATCCACTACATCGGTCCCTTAGTTCCTCGCACTATAAACCTATCCATTATCTTAGTTATTAACTCTAGGCATCTTCCCTCCGGTACGTCCTAGTGGGCATTATAACGGATAGCATCTACGTCGGCAATTAGGGTAGCTTATACGACTATAAACTAACTAAGCTTTATTATAGCCGATAGTATCTTAGTATATACGCCGCACTCCCTCTACCCCTCTGCTATTATACCCTATAGAGCTAACGCACATACCAAGGGACTCTTATACTTGGTACTGTGTACTTTCTAGTCTAATAGTAAGAGATAAAACACTAGGCAAGCTTTAGCTAAGGGGCTAAGTATGTCGCCCTTATATAACCTAGTAGGGGTATTAGCACTACCCTCTATAGTACGCAGTAGCGCTAACTAGGCACGCTCTTATTTACTATTAAGTGTATATCTAGGGCTAACTCTATCTTCTACCGGCTATGTCCGTCCAAAAAATATAAGCACCATCTGCTACGGTCTGCAGTAGTTATTAGGGGGCTTCTTGCCTTGGTATAATTAGAGGGGTTAGTATCGTTACTAGTGTACCTAATCCCAGATAGCTTCCATCCGTAAAAAGATACTGGCCTTTAAAGCTATAGTTTCGTTATAGGTCTAGTAGAGCTCGGCCATAGCGTTCCATATTATAGTAAGGGTTAACTCGTTATCTAGGTTAGGTTTGTTAATTAAGGCTAGGAGTAGTTCCACCTCGAGCGTATTAAGGTAGTTATGCTACCTAATACGTTTAACCTAGGGGTCTATCTTAAAGACATTTCGGCTATCTATATAGGTGTTTGTTGCTCATTCCTTCTCATTATAGGCGACGAGAACGCCGTATATAAATGCTAGGAAATCATAGTTACTAGCTTTAGCAACGTTGTTTACCTCTATATTAGTTGCAACTATATTAACGGCAAAGAAGCTTAAGCTATGTCGGCTAGGAAATAGCCTTTAACAGGCAGTTTGCCTCTAGGGATTAGGTATAGTCCATTTAGTAAGTCGTCTTATAGTATTAGTTAGGCGGCCCTTGCACGCGTATTTCTTCTATAAGTGTTAATCCTAGCAGTGTATAGCCATTTTCTTCGCACTTTTGTATATATATTGGCAGTTTTCTAGTATAAGTTGGTAGAGGAGCCCGTTATAATATACGTTTAGGTAAGAAATAGGTTGCTTAAGGGTCTAGAGATTTGGTAACTTATTAAGTTTACGGGCAAGTTAGTCTAGGGCTTAAACAAGGCGTACTAGTTCTTAGAGTTTAACTTTATCCAGCCAGTAGTAAATATCGCTAAAGTATTTGCGGACTTCGGAAGGCTATACGGTATATTAACAATTGGGAGCTATATAGACGATAATTTAGTATTCCAGTAGATGGATTAGATTCTCTACGTATTTAATAAATATTTGGGTTCTTACATATAGCTATTTAGTGTACTTACTATAGATTACAACTTTAGCAAGGGGCATTTTTAGGAAGGCTTTTAAAAATACTCCCTAGGAAAGTGTACGTTGCTATTTATAGTGTTTTAGTTTTAGTTCTTAGGGGGAAATATAAAGCGCGTAGCTAAAGCTTAGCCTTAATGCGATTCTTTAACGCGATTTCCTATATTAGATACTTTAGTAATACCCAACTACTATAGCTATATTAATTCTAGCCTCGGGCGTAACGCCTTAAGAGACGCAAATATTCCTTCTACGTTTACTTCTAGTATTGTTTATCGGCACCAACACACCTATAGTATGGGTGCGCGATAGCACTAACCCTAGCCTCTTATTCTTCGTTATAAAGTCACTAAAAGATATGTTATAGTAGATCCGCCAGTCCTACAGGCCTAAAGTGCTTCCATAACTTAAACCTCCGCGACTTAAACCCGGACTAGTTAATATAGACAACGCTAATCTAGACTCTTAGCCGCGAAGCAAGGATAACAGCAACTACGGTAGCCCAGTACGGTTTCGGTCTATGGCTAGTATTATAAACAATGGTCCACAGAACACAAGCGATAAGAGTGCCCATTATAGGGGCAAAAGGCCTATATCTAATGCCCCTCTATCTTAACCGCCTGCTAGGCGTACTTAGGATTATATAGCTATACCGGACCCAGAGTATATTATAACGGTCGGTAATATAAATAGGCAAAAGAAAAGGAATAGGCGTAGGAGGTTAGAAAATAAGCTCTTGGAGGTGTTTATAACTAAGGAAGAGGATAATATACAGGATGCATATATGCGGAAAAACGGAAGGAAGCTTAGCTAGCTAGCTAAATAGGCTAATTATATAGGAATAGGTAGATAAGAGGCGTCGGCGTTAGTTTATAGGGTAAGCGCTATTAGTAGTAGTAAAGCTATTAAGAACGTTAAGGCTGTACTCGCCTACTAGCAAAAAAACGGTACTATAGATTTAAACCGGCAGACTGCTCCCTACTCATCCTTAAATCCTCCCGAATTATCATCGCAGTCCTTAGTTACTTTTATATCTAGCAGCCAGAATATAAACGCGGCGCTATTAGGCTTCTAAAAGGCTTTCTTTAACGTTACTAGTATTAAAGCAACTAAAATACTTTAAGAGATTCTTTATCGCCATTATCTCGCATACCTTTACGATTGCTATTAAAATGCGGAAGCGCTTCTAGATCGTACGCGATTAAGTGCATAGGGTAGAGGTGTTGGCGACGCGTCTTTAGTTAAGCAGCAGCTCTTTAAGGCACTCTACCTATCTACGGATACGCCTTCTTTATTACTAGCTAACTCCTCTACTCTATTTAATAAGCAATGGCGGTACTTTATAAAGTGTCTTTATAAGGGCTATTAATAGTATTGCATACGGGAGGCACTTAGTT
>Ga0307515_10013742_pt1 | contig 15085 bp, 3 predicted proteins | sample 17_EM_MG_FD_194513 | JGI IMG/M metagenome (GOLD analysis project Ga0307515, IMG submission 194513) | Populus trichocarpa ectomycorrhiza microbial communities from riparian zone in the Pacific Northwest, United States - 17_EM | ecosystem: Host-associated > Plants > Roots > Unclassified | place... | reverse complement strand
ATCATGTAACATTGCATCCCATATATCTGTCAATTCTGGTAAACCTGCTTTCTTGATGCTTGCCTTGCAATCCTCCATTTAATATGTTGCAGCTATTTGGAACTCAACGTTGGTATGCTGGCTAGATACTAAAGAATATATGCTATACAAGGAGTGAGGTTTAAGTTAATTTAGGGCGATTGTTATTTTGAGACTATGGTTAGGGAGGCAAAGAGTGATTTTTCGTTAATATCATAAATATGTCTTCTGCTAGTTGTTTGAATCTCATCTTGGAAATATAATTTGGATCTTTCAAATGCAAAGAGACTCTGTTATATCCCATTTCTGACCTTTTCACTGCTTATATATATATTTTTCTATTGTTTGAATACCAAATTTCAAGTTGCTGAAGAATTTGCAGTCCTATTTGTCTAGTCCTGCAACCACAAGACAATGTTTTATTTGTAGTTGGGTGTAGTTAAGGCGTGAAAATCTGTACTGTTTAGCCTTCAAGGCACCTCCAAATCTGTAATTGGTAGAGTTTGTTAGGCGATGGCTATTTTGTCTTGTAAATGGAAAAAACTGAAGCTTGTGTTCCTCTTCTAACAAGGCAAGTAAAATTGAGATGTGTTTGTATGGTGTTACACTTTGTTCACACTTTCATACTGTATGAGGATATATTTAGTGCAAAATAAATCCAGGAAAATTCAGAATTGCTAGGAACAATTAAAACATATTTGACAAGTATTTTAGTGGCATCAGTCATCCTGCCTTCTCTGCAATAACACAGAACTATAGGAAGCTGTATTAACTTGTGGGAAGATGATACGTATGGCATGTTCTCTATCGATCCATTTCTCTCTACTTCTGTTTCCGTTCGTGTTATTATACTTTCCTTTGGTGAACGCATATATATATATATATATATGTTGATTTGTTAATTCTTTTTTCCTCGTTTCTTGTGACCGCAGCATGGAAACTTTTGTGATGCAATGTGGTTCAGAGAGTCGAACTGTGTACGGGATTAACGGGTAGCACTAATGTTGCAGTGAGTGGTGTTGCAACTACAGACACGGGAATATATATGAGATTTCCCATCTTTTTCAAGAATTGATGCAGGAACTGTGGATAACTGTCTTTCCTGATGGCTTAAACTTGTGGATATGGCTTCTTTAATCAAGTAGAAATGGTGAACATTGAAGATTATAACAACTAGTGTGTAATGAGTTTTTACTCGTGGGAAGAAATGGGAGAATTGTTCCCAGGGTATATCTGAAATTTAATTCCTATCTGTTCAACAATACATCAGCATTACGATATTACCTTATTTCATCTTCATCCTTTGTCTTATGGCCATATTTAATTCTGACGAGGAAGTAGAGATGGAGATTTACTGAATGAGGTTTTTTCTTGTTTGTATCTAACAAGGAGAAAAATTGAGATTTCACATGAGCGGTTTCATTTTTCATTTGTTTATTGTTTGATGAAATTTTGAATGCAGCCGTATTTACCATGGTTTAGTTAGATGCTGAATCCTTTTGCTCAACTGAAGAGGGAGAAGATGAGTTTTTTTTTTTTTTAATAAGGTGACTGTAATATTAACACGAGTGTGTGTTTGATAGCATGATGTTTTTACTTGAAAATATATTAAAATAATTTTAAATTAAAAAAATAAATTTTCATGAAACTAAAAGCCATTTCATCCAACATCCAGTAAGGCAATTTGCATATTCTGCAGAGCAACCAAGCTTGGCATGAACAAAGAGTTAGTGCTCTATTCTGCTAGGGTTCTTTTTAATTTATCAGGAAAACTGAAGGTAACAAAGTATATCTTGAAATTGAAAGAATTTATAGCAAACTACATTTCAGATTTTTTTTTTTTTTAGTTTAACGTGGATGTCCGGGCCAGCTGGCGCGCACCTCGACTAATCCCACGGGTCTTGAAGTTAACGACCATGTAAGCCTCTAGTGGCCATCATATAAGCAAGTGACCATCATATGAGCAACCACAGAACTCGAACCTGAAACCACAAAGAGAACAAATCTCTTAATCCCAAACTCTTACTACATGCAACTAGTTTACATTTCAGATTTTTAATTGCTGTATTTGTTGCTTCATGGCAGAAACAGATGTCCGCACCAGCCCACTTGATAGAAGAGACAAATCCAAATGGATAAGGTCAGCTGTGCCTATGGCGTAGGCCCCTTGAAGTAGGGGATGAAGCCGGCGGCTTGCTCTGGTCAATTCGATCAGAGCACATGGTTGCTCTTTATGAAGTCAGATCAAAGATGGAAATATGGAATGGAACCTTCTGCAAAATAATAAATATCACTCCCATGGCTAAGAGTTTGATCGCAGTTGTCTTTTCTCTCTCTTTTATCTGATTTGATCACAGTTCTCCCTTATCTTATTATTGTTGAGTTTTTTGGATTCTAATAAAAACTAAATAAATAATATAACATTCATAAAAAAACAAATACTTTAAAAAATAACATAATTTAAAATTACAAGTTATATTTTTGGACGGATTGTGTGATTAGTATATTTGTGATTTGTGATTTTTTGTGCTATTAATCTTATCCGGTCCAGATTTTTTTAATAATATTAATAATATTATTATTGAAGCTTTGATGTTTCTATGGTGTTTTTCTCTTTATTTTTTTTTCCTCTACTTTTTTATTCTTGTAATTTGTGAAGAGATAGCATAGAGAAAAAAAATAAAAAAATAAAATAAAATTACTCTGAAAGCATATGAAAGCTCTGATGACGACACCACTGGTACTGTTGAAAAGATCTCAACAGAACAAACTCAACAACACTAAAGAAGGTCTCAAATGATGAACAAAATATGTCATACGAGCTGTCAAAAGGTGTTGTCGCTCGTGTGAACCCCTCCGATTACTGTTGGTTGCCTTTCTTGATCTTGTTAAGTTCATCCCGTAGAAATTTTTCCAACTACATCGGTGTGATCATAATTAGAGTTTCGATATATTTTTAGAATTTTTTTTTTTTATTAAATCTTGTATTCAATAATTTTTCAATACGAGAAAGTTGTAAATAACACATGCGACTCGCTGACTAAATATTACGTTCTACTGTTTAAATTTTGGTATTTTTCTAAATATCTTTTGCATTGTATTATTTTATTAAATTTTTTTTACTGAATCCCAGAAAAACTCCTTATTGTTAGTTACTTGGATTAAAAATAGGTTGAACTTTCTCCCCACTGTTTTTCTCATCGTTTTATGAATAAAAGGCTTCAAACTTCAGGATACGATGATTTCAAAGCCATTGACTGCGAAGAGCATTGAAGTATAAGATGGCAAGCTTCTCATAAGTTCTGGTTACGTTTTTGTCTCTTTTTGCAGAGGAAGTGACACAAGTGTGGATCATCTATCACATGAACGGTGGGATTCAGTGTTTATCCTCCGTCAACGGTCAATTTCGGCGGCGCTTCAACCACAGACAGTAACCATTGGTTTTAGAGTCCTGGTCCCGGCGCTACTACTGGCCCAAACTTCTTGACAAATGATAATTCTGCACTGCTCTCTCTCTCTCTCTCTCTCTCTCTCTCTCTCTCTCTCTCTCTCTCTAAGAAGGAAGGTATTGTTCTAATTCATCATTTATTTGTTTATTTTTGTAAAATATTAAGAAGTAAATGAATTGGAGTTCAACTGTTGTGCTATGAGGTGGGCATATTTTCATTATAGGTTACATTTATATTATTATTGAATTCGAATTTAGTAAGTTCTTTTTTTTCTGAGAAAATAGTAAATTGCGTTCTACTATATCATTTCGGTTCAAAAAAATTCTATTACTTTATTCAATCCTTTTGTTTTCTTCAAGATTTTAGGCATCTTTCAAACTCCCAAATATTAAAATTAAAATTAAAATTAAAATTAAATAGAGAATGCACTTGAGGTGTTTTTAAGCTTTTATTTTATAATAAAAATAAGATAAGGGTTGGGAGGTCTTTTTTTTTATGTTTTTGAATTGATTTAACATAATTTTAAGTTAAAAAATTAATTTATTAAGATTCTAGAGATATTTATAGATGTAAATAGTTTTTTTGAGCTAAAAAAATCTGAGGCCCAATTTCTTAACCACTTCAATAGTTAGAATTTGGTTAAGTAGATGATATATTATTTACTATCTTTAAAAAAAAAAACAATAGGTTGACAATGCATCATTCATCTATTTTGTGGGAAAAAAAAGGTTAGATATGTGGATTTGGCCTTACAGACCCACACGTATGAGCTTTTTTTTAATGGGTTAGGTGTTGAGGCCCACTAAGGCCTAGGCACATGACCTCTTTTTGGGCTTTGTCTTTTTTTTTAACTTTAATTATAATTTATTTAAATAAATAAAATTAAAAATATATTTTGGATATTATTTTATTAAATATCATTTGATTTTTACTTTTGTTTTAGTAATGTTGTAATATTCTTTTTATAACATTAGCAAATAATTTCTTTCGTACATCCCCTCGTAATGCTTTCTTTATTTTTAAGAATTTTATTTGGTTGCTTCTTTATGCTTGTTGATTTATATTATCATATGATAAGATAAAAAAAAAATTTTAATTAAAGTTATTAAACATAACTAGGTTCGTGATCCAAGTCACGAGTTTTGTAATTAAACTCGGGATGACCCAGATTGATCCAAGAATTTATCATCTCAATATATATAAACAAAGGCTAGAATGATGTCTTAAATATTTTTTCTTTAGTTAAACCAAGTTTTGACCAACTAGGTCAACCGGGTCAAACTCTCACTCGATTTGATTTGAAGCTTGGACTAGGTTGTCTCTATATTCACACGCTAAGCCGAGCTGGGTTTGGTAGCACTTTCAAAAAGTTTCTTACGACAACTTGCAAGCGATATATTATTTTTATATTTTTTAATACATTTACGTCGATGTTATCATAAATTTTTTGAATTCAACTTGCTTCTATGATTATAATAAGATGTTGTTTGAAAAACAAATATTATAATAAAAAAAAATAGAGCATGTTAATAAGATAAAATGGTTTTAATCAGAGAGATACCTTTTTTATTTTTATTTCAAATCATCAATTTTTTTATATTTATTCTTATTGCTTTTTATTTATATTAAATAAAGAACATAGAAAAAACTTATATTTCTCTGGTGTAAAAAAATTAATAAGAAAATAAGGAATCATATTAGCAAATTATTTTTCTCCAATGGGATTTAACTTATTGCTATTCTTACAAAAACATTTATTGTCACGTGAATAAGAAAAAATTGAAGGGCTTTTTGTGGAAGAAGATCAAATATTTTAATATGTATATATCTTTTAAATTTTTTATTTAGTTTTTAATTAGTATTAAAATCTTTTTTAACATTTATTGATATATATGATTCTCTATTTTTTTTTTTAATGAATACACTCATTAAATTTTTAGCTCATAAATAAATAAAGAAACAAGAAAGACTCAACGCAACTAGGAAATAGATGAGAGAGATGGAGAGCAAGAATCAGAACTTTTAGTCGGCAATTGGCTGAAGCATAATTACAAGAAATACAGAGCGATACACAATAACAGGCACTATCAAAACAACCTTAACAAACAAGACAACCACGGAAAGCGCCTAACACAATACAAGAGATCAGGGCGAGTTAGGGGGTTAGCTTAAATATTAAAAAAAAAAAAAGAGAAAAGAAAGTAGGAACGATCTTTTTTAAGCTTTAATTGGCTATCCTGTGTAAATGTTAACACCAATAACAACGAGAAAGATGGTTATGAGACCAAAGAAGATGATGGTATGGACCAGTATCGCTATTCCACTAGTCTGCATGTTCCCAAACTCAACAACTCTTCTCCTCCCCGGAAACTGGAATAGCGATCCTGGACTCAACAGTACAAACAGCACCACTGCTATCACCACGGCCCTAGTCTGCCATCTTTTTTTCTTGATTTTTTTTTAGAAAGAGCACAAACTGCAGCTCTGATCTCAAACTCTTCTTTGATATGGGAAGGACGAAGGTACGTACAAGGGTGATCTAGAACTGATCTCTGACTTGTGGTGTTATTGCATCGAGGAAGAAGGAAACGAATATATAAAAAGAAGCAAAGAAAGGGAGTATCAATAAAGACCAAGAAATCTAATTCTAGCAACAAGTTATATGCTCCAATGTCACATTCTGGGCAGATGCTGAAGCAATGCACGTGGCAGGTTTACTAGTTGTTTCGCTGCTTCTAGTGAAATTTGATATATTTTGCTAATCAGAGTTCATCAGAATAAAACATCATGCATCTTTCGCTTTTTAGACGGGGTCCAAATTAATGCCAATCTAAGATGAGATTTCATACTTTTGCCATTAGATGTGACTTCCCAATTCCCTTTTATTTTGATTCTCGTCACTCTCATTTTGCTAAAGGATTTCCACCAATAATTTTGATTCACAAATTACAGTTTCTCGGCTAAAAAAAAAGAGGTTTTTATTAGGTAGAGTTTTGGGTTGGAAGGAAGAAATAAATTTGATATACTCCTTCCAGTTTGCTGTCCTTCTTAACGATGGAGAACTCTCCGACCTCGGCCCCATCGGATTATCGCAATCTCACCAACGCCTGTAAACTTTCATACCAGTAGGTCCAGCTTTTTCCCTGTTATCCAACAGGGTCACCAGCTCCAATCATTTTTCAGACTTGATTGATCATGTTTATTTAGTTTTTTCCCCCTGTTTTTCCGTTTTTCATAAAGAAAATTTCTTTCTTCAGAGACTTGAATGGTTCTACGAACGTCAATGCACTACACATAACACAAGCTTTCGGTGAATTTTCCAGGTGTTCCCAAAACGTTTATGCTTTTACCACTACCAAAAGCAGCTCAGTCGTGGCTTCCATCATCAAGTTTTTTTTTTTTGGGCAATACTTAGCTCCATGGACTCTGGAGCATGACAAAGCCCATGTTCATGGGACACCTGGTCGAGTAATTTCATTTGCCTCAACTCATGTCTGATTAAATGGAATTATGCTTGAAATTATCGAGATAACATAAAATTAAAATACAGAGAATTGAAAAGTAAGATACGGATGGTTACTTTTAAATTCACAATAATTTTTATTTTGATTTTAAATTTTATTTTATTTATTTTTCAATTCTTAAATTAGAAAGATAAAAAAAAAAACTTGCTAGAAAATAATGAGAAGAGAAAAAAGTATTGGTTTCTTTACTTTTTAATGATAAAACTCATTATTCTTGGTGTCAATTAGTTTTATTTAATTATAAGAGTTTGATAATGGTTGTTTTAAACCTTCATTTACCTAAAAAAACAGATTGGGTGGAGAGAAAAAATACTTCCCAATTTGATTTTGTATTTTTTAATCGGTTTTGGTGTTTTATGGGTTATTTGATTGGTTTTTTTATTTGTTTATTTTTTTATAAAGATGTTAATTAGGTATTTTAGAGTTAAAATGGGTGAAAAAATTCAAATTTTTTGACAAATAAATCATAGCACTCATTTCTCAACCACCACAATGGTAAAGATAAATAACATGTTGTCTTGTTTTATTTAAAACGAGATCATGAGATCGTTCTCTCATTTCCCTCACCTCAATAGGTAGATAACACGTTGTCTGATTTTATTTATTTAAAAAAGATAGGGGTGGACAACAAATCATTCGCAAGGAAAAAAAAAAAATCTTGTGGGTTAAGCTTTGAAGCTGAGGTTGATTCAATGTTAACATTTCAATATTTTTTTAAACCAAGTATTCATCTTGAAAAAAAATTAAAGCATTCAATTTATTTTGAATTGGTTTTTGTAATATGTTCTGGTTTTTTTTTTAAGGATTATTTTGCTATAATTTACTTTTTATAGTATTATCAAGGTCATATAATCTCAATTGTGAGTTTAACAAGTAAAACTGAGTGAACCCAAGTCAATACAATATGTCACTGTCATAATATTTTTTTTAAAAAAAATTATCATTTTAATTTTTTTTAAAAATTCAAACTATGATTATTGGTTGTCCGAGTTGACTTTAGACCACTTCGGTTGTTTTTTTTATCATTTATTTTTTTTGTATTTTAATTTTTTTTATGTAAAAAAAGAGAGATTTGATCCGCAACGTAGCAGCATGGGGTAGGAACTTAGTTAGTTCTGAACAATTTTAATAGAACAAACCAACTCATGCCGGATTTTGTTTGGGTTCGAAATCGGTTTCTAATCAGTTGCTTTACAATTCACTTGTGCTTAGTGAAATCTTTGGGAAATGAAGAAATGTCAAGAGGGTGATATCGTTGTTAAATTTTGAAATCGATGGGTAAATAAATTTCTACAAAAAAATCTTTCTTTAGAATTCTTGTTTTCCATGGATTGAAGAAAAAAACAACATTCATTTTTTTAAAAAAAATTATGGTGCTAAAGGCATAGTTATGAAACCTAGCTTGGTTTGATAAGTTGACTCGGGACTGAGACAACCTAGAACCTTGGTCGGGTCTCAAACTATAAAAACTCAAAGTTAAAATTGGCATAATCAGACCCGGGTGACTCAGCATAACTCATGTAAAACCTAATCCTTATTTTTTAATAAATCCAAAAAATTAAAAATTAATTTATGAATATTTAGCCTGATATTTTTTTTATAGCTTACATTCATATAGATTGTTTCTTAATTTTTTGATATAGGACAACTATATATAGCTTACATCTATATGAATTGTTTTTTAACTTCTTAATGTGGAATAAATATACTACACTTGATGCCTCACATTTCTTTTTACAGCTTACATTTACATGAATTGTTTCTTAACTTTTTTTATATAAGATATTAAAACCTCAAACATAATTTTTAATTTATTTTATCGGGTTAATTCAATTCAACCTGTGTGACCAGGGACTCAGCTCCGTGGTCAGGTCAACCCCCAGATCGGGTTTAATAACTATGACTCAGAAAGTAATTAGTGATATCCTTTTAGTTACTATTTATGGTTCACTTTGAAAAAAAAGACAAACACGAAAAATAAAATAAAAATATCAAATCAAACCCATTAAAAATGATAAAAATATCTCCATCTAAAATTTATATCTTCTAATTATATCTTTCTATTTTTTTAAAAAGTAGATCCTAGAGAGTAACTAATAAAATATCACTAGTTATTCTCCGAGTACTATAAAATTACTCAATTTTTCTATATTTTTCTTTTTAAACTACTTTTTAAATGGACTTTTATTTTTAAAAAAAAAAAATTAACATCCATTTTTTTCTACATTTTTCGTTTGAAATACCAATATATAAAATTGGATTCATTGTTACTTATAATTTTTAAACTCATATCAAGTATTTTTTTTTAATGCATTCACCTTTAATACTTAACCACTCCTAAAAGATTTCAGCTATATTAAATATAATCTAGAATTAATTTTCAGGCTCAACCAGTTAGTTAAGATCAGCATCATCCTTAAGGTTGGATTAGTTTTTAATTTTCTACTCGCAAAATCAACAATTAAGTTGATGTCGCTTTTTTTTTAAGAAAAAAAAACTACAGGGATATTTTTAGAATCCGACTAAGTTTTTATTTGGATAGTCTAAAAGATATATATATATATATATATATATATATATAAAATTAACTGATATATTCAGAGAAATTTAATATTTTTTTTTAAATATTAATTTTAATATTTGAATCTATAAACAAATGTCACTAATCCTTATGTCAAATCCTCAAGATTAGAGATGATGCGGTTAAAACTAGTACCAGTATCATATTCATGACTTAAATTCAAATGTCAAATCCTTTAAATCTCAAATCTTAGAATTAAAAAAAAGAGGAGTGGATACCACAATATACTTGGAAAAAGACAAGTATATAAATGTTATATCTATTTTTTTTAATTATCATTAGATAATTTTTAACTACAAATCAGATCAATTTTTTTAATAAAAAATTAAAATTAAAAAGAATTATATAATATTATTATTAAACCAGCTAAACGGGTCAAACTTGAAACTTTCTAACCGACTTCTTTGCCTATAATATGTTTCAAAGTGTTTGGACGCATGATTTTTTTATTTACAATTGATGATAGTATTTTGAAATGTGTAAATCTGATAGTTAAACATGAGCACAAAAGTATTATATTTGAGGTGCTAGTATATTTCCGCACTCCTATTGTGTTCGACCGGGCTGCACTTCAGGCTTGTTGGACCATTTTTTTCTTGTATTGTCATCTCTCTCTAATTAAGTTTTTATTGGGCTAAATTGGGATAAAATTTAGAATTAAATTAAAGAGTTATCAAGAATTATGGACAAAACTAAACAAAAACAAAAAAGAGTTATTAAAGAACCAAAGTCTAAATAAAAAAAAATATTAAAGAATCATGAACTAGATTAAATGTAATGAAAAAAGTGTCTGGCATATGAAGAAGTTCGTCGCACTATAGCAGCACATGCGATCTCTTTTAAGCTCTAATGGCGACCATCCTCGGTGCCTTGGAATCATCTCAGGGAGCTCTTCCCTCCACAATGGCATCCATACACGTCAGCTTACAATGCCCTGTACCATGATTTTCTCAGGAAAACTTAAGTGGCTAGTTGGAAGTTGGAATATTACTTGCTTGTTTGAATTCAGGTAAATTTTGCAATGTCACTGACACTGTCTTGTATTGCAAGTGATTATACATACCCTAGGCGTCCGATCCATGGTATACTCTGCTAATAAACACAGAAAGACAATATCATGTTTGAGGGGGATGATGATACCACTCTTAATAGTTCATAACAACACCACATAATTTAGTATTCAGCAGGTTTGATTTTTTTTTTTTCCATTTCTTTTTCTCTGAGTAGTGTCAGGCATGCGCAATGGATTTCCTACCACCACAACCACCCGCTTACATTTTAGATGCTAACGTAGCAGCGTGAGGTGACGAAGTGCCGAGCAAGAACCAGTGCTCTGGCTTAATAAGATGTATCTGTTGCCAATAAAAGAATATGATGACCCAGCACGCTAAAGCCTTTAATAGATCAATACTCTCGGTCTCTCACTGGTAAAATGTTTCCATGTCAGCCTAGCCACAAAAGAAATCAGGATTCTGTGCCTACTCTACCTGTGTTTATAGCACTGGCAGCTGGAAGCACAAATTCTTGCAAGTACTAATGACAATCGAGTTATAGTAATTCCATTGCCATTTACTACATATTTTTTTTTTTAAGAATAATTAAGATACTAATTGAAGTCACGCATCACAAATTCTTGAAGTAACAAAGCAAGCAAGAGCTATGATCATTACGTTACACATATAACAATCAATCAAACCCTCTCTAAAATGTAAAATGATCATATATATTTGATATAACTTGCATTTGACAGAAAAGCAAACCCCACAAAACATCTTCGATTTATTACACTTGATCTTGTTTTTCTACTTGCTGGGGGCAAGTCAATTGCATTACTGAGTAGCACTACGTACTAACCAAGGTACAAGTGAACCTTAACAGCCAGCAAGGAAACGCAAATGAGAGCAAAATAGAGAAGAGTATGAACCATAATTGATGCGCCACTTGTCTGGAAATTGCCAAACTCAACGTACCGATGTCGCCCTGGTACCTGAAACAAAAGCCCTGGAGTTAACAGAATAAACAGCACCACAGCCATAAACACTGGACCCCAGTCTGACATTTTGCTCGGTTATTTTTCTCGGCCTGGTCTTGATCCTCGTGTCTTTCTTTGTGAAGAACTGAGTTTATGGCAGAGAGAACAAGAAAGCTATAATGAAAATTATAGAATTGTATAGGGGTTTTTATATGGATGGAAAGGGAGACACTGAGGGATTGCTGCGTGGGGCGGAACTTAGCAATCAAGTCACATTTTGGATTCTCTGCCAACCACCACCATCTCGTTTCTCAAACTGGTGGTCTTTGCCTTATTGGCATGTGACCACGCCACCTTCTTCTTCTTTTCTTTTTTAATTTATCGTTATTCAAATATATTATTTTCACGCCCTTATAATCCTCGTTTTACAGTGTTCTCATTACAAAAACAATGAGTAAAATTACAAGGAATGTCATTGTCCCGAGGGGCGAAGCTAGGGGCTAAGATTTGAAAGTTTTTTTTTCAATTTTTTTTTTCTAGTTTGAACTCTAAAACTTCAATTTTTTTTTTATAGGGACATAATAATATTAATGGTTTTTCTTTTTTTCAGGGCCGGGCCTGCCGGTCCCCTCTGCATATTTAATATGATAAAGAACAATTAATGTAACATAAATATAATTATGCATAGTTAATACAAGTGATTTATGGATAGCTAGGGTGTGTCGACAAATGTTTTTTTATTTATTATTATTTGTGTATTTATCTGCATTGCTTGATATCTAACTCTGGAACGAATCTAAAATAAGTTTGTGGATTAAAGGGCAGGTGACAATTCGTATAAGAATAGCTTGCTCATTAATCATGCTTCTTTTACGTATGTTTTATACACTTTTTTCTTTATCATGTGCATTTTATACACTTTTTAATACACAAACGCATACATACTATCGAATGTGTCATGTCCAAGCAAATTGAAGGACTGCCAGCCATTGGAGTGTTGAAACGACAAGTATAGATTGATAATATAATACGTAAATTTTATACGGTGTTTTGTTGTGTTTAAGCAAGCTCAGGGAACAAGACCCCCATGTCCAAGTGCCTTTTTTTCAGTATGTACGTAGTTGGATTCAGAGACGGCCGGAGGTCGGATTCAGAGCAAACATAATGAACCCATCACAAATTTACCAAACACTTAAAAGATACTAAAAAAACATAATGAACCCAATTTCTATAAACTACTCAATCTTATATCAACCTCAAGAAAATAACAGATGAATTTACTATATCACATAAAAAAGTTGCAAAAGGAAAAGAAAAAAAAAGGTTTTTTTCTTACATTTTTGGGTGCTTGGAGAGTGAATCTCGTGAGGCGTGGAGCATCCAGGCTTGTATGGACTCTCCTGGTTGCTTTCTGTATTGCTAACATTTCTTCTCTTCTTCTTCTTCTTTGCTGCTCAAGAGGATCTCTAGTGCTCTCTTTCTGCTTATAACTGAATTGGGCCCAGACCATGAATAGCTCTTTATTCGGCCCACTGAGTTGTTGCTAGTTCATGTGGGTAACGGGTCCAAGGTAGATTTGTTATAGCCATAAGCAAATGTATACTTTTAAATGAAATGATTTGGTAATTTCACAATTTTTATTTTATTTTTCTAACAGTGCGTTAAATATGATTTTTTGTGTGTTTGATTTGTTTGAGGATAGGAATCATCTTGAACAAGGAATGCTTTCTTGGTGGTTAGCATAGTAAGATTAAAGCATAATTTTATATGTTTTTTCCATTTTATTTTGTAGTTTTTGCTTTGTTTTTTAAAGTCAAATGGACAAATTAACAAGGTTGATTTTTTAATATTATTCTCAGTGGAATTTATCAACCCAGTTGATGAATTTCAACTTGATTCTCTCCGGTGAATCTTATGGAATCAAAATATCAATTTTTGGGAAGACTTATTTATCCCTAATTAAATCCCAATTGCTCTTAATAAAAATATAGGTGGTGGTTTGTGTTAATCTTGGCATTATATAGGTAGTGGTTTGTGTATGGATTAATTTATTTATATACGGAAAAGGAAGACTATAGATTCTAATTATTATTATTATTATTCTCTAATAAATTACATAATTAAGGTAATTCTCCTATTTTCTCTACATATTGTTCATCACCCTCATCCCAAATGGACCTAAGTGACATTGAATTACGTGATTAAGATGTTGATTTCAGTAAACATGATTACCTATAAAATTAATATTAAATCATAAGCTCTTCTGAGAATTAATCTCCTTTGACACCCTGTAGCTTAATCCCTCTTTTAAATACGCATTTAGTTGGATCACAGAATTAACTAAGCAACTTGCCTTTGAAATTATAAATTAACAACGTACTATGGCTAATTAACTTTTTCACATGTTATAAAAATAAACTTTTTTTTTTTAACCCGAGGTGTCCGGGCCAGCTTACGCGCACCACAATTAATCTCCAGACCCACTGAACACCCTGCAAGCCTAGTAGGCAGGTAAAACACCGCGGGGGTGACAGACATGCACGCTGAGGCTCGAACCCAAGTGACAGAGACAAGGAAACCTTATCTCTGCCGCTGGGTCACAAGCCTCGTTGCGTTATAAAAATAACCTTACTATGGCCATCGTCATTATCATCAACAACTGTTGATATATAATAATTAAGTTGTTAAAGATACAACAACTTCCTCCTATGATATATTATAATTAATTAGTTGCTCATAATAACTACAATTATCTTCCTAATTTTCATGCTGTTAGACAATGGTGATCATGGCGGGTGACGGTAATGAGAGGTAGAGTGATGACGGATGCCACGTGCCCTGCACAAATCTCATCAACAAGTAATCAATATTTCACAGCTGCTAAAGATTAATTTAACTAGATATATTTTTAATTAATTGGATATGATTGGGTCAAACCAGGCGGCATCGATCGACCTATGTTCTAGCTAGTGTTACTTCAGTAGAATTTGAGTTGACAAATTAAGCAGCAGATTAGTAATTTATTTATTTGCTGAAAAGTAATATTTTTTTAAAAAGTAAATTTCAGAAAAATAAATTATTTTTTGATGTTTGGTAGTATAATGAAAAATAAGTTGGAAAATATTTTCCAGTGTTTGGTTATGTCATGAAAAATGAGTTGAAAAATAATTTATTAATGTTTTATTTTTATCAAGTTTATTAAAATAATGAGGAACAAATCTTACAAATTACAAAAGTTGAATAAGAATGAAATTGAAAAAAAAATATAATTTCATAAATTATCTCAAATAAAATAAATAATAATCAAAATAATACAGATCAAATCTAAAAAATAAAAAATTGAAAGATGAAGAAATTAAAATAATAATAATTATTATTTCAAATAAAATAAGTAACAATCAAAAGAATGAGAATCAAATTTGATAGATAAAAAATTTCAATTAAAAAATGATAAGGGAAAAGCAAATAACAATTATAAAAATGAGGATCAAAATTAATATAAAAATTAAATTCTAAGGGATGAAATTGAAAAACAAATATT
>Ga0307515_10013741_pt1 | contig 15085 bp, 7 predicted proteins | sample 17_EM_MG_FD_194513 | JGI IMG/M metagenome (GOLD analysis project Ga0307515, IMG submission 194513) | Populus trichocarpa ectomycorrhiza microbial communities from riparian zone in the Pacific Northwest, United States - 17_EM | ecosystem: Host-associated > Plants > Roots > Unclassified | place... | reverse complement strand
ATAGAGGCCAAGTGATAGGTTGCATGAACCAGATTTTTTGTTTAATCAATCTTTAATAATTCCATCTTTGGTTGTGTGCTCAAACAATATCTGCAAATAATTAATGGGAATTCTAAAAAATTAAGCATTAATTAGTAGTTATTCCCAGAGAACAACCAAAAGTACAAACCAAAATGTTCCTCTTTTATTACTCGTTAGGACAAAGAAAATAATAGAAAGGCTCCTGATTTGAACCATGTAGTAAGACTCCTGTATAACAAGAGGCTGCAGACTTTTAAGCCTTTCAATTGTTTAACTCTAATGATTAAACCACGACAATCTTCACCCCTGCTTGCCTGGTGCACAAATAAAGACGACATGCTACAAAAGAAATCTCCAACGATAAAATGTCTAACATTTGTAGGTAGGTGATTTGAGGCCTAAGCTAATATTTGAACAATTTTTACGCTGATGGTGACCATAGACTTCATGAAAAGCAACAAAGAAAGAAGAAGAAAAGCCCACAAATAGGCAACCACATGCCTCTCGGCTGTGCTTTTTATGTAGAGAAATTAAAGATCAATATTAGCAGGTGATTAATTTGAGGTCTAAGTTATAAATTTTGCAGTTTTATTAGAATCTTTTGTTTAGATGTTGTGTTAATCTCTTTTATTGCTGTGATGTGTGGCTTTTTGTGTGGCAGATGGATGTAAATCTTGATTAGTTTATTAGAGGATGGATACTCAAAGAGAGGAATCTTAGGGAAAATGGTCCCTCGTGGATTTTAAAGTCGAAGGAATGGCCTTCCCTGGTGATTTTGAAGAGTTCTTATTATACTTGATTAGTACTTGACGAGCCCTCATTTTACACACCATCCTTCGCCAAGCCAGTCCATACCCATTATGACCATAAGACTTAAAGCCAAAACCCTAGAAACAAAACAGAAGCACTCAATTTGAAACCCTAATTTCAAAATAAAGAAACAAAAAGGCCCACTATTAGTTTAGTTTCTTAAGCATTTTGCATAAACTGAAACAAAATCGCGGAATAATAATTTCAAAAATTTATTTGAATTAAATATCATAGAAAAAACTATCAAAATAAGAAAACCATGAAATTACTTGATAAGTTCTCTGTTGGCAGAATCAAAATAACACTTCATCCACTGCATAAACTCCAAGTTATATTGATCGGCCTGCCATTCACCAGCTTAGTAACCTCTACATCCTACCTAAAACTAATTTAAAAATAAATCAAATCAACGAGACATTAAAGAAATTTGTAAAATCAAATTGCACACACAAACCCTAGAAATTCTAAACTTGTTATACACAAAATTCATCACTAACATCTAATAAAGACTAAAAAAAAAAAAAAAACAAAAACAAAGAAGATGTAGAAAAAGAGAGACTGTGTTGAAAGGAAAGGCAGGCGTGAAGGAAAGAAAAAAAAAATTCCCTCCCAATAATTTAAAATCCTTTTAATTTCGTAGTTCTTGAACGTTATTTTATAGAGGTAAATTTATTTTCTAATATTTTTTTTTCTTTTTAATATTTGAATTTTAAAAAATTGAAAAATCATTTTCTGAAGCTATTTCTCTTTAAAACATGAAAATTAGATCAAATTAAGGACAATGAAATTAATATCTACAAAAAATTAACCTGCCAAGAAATTAATTCTCTATATTTGCGTTGTTCTTGGGAAAATATTTAGAAGCCATTGTTGAAGGCCGAGAAAGGTCCCTGGTCCAAGATGAAAGACCTTTCAGGCTATAACAACAGAACAGAGCGATCTTCATGTTCCATGTGGCAGGACAGGTGTAAGTGCTTAGCCTTCAACACCAAAGTAGCTGTCCTTACATACACGACATATTCGCCGCTTTGCATGAACAACGACGTCTCTCAGCTCTCCAGCAGGTCCAATACGTGTCAGTCACCTAAGAAACCAATTCTACTCGTCATCTTCACATAAGATGTTACTGTTATGAGCCACGAATATATATCGGAGCAACTCTAAGACCTAATCTAAACTAGCGAGCAAGAGTCATAAGAGAAGTTAAAAAGAGAAAAAGTTCACCTAGTAATCTTCTCTTCTTTGTTTATTTTTCTGTACAACCTTTTGTTTTCAGTGATTGAGTCATGGCATCCAGGCACGAGAAGGAGGAGAGGGCTGAGGCAGCAGCATGGCAAGCAGCATCTGATCTCAGGGACGTTAATAGAGAAAGAGAATGCTATGAAGAACGAGAAGCCAAAATGGCCACAGATCAACCACAACAAGAAAGACCAGGGGTTATTGGATCGGTGTTAAGATCAGTTGCTGACACTTTGGGGCATGCTAAAGATGCTGTTGTTGGTATGAGCTTTGAGGCTGCAGAGCAAACAAGGGAAACTGCTGATGCAGCTGAAGAGAAGGCTAGAGAGAATAAGGATTCTGTTGCAGAGAAGGCAAAGGGGTATAAAAATTGTACGACTCAGAAGGCGAAAGAGACTACAGATTCTGCTGCATGTAAGATAGATGAAACCAAGGAATCAGCAAAGCAAAAGATTGGGGAGTATGAAGATAAGGCGAAAGAGTACAAAGATTATGCCGCTCAGAAAGCCAAAGACACTAAGGATTCGGTGATGGGAAAGGTCGATGAGTACAAAGATTATGCAACAGAGAAAGCTAAGGAAACAAAGAATTCTGCTTTAGAGAAGACAGGTGAGTATAAGGATTACGCTGCAGAGAAGTCAAAGGAAACGAAGGATTATACAGCAGAGAAAGCAAAGGAAGGAAAGGATGTTACTGTTAGTAAGCTCGGCGGGCTCACAGAGTCGGCTAAAGATGCTGCAAGAAAAGCCGTGGACTTCTTATCTGGTAAAAAAGAGGAAGTGAAAGAGAAAGCAGCAGAGACTACAGAGGCAACCAAGGTTTGTCAATCATGTGGATAATTTTAACAACGATTCTCGTATGACGACATATTACTATTAATCAAATCCTATTGATTTTTGGTACTTCAGGAGAAATTGAGTGAAACCGAGGAGGCGGCAAGGAGGAAAACGGAGGGGATGAAGCTGAGAGGTGAAGAACATAGAGAGGAAGCTGCCCAAAAAGAAGCTAAAGACATTGAAGCTGAAAGGTACAAGCGATCGAGCTAGCCGAGCTTAAGCATTGTTTTCCTTAATGAATCTAATTGCTCTTGCGTTTTTTTGCTAGAGGAACTACAACAAGAGAGACAATCTTTGACAGTCTTGGGTTTGGGTCAATTAAGGACAGCATAAGAGGGAAGTTGACAACGGCAGAGGACATTGCTGAAGAAACAAGGGCTGCACGTGAGCGCGGAGGTACCGGACGAAAGTGTTTAAATAAAGATACTGGGAAGGAGGAGATGGTGATCCCCATTGAAGAGAATGCCACGGGAGCTGTGGCATCCATCCTAAAAGCGTCCGATCAGATGAGTGGTCAAACTTTCAATGATGTTGGACGAATGGATGATGAGGGAGTCATTCGAGTGGAAATGGAACGCACTCCAAAATTGAGCAAAGATCGCTGAGAGTTGAGGCAGAGATATATATTATGCAGTATAACATCCAATGTTGATGATCTTTCTTTCTCTGTTCTTGGATTTGTGTATTTAGTTTTCAGTTGGCTGATGGGCAATGGATCAGATGTGGGAACTCGGCTCTAATGCTATCTAATGGAGAAGGCATATGTTTTTCTCTTTTAAGCTCTTCACACCCTATTAGAACCCATTTTGAATTCTCACTTGTGTTTGGAACAAATTCAAAGTAGAACTGAGTTGAATTATACTATTTTAAATCTTTTAATAATATATATATATATATATATATATATTTTTTCAAATGAAATTCCTCTTACAATATTTACAATATGAATCCTAAGCTCACATACATTCAGACTTGAAAAATATTAACTCTTCTAGCTTTTAACATACATTAAGACTCTATTTATAGCTTATTTGATTTTAACCAATCAAATATAGCATCAACTTGATTTATATCAAATAAGTAATGCCTTTGCTTATTTGATTTTTAAGATTTTAAGGCTTTGATATTCTTTCTAGTCAGTACTTTGCAAATTACAGGTTTTCCTGACACAAACTCTACTACATTCCCATTACGTCTTAAAATTTAGGATTTTATTTTCCTTCTTTTCCTTTAACAAATTCTCATATATTGAAGCTTTTACTTTTTTATATATATATATATATATATATATATATTAAACTTCATTTCTTCAAATGTTTTTCTTAATTCTAAATTTATAGCTTTTGAGCAATCATTATAAATTTCTTCTTTGGAATCCTAGCCCAATATTTTTTCCTAGCTTCCATGAATCTATCTAAATATTGTTTTATAATTTCTCCAAGGTACTATTTCAGTTTCATTAAATCAACCAAAACAAACTTTAATTATGTGCTACAGAAATGAGCCTGAAATATTGTTTGCATTTCATTCCCACTCTGGACTAAATTCGGTGTCAAATTTATGTAGCAAGTAAAATCATTCACAAACAATAAGTTTGAGAATAGTCTTAGTCTCAAGAAGTCAAAATTAACATTGGCAAATAAATTTTTCTATATGTTTTAAAACAGATATTGTTCATTGGCCATTAAACAATGTGAAGTTTAGAAACTTGAAATTGCTAGGGTAAGGATACATTCTATCAATGTGGTCTAGATAGGGTCTTCTATATATTGGCTTATTGGTTTGTTAAACCTTTAGTTCGGAGGCTTGTTCCATTATCCCTAGAATGTACTATGGATTAGCTCTACTTTGAGATCTACTTATTTATGAGTTGTTTGGAATTAGTCTTGGATTAGTCTTTCACCAACATCCCTCGATGGTGAATTCTTATAATTAGTAAACTTATCATTTGAACTACTTCCAACTTTTTCTATTACTAAAGGCCTTTCTAAGTTCATTTTAGATTCAAACAGAAGGTTTTTCTTGATATTATATTGTTTTGGACAACCTTTTCATTTTATCTAAAATCTATCTTTCTAAAGTTTAGTTTATTTTTTTCTTTTTCATCTAAATGATTTTTTTACTTCATCTGCCACTTATTTAAAAATCCTATACATCATTTCTATTATAATATGATTAAATTCAAAAATTACTTTATCATTTACTTTTCTTATTTTGTCATTTAATTTTGAATTGACATACTCTATTGCTTTGATCATTTCTTTATAGAATTTATTTTATTAAATTTTACAATTTTCCTACTTCATGCTTTAAACTTCTTTTACCATTATATCCCCCTCTAATATTGGACTCTAGAATGACATAAGTTGATTTCTCATTCATTGTCATAATCCCAATGCAATGATCTTTAATCATTTTCATATTAAGTCTATGTTTTTCCTCAATTTATTTAAAAGAAACCTATATCTCTTTTCAAGTATCTCGTTAGCTTCTTCCATCCTTCCTTCAAAAAATTTATATCTCTCTTCTACACCTATTTATAGGTAAAACAAATATGTCATTTTCCTTCTAATTTCTTGGTCCCCAAGAAACTAAAACATACTCTAGTCCCTCATCTCTATCCTTTGCATATTAGTCCCTTATCCAATAATTTTTTATATTTTTTGTATTTTAATTTTTTTTTTTAAAATACAATATCAACGTCAACTTGATAAAAACAAATTACTGAGTTTATAATCAACTAGAGCTTTGCTGATCTTAGAACTTTGTCAGGTTCTAATTTGCTGGAGTCTTACTGGACACTTTCTTTGTTAAACCTTGAGTGGTTTTTAATCAATTGAAGCCTTGTTGGGCTCAGAACCTTTGCATATTAGTCCCTTGTCTAATTATTTTTTATATTTTTTGTATTTTGATTTTTTAAAAAAAATACAATATCAATGTAAACTTGATAAAAAATTATTGAGTTTATAATCAACTAGAGCCTTGTTGGTCTCAAAGCTTTGCCAAGTTCTAATTTACTAGAGTCTTGTTAGACTTTTTTTTTTTTTTTGTCAAACCTTGAGTGGTTTTTAATCATTTGGAGCCTTGCTGGGTTCTAATTTGTAGGATTCTATCTCTTTATTATAAAGTAGATGAATTAACTATGGTTTAAACATTATAGGTTATGGAACCTAAACATCGTACCCGAAATAGCCAAAGCATGCTTGTTTGAAATGATTTGATTGGCTAGAATGTTGGGCAAACACTAAAAGCACGGTCAATAGTTTTGAGTAAACAATACTCATTATTCATATCATAGATTGTTGATTTGTTTAATTGATTATAACATTAACATGATATAGGAATATTCCTTTATTCAATATAGAAATAAAAGAATATAGAAGGCCTTATCTATATAAAAAGTTAAACATGTGTCAACTATGTAAAAATACTAATTGTTCACTACCAAATAGGGAAAGAAAGGCTATAACTGATCATAAATAATGAAATTAGCAAATCTAAGAAGAGTTCAAATTAAACAAGGAAGATGGGAAGTGATCAACCAAGGGAAGATGAGAAGTGATCAATTAAGAGAGCTAAAAACATGATCAACCAGAAAAGGTCAATTGTCTATAGAGATAAGGGTTTATGTGATTGACTAAAAGATCAAGTCCTACTCTAAATAATAGTACGTAACAGATTACATTGACAGCTATTACAAATTAGTAAGAAAATATATGACTTCCAATACGGAGACATGCTGGTAAAAATATAAATTATATTAGGTTTCATATTGCGAGCTCTTGATCTACTATGAACAATTTGTATAGAATTAAGAATTATAGTTTACATAAGATTTTAACTCGGTAACAACATAAATAGGTCATCCAATTACTAATAACAAAGTCAACCTTATATACATAATCTTTTATGTGTGATTTACTACTTTCTTACAATTTATTTTTTTCCTTTACATTCTAGTTTGTTTTGTATATTTTGTCTTACCTTTTCTTCTTCCTTTTCTTTTTAATCTAGCTTCTTTTGAAATAATATACCCTTTCTTAAGGTTTAGAATATCAAACACCTATATTTTGCTAGATTTGTGAGGCTGCTACCTGGCTTCGCTCAAGATTATGTTCCTAACTATAATTTATCTTTATTGGAAAGAAAAAAATAAACATTTAGCATAATTTATTCAAAAAATTATATGAGTGATCAACACATATTCAAAACTAATAACTTCCATAATTGACCAATAATATTCTAAATTGGTAATCTTCTTCACCGTGCCTTTATTCATGTGAGATGTGTGTAACTACATATGCCTATTATATAACATCCCTCATAAATAATGAAGTTTATGACTAATCTTGTAAGGGCAAGTTAATGCAAGTTTATAACTAAATAAAGTCATAAATAACTTATTAGGTTCAGTTGCAGATATATGATAGTTTTCTATGGATGATAACCCTATGTATAAGTTTACTAAGAGACTTGGATTGCTAAAGCTTAAGTTAAAGTCTTTGCACCACCAACACATTAGCCACATAATTAGTTGTGTGATTGAGGCAAAGACTAGATGGATTGCAGCACAGATTGTACTTGATAGTTCTTTTTAGATTTTGAGTATCAGTGGGCAGAGAAAAAGCTTACAAAGGAGTTTTTTCAATTGAGTAAAGATAAGGAAGCATTTTACAAGCAGAGGTCTCAAATTCAATTGTTAAACTTAAGAGTCAAGAATACCAAATTCTTTCATAAATCTCTATTATATAGACAGGTAAGGAACAAGATTTATTGGTTGACTGATGAGACATGATCTCGGATTTAGGATCAGTAGGGTTAGGGTCAGTTGGCAATCTGCTACTTTCAAGGGCTACTTTCTTAACACTCGACAATCACTATAGAGGATGACTCCTGATGCTTCTCTGACAAGATTGCTCATAATAGTGTTCCTCTTTTGGAGTCACGCATCACTGATGATGAGATCAAATAATCTTTATTTTCCATCCAGATGATAAAGCTCCTAGACTAGATAGTTATACCTCATTATTCTTCAAAAGAAGTTGGAATATTAATGGTGAAGACTTCATTACTGTTGTGAAGTGTTTTTTTTATTCCTCTACTTTGCTTAGATGTGTTAATGCTATTAGAATTGCCTTGGCCCTAAAGGTTGAAACTCCAACCACTATGAATGACTTTAGAACTATCTCATGTTGTAATGTGATGTACAAATACATATCTAAAGTCATTATGAATAGATTAAAGGAGATTTTTCTGAAGATCATTGGACCTACTCAAAATGCTTTTGTTCTGAGAAGACAAATATTCGATGCTATCTTGTTAACTCAAAAGTTAATGCTTGACTACCACTTAGCTAGTTATATGTCTAGATGTGCTTTGGAAATTGACATCAGTAAAGCTTTTGATATAGTTAGTTGCGATTTTATCCTTACAAGTTTAAGAGCTATTGGAGTACCTGGTGTCATGGTTAGATGGATTGAGGTATGCATGTCTACGATTTATTTCTCTATAGCTATAAATGGAGAGAATCATGGTCTCTTCCCATCTTCCAAGGGTTTTCAGCAAGATGATTCTTTGTCCTCTTATTTTTTTTGTTTTGGCTATAAAAGGTTTAGGAGGCATTCTTAAAGAGGATTCACAAAACCCGAGGTTTTGTTATAACTGGTGGTGCCAACATAATGCCATTACTCACATGTGCTTTGCTGATGACCTTATGATCTACTGTCGGGTAGATAGGGACTTAGTCAAGTATGTGAGAAAGGTTTTGGATGATTTTGCAGGGTTGTGTAGTCTTGTTATAAATCTAGAAAAGAGCCTTAGTCTTCTTATCAGGAGTTGATGATGAGTTTGGAACCTCTTTGTAGGATCTTTTAGGTTTTAGGTTGGGTTCTCTACTAGTAAGATATTTGGGTGTCCCATTGATATCTACTACACAGAGTCATTTTGATTGTAAGCCTTTGGTGGAGCGAATTCTCTCCAGGATTAAACTGCGGACCTTAGCTTCAATTATTTATATTAGGCGTCTTTAACTTATCAAATCAGTTTTCGTCTTCATCCAAGTTTATTGGTCCTCCATGTTTATTTTTCCTTGCTTTATTATTAAGAGGGCTGGTATCTTGGTTGCTTTCCTTTAGAAAGGCTACTCTCTCTCCTACTTAGGGGCTAAGATGGCCTGGGTCTATGTTTGTTATCCATTTAAGGAAGGTGGCCTAGGATAAAAAGGGCTCAAACTTAGAATAAAGTGGCTATTCTCAAACATGTATGGCGACTGCTTTTAAATAGATCATCAGTTTGGTCTGGATGTTGTTAGTGATGAACTTGGTTTGTGATGTTGTTAGTGATCATACAATAAAGAAAAATAGAACAAATTTAGATGTGATGGCATATCAAAGTTTTTTTTTTATGCAATAGGTTAAAGACCGCTTGTTCTTTAAGATATAACAACTTATCATATACAAGCATATACTCACAATGAATGGATATTTGTGGATGTTTAATTCCACCCCTCAAAAGAGTTATAATAATAAATAGCAATTAGTTTTTGTATTTTTAAAAAATTTGAGTTGAATTTGATATCTAACTCTCATTCCACTCGTATCTTTATAAGGAAGTAAAGGCCTCATACTCCTAACTAGTAGTTATGGTTCTTAGGATTAAATCCTATCAATTTTCTCTCCTTTTCTTTTACCAAATAGTGGAGGAGGGGAGAGTAAACTCAGTCTTGGGCTTCCTAGGTGGATGGGTGTAAATCTATTTTACCATTATATATTATACTTAGTTTAAAAAAAAAGCATAATTGTTGTTATGTTTATTAAACTTATGAGATTTATATATGTTGTGCATGTAATTAACATATACTAATGTTTATCCTTGTAACTTTTTTTATCTTTTAAATCCATTCATCTTCATCACTCTCATCAAAGATAAAAATATTTAAAGACTTGTTGAACTTTACTTTTTAGTATCTAATTATTTTATTTATTAAAACATTATATATTTATGATATAATATTATATAATATTGATTATAGGATGACTTAAGACTCCATCCAAGAGATTGTTATTTTTATTTATTTTAGGAACTTCCTTCTTATTTAGAAATTATGATAATATGTAGTGTATATGTCATGTATAAATAAACACACAAGTTATTCAAGATATAGGGTGTATTTGAGATTATAGTAGTGTTTAAAATTCAAAGTATTTTTTATTTAGAAATGCATTAAAATAATATTTTTTTTTATTTTTAAAAAAATTATTTTTTATATCAGCACATCAAAACGATCTGAAAACATAAAAAAATATTTTTTAGCAAAAACAAATTTAAAATTTAAGGGAACATAATTTACATCGAATTTCCAAACAGACTCTATAGTTTCTTGTGGTTTCAATTTCTCCAGTAATATAAATTATATCATTATATTTTTTATGTTTTATCATGGTATAGTGAGGGCCTAATATTTTATATATATATAATTTAGGAAGCTTTTGTGTTTTCGTTTGAAATATTTTATCTAGCTATCTACACCAGCAAAGTTGTTGTCGTTTTTTCAATCCTAAAGTTATATCTTTATTTTTTCACACATCCCAAACCAATGGATTTCTCAATGTCCATTGTAGAAGTTCCACGTATCCTCACTCTCCACTAGAATCTTTTGCAGTACCGCCCACTCTCAGGAGAGAGTTATCAACGTTGTTCTATCAAACTAGTTTCTAGAGCTTCTTCGGTGTTTTATTTTCTTTTATTTTCTTAATTTTTGTAGATTCCACCTCTATAGTGCTTATTCAGCAGTGGGTTTCTTTTGGGTCTTCCCATTATTTATGCCTTAATTTCTTGTTGATTCTATACTCCTACAATACTCCTTTTTTATTTAGGAATTATGATTTTAATATTTGATACATAGCTTTTGTTTAAATAAACAAGCTATTCAAGATGCAGTCTCTTAGGTTAATTTCATGTTCTCCTACTGTCTCTCTCAGACAATAACCCTTTTTTTGGTTACAAAGTGGGATGCTATTTGTAGTTCGGTCGAGGAGAGGTCTTTCGGTATGATGATAGTGGGGGCCGGCGATGAGTCCATTCTTCCCGACCAATAAAGACAATTTGGCATTCAGTGATCATAAAGCTTAGAAACTTGAATGTGAATCTGTAAGCTAACAACGGTCCCGAAATGTATATCACTTTTGTTTTGTTCATATTCCATTTTGACTTGTGTGAATTTCTCTGTTCCCCTGATGGAACATCCTTTGCCTTGGACATTTTGTTTTTCCTTTTATTAATCTTAAATACTTGAATGTGAACATCACTTTTTTTTTCCTTTTATTAGTAATGAAGATAATTGCAAAGAAACAATAAATTTACTAAATTAAATAGTCGAAAAGATAAAGTATAGAGTTGTAAATAAAAAATAAAGGATAAATTATATATAAAGGGTAAAGCCTAAGAGAAAATGATGTTGAATATTTACGTGGTGATGAATTATATTAAAAAAATTAGTTGGTATGGGGCTGGCTAAAAAATATTATTAGTATAACTCTTCTAATTAATGGCCTTGAAGCTGATTGTTTCAAAATAAACCTGTCTTAGAAGTCAGTTTTGAACAAGAAAATCTGTAATTAGAAAAATAAATAAAGTTAAAATGGAACAAGAAAATAAAAATCGATATAAAATTCTTTGTTAATACTGAATAAAGGAATGTTTTATGGTTAACCTTAGAAGAGAAGCTTCCAAAAGACTTCAAAGCAAACTATTGCTAAAATCCCCATCACATCGATCCTATATTTTATTAAGAAAAAATAAATAGTCCATGATCGATGTCGATCATGACACACGTAGTTATCATCATATTCTAACAATTTCTTCGATTGTTATAATAATAATAATAATAATAATAATAATAATAATAATAATAATACGTGTCCTGCATAACACGCTTATTTTGGATACCAATAACTATAGAATTCTCGCATCGTGATCGATCCGCTATCTTCCCATGGCCGTATAATTGTTGTCGGAAGTTTAATGGAATTTTGTGCTGACCTTCACACGTTTTTATATGTACCGAAGATCCCTTGTCGTGAGCTTTGAGAGGACAAGAGAAAGAAACTGGTTTGAGAGAGAAAGGAGAAGATTTGATGTATTTTTCTCTATTAAATTTTCAGTAGACGTGTGTTTGATAAACTAATTTGTACATTAAATTCTAACTATGTTGGATCAAATTGCTTCATGGGAGATACATTTATATTAAGTTCATGTTATGCTAAAAAAAACTCAATCTCAAGTGGGGGGGCTTCGATATGATTAATGAAACAAAACATGTTTTAATAGATATATTTATATTTTGTTTTACTTGAACTAACAAAATTTTGGATAAAGGAAGCTTCCGCTCGTGGTGAATCCCCGCCCACTTTTATTTAATTTTTCTCCTGGTGCATCTCCACCAATCCCGCTTAGTGATTGCAAGAGGGAAGTGCTTAGATTCATCTCTTCCTAACCTTAATGATTGCAAGAATTAGTGACATGCATGTAATAGGCCAAGGACTTTATCGTCGATATGTGATTGGATTTGTCTTACAAAGTGTGGAACCGCTTAAGATGTCATCCTATAATTCAACTAGTAACTTATGGTGATGGAGCCCATGTCCATGTGCCAGCTACATGGTAATGGTAAGCACGTACAAGACGAGGCCACCTCACTTGGAAAAGAAAAGAAACAGACAAGAAATTTGATTAATGAAGAAGTTGTGTGTCAAAACTATCAACGCCCCGAGGAAAAAGACATGCTTGCAAGTAGCTCGGTGGACTAGCTAGCACTGCTCCTCTCAATATATATTGCTCAGTTTCCCACCCAAAATTCTGCTCAGCGCAACATGGCTCCGTCACGTCGGAGACTAACAAAGTTTAGTGTTGGTCGATCCATAGCTCGTGTTGGGATCCGTTCTCCCTCCCTTCGGTCCAAACCCACCTCTAGTTCCAGTGAAGGTGATTCAAAAATGGAGTTTTTGGGCAGTGGCAAGGAGAGTTTTTGTGGTGATGGTTTTGGAAATGGCAACAAGGTTATGGTGGTAGTCGATACAAGCCGTGAAGCCATGGGTGCTCTTGAATGGGCGTTGTCTCACACGGTTCAGAACCAAGATACCATTGTTCTTCTTTATGTCTCTAAGCCATCCAAACAAGGTCAGATTACTCTAGTAATTACTTATAGCTACGTACTGAATTGATGAGACTAATCAAACGGACTACCGTAGCAATCATACTGATGATTAGGTAATTTATTTTTTAATTCAGGCCCTGAATCTAGTTTGAAGCTTAATCTGAGGGCTCATGAGACGCTTCACTCCATGAAAAATATGTGTCAAAGGAGAAGGCCAGGGGTAAGTGACAATGACATTCCATTAATTTTAAGCTTAAGTTCTTAAGTCCACAAAAGACAACATGACATTAAAGTCAATGAAGCCCGAGGTTCGAAGGGGCACCATCGTTAGTGCCAACTGCCAACCATAATAACTTTTTTATACCATGTATTAGAATATTTAGTTAGTACTAATATGGGATAAGTTATTAAAATTATTGAAAAATGTGTGCAAAAAGAGTATCTTGCTGCCTTAACAACATTAAATAGAAATTCATAAAGTTGTTGATTTCAATTATTTTGGATGTATGCAGGTGCAGGTGGCGGTGGCGGTGCATGAGGGTAAAGAAAGGGGTCCCATAATAGTGGAAGAAGCAAAACAACGAAGCGTATCACTGCTTGTGATGGGGCAAAGAAAACGATCGATAATGTGGCGCCTTATTGAGAGATGGGCAGGGAAGGGGAACCGCGGTGGCTCTGGGGTGGTGGGGTATTGCATCCAAAATGCTTCCTGCATGACAATTGCAGTGAGGAGGAAGGGCAAAAAACTTGGAGGTTATTTGATCACCACCAAGCGTCATAAAAACTTTTGGCTTTTGGCTTAGATTTATTTCACTTCCTTCCCTACTTTTGTATGATTCTTAAGAGAATCGATTCTGGGAATAGCCGGTTCGATGAATTCAGGGGGCATTTATATAGGTTGTGTTGTTTGCAGCTGCACAGTCTAAAAGTTAAAAAAAATAAAACAATAAAAATATTGGTTAAATTGTTGAGAACATCACAATCTTCTTGTTGAATATTAAATGTTCAAATATTAGACATTCTTTTAAACAATTGAACATACAATTTACATTGTTAGCAGCACTTAAAAACAAAAAGTTGCAATACAATACATATTTTTTGGCATTGTGTTTCGAAGTTTTAAAAAAAAAAATTGAAATTTTTTTACTTTTTATTTGCTTTAAATTAATATTTTTTTATACTTTCATGTCATTTTAATATACTAATGTCAAAAATAATTTAAAAAAATAAAAATATATATTATTTTGATGTGTTTTGAAATGAAAAATACTTTGAAAAACAACCACCACATACCACACTCCTAAACACACTCGACTCTTAAAAAACAATCGCTGCGTACAACACTTCCAAACACACTCTAGACTAACAACGCAACACATGAACCTCTGTTATTTTTCTTTTCTTTTATCTTTTTGTGAATATGTTTTGACCGGAAACCATCTTCTCTTTTGAGCATCCAGAAAGGCTTTTGGAGTAACCTTTGAATGCAAGATTAATGAAAGCCTATGAATAATCGAACATCTGTACGTTTCAGTAATCAAATTAGAGTGGAGCGTAAATTGCAAATAAGAAAATATGATGTTCAAAGAAATCGTAAACCAAAGTGCAAGTTAGCAAACTTCACTGGAAAATTAAATCACAGAAACCTCTTGATATGCATGTTAAGCAGTACAAGATGCTAATAAGAGAAGCTTCAGTGCTAAAATGGACTAAATAAAACAACACGCGCATAACGAGCAGCTGAAAAAGGAATGGTAGGGAAAATCAAACACAGTGTAGATCTAAAAGACAAACCATTTGGGAAAACAGACATTCATCTTAGGAAGAACTTAAACTATGCCTGTAACGCTATGGAAATAAGTAAAACAGAACCTATTTGCTGTAAAACACTTCAATTCATCATTCTTCTGGACACCATTTTGTCCTTCCAAACAATTACGTGATTTTCTGAGTATAGATTTGTGGAGGTTCTTCTTCGAGGCCAGACAATTGTTTAACAGTTTAAGCATGCATCACTTGCATATAT
>Ga0307515_10013740_pt1 | contig 15086 bp, 13 predicted proteins | sample 17_EM_MG_FD_194513 | JGI IMG/M metagenome (GOLD analysis project Ga0307515, IMG submission 194513) | Populus trichocarpa ectomycorrhiza microbial communities from riparian zone in the Pacific Northwest, United States - 17_EM | ecosystem: Host-associated > Plants > Roots > Unclassified | place... | reverse complement strand
ATTCGTTGTTAACTTTTGATAAAGAACATGTAAACCCAGTTAGCTTACGGCCAGAATTGAAAGATTATGTAATTTACATTGATGGAATTTCTAAGTGTTTGGCCGCAACAGGTGTGCGTGTAGGTTGGGCATTTGGACCAGAAAATGTGATTGGCAAAATGAAATCTTTGTTAGGTCACATTGGTGCTTGGGCGCCCAAAGCAGAACAAGTTGCGGTGGCTGATTATTTCAAAAACAAAACATTGGTTGATGAATTTCTAAGCAGTTTTAAAGCACAAGTTCAAGCTAGTTTAGATGAATTGCACAATGGATTTCAACAATTAAAAAGCGAAGGTTTTGCTGTTGATTCAGTTATCCCGATGGGTGCAATTTACTTGACTTTAAATATCGATTATATTGGTAAAACTACACCAAATGGCGATTTACTAAAAAACAGTGCTGATGTAAACTTCTACTTAATTAAGGAAGCGCAAACAGCAATCGTTCCATTCTCTGCTTTTGGTAATGATGAAAATATGCCTTGGTTTAGAGCTTCGATTGGTGGCTGTTCTTTACAAGACATTAAAGATATGTTGCCAAGAATTGGAGCAGCTTTAAGCAAGTTGAAATAACATAAAAACCTCGTAGGTTTAATTCCTACGAGGTTTATTAAGCCTAGTTTGACTCAAGACTAAAGACTGGTGACTCCCAACTCCCAACTAATCCTCCCTACTTCCATCATCAGCCATTCTTACCATTTTTGGTTCAAACTTAGCAATCACGTCCACTAAATCAGTTTGTGCTGCCATAACCTTATTAATGTCTTTATAAGCCATTGGTGCTTCATCTAAGCCTGCACCAATTAAGGTTACATTATGGTCTTTTAAAATGGCTTTCATATCAGACTTTGTAATAGATTGAATCGCCTTTGTACGGCTCATTAATCGCCCTGCGCCATGAGAAGCAGAATTGATTGAACTTGTTTCGCCCTTTCCTCTAACCAAAAATCCTGGCGCCGTCATACTTCCTGGAATAATTCCCATCACACCTTTTCCCGCGGGAGTAGCTCCTTTTCTATGAACGATTACTTCTTCACCATTTAAGGTTTCTTTCCAAGCAAAATTGTGGTGGTTTTCTACCTTCGCTAAAACCTTTGCACCAATTGGTTTGGTTAGTCTTTTATGTATCACCTCGTGACAGGCAGAGGCATAATCGCCCGCTAAATTCATTGCAATCCAATATTCTTGACCTTCTGCGGTATTCATGTCTAAATAAGCAAGGTTAATTGCTTCTTTAGGCAATTTGCAAATCTCCTTGGCTATTTTGGTGTAATGACTAGCTATAGTTGCTCCAAATCCACGAGAGCCAGAGTGGGTTAACAAAGCCACATAACGTCCTTTGTCGATATTTAAAACTTCATCTTGCTCTGCAAAATCTATAATTCCCCATTCCACAAAGTGATTTCCACCACCCGAAGTACCCAATTGAGCCCAAGCCTTTCCGTGTAAATTTTTTAAGAAGGGAGTGGAGTTGAAATCTTCATTTTCTAAAACTTCATGGTCTGCTCTTTCATCGCCTTTATAATTTTGACCAGCACCAAATTTAGTGTGAGCTATCAATTCTCGTTTATACATTGCATCCTTACCGAAATAATATTTCTCAGGAATATCGAATATGCTCAATGCCATTCGGCAACCTATATCAACACCAACCCCATAAGGGATTATTGCATTACGTGTAGCTAAAACACCACCAATTGGCAATCCATATCCTTGATGCGCATCAGGCATTAACGCACCAGCTTTAGTAACTGGTAATTTCATGGCAATGTTCATTTGGTCTTTTGCGCCATCTTCAATATAGTTTTCTCCAAAGACAGTGTATGCTTTTGCGTGTTCGATTAATTCAATCGTGTCATCGCCTTTTGGATTTGCTTCTTCTATAATTGCCGTCGCCAAAACACCTAGCACTTCATCGTCCAAAACACTTTCTGGATAATTTTTTACCTTCTTCAGTAATTTTTGAACTTCATTTACTTCGATGTCTTGAAAATTGTCTTTCAAGATTTCTAAAACCAAGCCTAATATTTTTCCTTCAGTATAACCCAAGGCTTTAAGGGTTTTACCTGTTATTTCTGTTTTCATTTTAATAAATATAAAAAATCCCCTATCATTTATAAAACGATAGGGGATTGTAAATGCTATATAATTTAGCTACTTAAACTCACTCGTTTTATGGAACTCAATATCTGGATAATCTCTCATCGTCATGTTAATCATGAACTCATTATCCGCTAGATAAACCGGATTACCATCTTTATCCTCACCAATATGTTGTTGTTTACGTTTTAAAAACTCTTCTAATTTTTTAGGGTCTTTTGATGTAACCCAATTAGAACGAGTATAACTTAACATCCTGAAATGTGCTTTTGCGCCATATTCATGTTCCAATCTGAAAGCGATTACCTCGAACTGCAAATCTCCAACCGCACCAATTACTTTTCTGTTACCAGGTTGCATAACGAATAATTGCGCAACACCTTCTTCAGTTAATTGTTGTAAACCCTTTTCTAGCTGTTTAGTTTTTAATGGATCTCTGTTCTCAACTTCCTTAAAAATCTCTGGAGAGAAGCTCGGAATGCCTTTAAACTGTAATTTCTCGCCTTCCGTTAAAGTATCGCCGATTTTGAAAGTGCCGCTGTCGTATAATCCAACAACATCGCCTGGCCAGGCTTCTTCAACAATGCTTTTTTCGTTGGCCATAAAATCCATCGGATTAGAGAATTTTATTTTTTTGTTATTTCTGGTGTGATAGAAGAACTTGTTTCGCTCAAATTTACCAGAGCAAATTCTTAAAAAGGCTATTCTATCTCTATGATTTGGGTCTAAATTGGCGTGAATTTTAAACACAAAGCCACTAAAATTCTTTTCAGTTGCTAAAACAGTACGTTCTTCTGCTTCTCTACTTTTCGGGCTAGGAGCAATGTTTACAAACGTGTCCAATAATTCCTTAATCCCGAAGTTATTAATTGCACTGCCAAAAAATACTGGCGCTAATAAACCTTCTAGGTACATTTCCTTATCAACAGCACCGTAAACACCTTCAACTAATTCTAGCTCTTCCTTTAAAGTTGATAATGATTTTTCTGGTAAAAACTGAGCTAAATTCTCATCATCTAAACTATTAACCTCAATAACAGGAGTGCTTATTTTCTTTTTATCTGGCTCAAATAAGTTAAGGTGATTGTTGTAAATGCTATAAACACCTTTAAAAGTATGTCCCTGACCAATTGGCCAACTTAATGGGCATAAACTGATGTTTAATTTGCTTTCAATTTCATCTAATAAATCAAATGCATCTTTACCCTCACGGTCCATTTTGTTAACGAAAATGATTACCGGTGTATTTCTCATTCTACAAACCGACATCAATTTTTCGGTCTGCTCTTCCACACCTTTCACACAATCTACCACCAAAATCACACTATCAACAGCAGATAAAGTACGGTAAGTATCTTCGGCAAAATCCTTGTGACCCGGTGTATCTAAAATATTGATTCGTTTACCATTGTATTCAAAACCCATTACAGATGTTGCTACCGAAATACCACGTTGCTTTTCAATTTCCATAAAATCGGACGTGCTACTTTGGTTCGCTTTATTCCGTTTTACGGCACCAGCAGTATTAATTGCGCCACCAAAAAGCAAGAACTTTTCAGTTAATGTGGTTTTACCAGCATCGGGGTGACTAATAATTGCAAATGTTTTTCTTTTTTCTATTTCAGGATTAACCATGGATTTTTTATTGATAATGTGGGCAGAAACTTAATTAAATAGCTCCAAAGGAGTGCCTTTGGCACAGATACAGCAAAGCTTTATAAAAAGCGAAGAGGGAATAATATGGCTGTGGCTTGTTTCATTGCGCTGCAAAGGTAAGAATTTTAGTTTCCAATTTCGTCATGCTGAATTTTTCAGTTGCTTTTGTTGATTTTTGCCTTCAAGAAAGTTTCGCTGTTTATTTCAGCATCTGGCTTGTATGAAAGACCCTGAAATAAATTCAGGGTGACGACTGCTTAAAAATTTTTTGAAGCGCAAGGTTAAATGCAATGATTAAAGCTAGTCCAGCTTTACGCTAAATCTTTTTAATTGCCCTTCAACTACGCTCAGGGTGGCATTAAAAAGGATATCGCTTCAATCTGGGCTACTTAACTTAGGCTTGTGCAAGAAAAACAGACATAGTAGCACAAACTTTGCTTTCTAAACCCGATAGGAGTGAACACGTAGGGTTAGCCCTTTAGGCTAACCACGGAGTAAAACGGATAGCGGGACGAACATTCATAAGAGCGAAACATTGGCTTTTCAAATCATTAAGCATAAAAAAAGCCGATTAAAAAATCGGCTCTTTCTTGTTCATACTCAATTATTTTTATCCTCTTCCTGGACGGCCACCGCCTCCACCTCTCTAACCACGACTTTCTGAACCTCCACCAGAACTTCGTTGTGGTGGAGCTGATTGCGTACGCTCTACACGTTGAGGTTGTGATTGTTGTCTTTCTACTCGTTGTTGAGGCGCTTGTTGCTGGCGTTCTACCCTTTGTTGCTGAGGTTGTGCCTGTTGTGCTGGCTGCTGACGTTCAACTCTTTGTTGTTGCGGCTGAGCTTGCTGTTGAGGCATTTCTCTGCTACGTTCTACCCTTTGTTGTTGAGGCTGAGACTGAGGTGTAGGTTGGCTACGCTCAACTCTTTGAGATTGGTTATTGTTACCATCACTTCTCCTATCAAAAACACTTGGTCTTTGGTTAGCAGTACCATTTTCTCTTCCTTGAGGAGCAGTTACTTCATTTCCGTTTCTAGAAGGTCTAGTTGAAGTACCACCATTGTAACCCCTGTCAGAATTTCTATCGCCACCTTGACTTACGTTTCCATTGTTTCTATCAAATCCGCCATTATTATTTCCCCTGTCACCACGATTAGTAGTTACGTTATTGTTATCTCTTCCAACTGGTCCACGGTTAATGCTACCTTGAACTGCATTTCTTGGAGCTGAATTTCCATTATCTCTACTAGCACGTGGACTGTAAATATTTACGTTTCTATCATCAATTCTAGATGCGCCTGGTCTGCTGCTTCTGTTTACATTATAAACAGTTACATTTTGATTGGTTGCACGTCTTACTTCCTCAGCTCTAGGACCAGTATAATAAGTCCTGTTATTGCGAACATAAGTGTTGTTGATAATTACAGTATTTTGGATATAAACCCTGTTTCTACCATAGTTATAACGAGGATAGCTGTTGTAGTAAATGTTGTTGTAAGGGATAAAGTTCCAACACATGTCTGGCACTCTGTATCCGCCTCTGCCAATATTTATACCGATGCTAATGCTTGGTCCTAACGGAGCCCAGCCATAATAGCCGCCACCACTTCTCCAACTTACCCAAGCTGGTCCCCAAACTGTATCTGGTAACCAAACCCATTGGTTGTAACGATTGTAAATCCAACGGCCGTAGTGAAACGGAGCCCAACCCCAATCGTAGTTACTTACCCAAGTATTTCCATACTCGGTCATGGCCCAACGACCATTGCTGTAATAAGGCCTAAAATCTTCTTGGTCTACATCCGGACGCCAAACATACCCGTATTGAGGGTCTTGAATCCAAGTTCCATAAGGAGATAATTCATCGTAAAACGATTGTAAGGAAACATCCTCTTGCTGAGCTTTTGCTACTTGTGTGGTTCCAGCAAATAAGAGCATGAGACCTACCAGCATTGCTGGTAATTTGATCATGTTTTTCATTTTGTGTGTGTTTTAAAATTTATAATTAACCTAACGCTTTGTGTATATCAATTTGAACACCATTTTTAATAAAGGATTAAGCCAACATTAACAAACTGTGTTATTGTCTCGTTTTAACGCTTTTCTTTACAATTAAGTGTTTTAAGGTAGGCTAAAAGCAACTCCTTGGATGTGTAAAAAATAAGTCGGGCAGAACTAAATTTGCTACATTTTGTAAAATTCAACAAAACAATATTGCCTGTTAGCTGTTTTGCCAAACCTTTGAGAAATTTTAATAGTGCTAGGTATTGGCTTAAAACTGTACTTTTGTAGCTTAAAGTTTAGCAATGCAAAGAGGTACCTTGTTTTTAATCCCAGTTCCATTGGCAGAAAATGCCCAAAATAAATCCTACACGCCATTTTTGATTGATACAATTAATGTAATTAAAACCTACATTGTTGAAAATGAAAAAACAGCTCGTAAGTTTTTAAAGGAAGCTGGTTTAAAAACTCCACAAAGTGAATTACTTATTCACGATTTTGGCAAACACAAACGTGGAAACTCATTGGTGCCTTATTTTACGCAATTAATGTCTGGTATTGATGTTGGTTTAATGAGCGAAGCTGGTTGTCCCGGTGTTGCTGACCCAGGTGCAGAAATTGTTGCAGAAGCCCACAAACGTGGGATAAAGGTTGTGCCTTTAGTTGGACCAAACTCTATGATACAGGCTTTAATGTCTTCTGGTTTTAGCGGGCAAAGTTTCACTTTTCACGGATATTTACCAATTGATAAAATAGAAAGAGCAAAACGTATTAAAGAACTGGAAGCATTATCGCAAAAAAACAGACAAACTCAATTGTTTATGGAAACCCCATTTAGGAATAACCATTTATTTGAAGATGTACTGAAAAATTGTAGTGGAAGCACTCAGCTTTGTGTGGCTTGCAATATTAATGGCGAAGATGAATACATTAAAACCTTAACCGTTGGTGCTTGGAAAAGTGAAAGAATTGACCTGCACAAAAAGCCAACTGTGTTTTTGATTTATAAAGCCTCTTAATTAACTCATTGCCGTTGGCTTCAGCCAACGGATTAAAGATTATCTATACATGTTTTTCTGTTCGATAAATTCTAGCACGTTATCTGGAACAAAAAATTGTATATTCTTTTTGTCTTTTAAAGCCTTACGAATAAAAGTAGAAGAGATTTCCATTTCTGGCGTATCTGTAAAAGTAATTGAGGGATGATTTTCCCACTCACTTACATCGGCACCGGGGCGTGGATAAACATAGATATGATAATCTTTTAACAAGATTTCGTAATTCTTCCATTTTTTTAAGGACGCCAAATTATCTGCTCCCATAATTAAAACGAATTCTTTCTCTGGGTAACGTTCTTGTAAATGGGTAAGCGTATCTATGGTATAAGATGGCTGAGGTAACTTAAATTCTATATCGCTTACCTTAATTTGTGGTGCATTTTCTGTAGCCAGTTTAGCCATTTCTAAGCGGTCGTACATATTAGCCAAACCGCTCTTTTGCTTTAATGGATTATGAGGAGAAACAACTAACCAAACTTCTTTCAGTCCACTAAAACTTGCCATATAGTTAGCAATAACTAAATGGCCGATATGGATTGGATTATAGGAACCGAAGAAAAGGCCAGTGAGCAGTTTTCGGTTTTCAGTTTTCTGTTCAATATCCTGGCTAAACATTTTACAATTTATTTCGACAAGAAATCCCCTATTATTTTCTCTGCCTCGGCACAAGCTGTATCTAAATCGTAGTTTTTAAGAATAACATCAAATTTATCAGCATATAAAAGCTCCTTTTCTGCTTTGACGAAACGTTCCTGTAATTTTTCTTGACTATCAGTTCCTCTGCCAGTTAAGCGTTCTTTTAATACATCTAAAGATGGTGGCTGAACGAAAATAGCCAAAGCATCATCTTCGTATTTTCTTTTTAAGCGTAAACCACCTTCAACATCAATATCAAAAATTACATGTTTGCCAGCGTCCCAAATCCTTTGGATTTCTGACCGTAATGTGCCATAAAATGTTCCGCTGTAAACCTCCTCAAACTCCACAAATTCTTGACGGGCAACTTTATGTAAAAAATCTTCTTTAGTGATAAAATAATAATCGTTTTCGTGTTTTTCTGTTCCACGAGATTCCCTTGTAGTAGCAGAGATAGAAAAACTTAATTGTGGGAATTTCTTTAGTAAATGTCTTACAATGGTTGTTTTACCAGCTCCTGATGGTGCAGAAAATATGATGAGTTTGCCTTGCATTCTTTGAAAAGGTTGGAAGGTTGGAAGGTTGGAAGATTGGAAGGTTGCAACTTTACAACTTTACAACATTTCAACTTTACAACACGTTTAATAGTTGTTCTTTAATTTTTTCTAATTCTTCTTTCATTCCCACCACTAATTGCTGTATATGTGCATCATTAGCTTTGGCGCCCATGGTATTAATTTCTCTGCCAATTTCTTGAGAGATAAAACCTAATTTTTTGCCATTTGCATCTTTACTTTTTAAAGTTGCCATGAAATAATCACAGTGACTTTTTAAACGGGTTTTCTCTTCGGTAATGTCTAATTTATCAATGTAATAAATCAATTCTTGCTCTAAACGATTTTGGTCAACGTTTACCTTACCAACTGTTTCTTCTAAAAATTGGGTTAATCTTGCTTTAACTTGCGGAACTCTTAATGGAGCTAATTTATCTATCTCAGCAAAAAAATCTAAAATATTTTGAATGCGAAGTTCTAAATCTGTTCTTAAAACCTTGCCTTCATCTTCTCTAAACTGATTAAAATTGGCTAATGCCTTTAAAAATGTTTGATGTAAAACTTCCCAATCATTTTCTCCAACTTCTTCTTCCGTGTAGGTAATTACTTCTGGAAAGTTAAGTGCTGTTTGCAAAAGATTTGATGAATTTGCGCCTAATGAAGCATTAATTTCTTCTAATTGTTTGTAATAACGAGTTAATAAAGTGGTATTAATTGTAGCTCCCTTTTGATTATCATCACTACGTTCAATGTTTACAGAAACATTAACTTTTCCTCGTTCAATATCTTTACTGCAAGTATTGCGCAATAAAAGTTCTTTATCTGAATATGCTCTAGGTAATTTTAAATTTAACTCCAAAAACTTAGAGTTCAGAGATTTTATCTCAACAGCAAACTTTACATTTTCTATATCAGTAGCCGCCAAGCCAAAGCCTGTCATTGATTTTATCATGTGCAAAGATAGTAAAAAAGGTAGAGGGTTAAAAGGCTAAAGGTTTAAGGCTTTCATTCAGCAATTGTACAATTTAGCAATCTAACAATTACACTCAACTATACTTTAAAATAGCTTCTTCCATTAAGTCGTAAACTTTTTGTTTAAGCATTGGTAGGTCGTCTTGGGTTAATCCTTTTACATCCACAGGTGTGATAAAAACCGTAGTTAATAAACCTGGGCGTGCTTTTAAAGGATTAACTCTAGGCAGTAATTCTCTATTGTTAATCATTACAAAGGGCATTAAGGGCGTTTGGGTTTCAATCGCAATTCTAAAAGCGCCATCATAAAATTCACTTAATGGATTATCAGTTTTATTCATCGTTCCTTCAGGGAAAATTAAAATTGATTGACCATTTTTGATGTCATTTTTTAACGCATTAACAGATTCTTCGCGGCTTTCTTTACTGCTTCTATCTATCAAAACTACAATCCGTTTATAGATTAAGCCAAAAATTGGGATTTTAGTCATCTCAACTTTCCCTAGCGGACTAAAATATTGTGGAATGCCAATACAAACTGCGATAGCATCCAAATATGAGCCATGATTGCCAACGTAAATATGAGGGATATTTTGGTTGATGAGATGTTTATTGTTTGTTTTTATCCAAAAGAAAGATGCGGCACTAAATCCCCAAGCCCAACATCTTAACAAGAATAGGATAACTCGTTTGCCAGTTGTTTTTGATAAGACTGCTGAAGCCAATAGTACAAAAGGTAATGCAATGAACATCAGGGCTATAAAAATTATTCCTGCATAAATTAAATATATTCCTGATAAAACTTTTGACATTAATTAACGTTTTTTAACTTATTGGGTTCGCAAACAATCCTTAAGTTTACAAAATAAATAAATAAGACACAATGAAGCCTTTCCGTTTGTTCTTTTTAGGCATTCTGTTTTTAGTTTCTTCCCCATTTGTTAATGCCTTTGCACAACAAGAATTTATGCAAAGTGGTGTTGTATTTGAGAATGGGTCAAAAATCCGCATTGCCTTGGCAGAGGTTACTAATTTACGTAATGGCTACAGTGTTGGCACAAATGATATGGGTTTATTTTCTATAAAATCTGCCATCGGCGATACCTTAGTTATCATAAAAAGAGGATTTAATGATTTAAGAGTTGCTGTTAGCTCAACCAAGGATATTGTTTTGCAATTGAATAGGGGCGGAACAATGTTGAGTGAGGTTGTGATTAATGGTCAAGGTAAAAAACAAGCACTCGATGCCATAAAAAGAGATTTTAAAAACAAAGGTTCTTTTTATGGTGGTAAGCCCCCACTACTTTCATACGTTCTATCGCCCCTAACCGCTGTTTACGAATTATTTGGTCGCACACCCAAAAATGCCCGAAGATTTAATAAAATGTACGTTTCAGAATTGCAAGATAGTCAGGTAGACCAGCTTTTTAATAAGGTTACTATTAACAAGGAAACTGGCTTAACAGGAAAAGAGTTAGAAGATTTTATGGTTAACTATCGCCCTGATTACGAAAAAGCCAAAAACTGGACTTATTACGATAGCACAAAGTGGATTAAAGATTCTTTTAAGAATTATACAGATACTTTGAAGAAAACTAATTAAATCGCCAAAGACTCACAAGCTTTTTCGGCAGCTAATTTCTCTGCATTTTTCTTGTTATAATCTCTTCCAATACCGTGGTTTTCACTATCAATAATAGCGTGAATGGTAAATAGTTTGGCACTCTCACCCTCACCATTTTCTACCATTTCGAAAGAAATATCTTTGCTATGGCGTTGGCACCATTCAATTAACTTACTCTTGAAATTCGTTTCCGTCATTTCTAAAGTATGCACATCCACGTAAGGCTTAACAATTCGCTTTAAAATTAAATTTTTGGTAAAGTTGTAGCCTTTGTCTAGGTAAACAGCTCCAATTAATGCTTCAAAAGCATCGCCCAACATAGAATGATGTTTGCTAGATACACTAACTGTTTTTTGATCGTAAACAATCAACTGATCAAAACCCATTTTACGAGCAAGTTGATTTAAATTTGCCCTGTTAACAATTTTAGAACGCATTTCCGTTAGAAAGCCTTCTTCTTTGTAAGGGTAAATCTTGAAGAGTAATTCTGCAATAACAGAACCTAAAATAGCATCACCTAAAAACTCTAAGCGTTCGTTACTACTTCTACTGCCGTTTTTTAAAACTTTAGCTACAGAGCGATGCCTGAATGCCATTTTATACAAAGTCACATTTCCAGGCACAAAGCCTAAAATGTTTTTAAGTTTTTTTACAAACTCCTTGTTGGGCGATAAGTAAAGTTTATATAAATTGAAAAACGGCATTAAATCTTATAACAAAAAATTAAAAGGGTGCTATGTAATGTATAAATATACAATACAAATATCAACAAAGATAGTTTATTAGGTTAACCTTCGTATTTTTTGAAAATAACAGATGCATTATGACCGCCAAAACCAAAAGTATTACTTTGAGCCGCACGAATGGTACGTTTTTGAGCCTTATTAAATGTGAAATTTAACTTTGGATCAAATTCTGGATCATCAGTAAAGTGATTGATAGTTGGTGGAACAATGTCATTTTGAACTGCTAGAATTGTAGCAATTGCTTCGATAGCACCTGCAGCACCTAGTAAATGTCCTGTCATAGATTTAGTAGAACTGATGTTCAATTTATAGGCATCTTCGCCAAATAAATCTACAATCGCTCTGCTTTCGCTAACATCTCCAAGCGGAGTAGACGTTCCGTGAACATTGATGTAATCAATATCTGCAGTTGTTAATTTAGCATCTCTTAAAGCGTTAGCCATTACAAGTTTAGCACCCAAACCTTGAGGGTGTGGAGCTGTAATGTGATTTGCATCAGCACTCATACCGCCACCTACAATTTCTGCATAGATTTTAGCACCACGGGCTTTAGCATGTTCTAACTCTTCTAAAATAATGGTTCCAGCACCTTCGCCAGCAACAAAACCTTCTCTATCCTTATCAAAAGGGCGTGAGGCAGTTTTAGGGTCGTCATTTCTGGTAGAAAGTGCATGCATGGCGTTGAAACCGCCAATTCCTGCTTCGTTGATGATGGCTTCTGAACCACCACTTATAATGATATCAGCAATATCCAAACGTATATAGTTGAAAGCATCAATCATAGCATTAGTTGCAGATGCACAAGCCGAAACAGTAGAGAAGTTTGGTCCTCTTAAGCCATATTTCATAGAAATGTGACCAGGAGCAATGTCAATGATTACTTTTGGAATAAAGAATGGATTGATCCTTGGAGTACCGTCGCCCAAAAAGAAAGTTTTCATCTCTTCTTGGAAAGTTTTAAAACCGCCAATTCCTGATCCCCAGATAACGCCTACACGGTTAGTGTCGATTTTTTCCCAATCGTAACCACCATCTTTTACGGCTTCTGCTGTTGATACCAAGGCATACTGCACAAATGGATCTAACTTACGAGCTTCTTTTTTATCCAAATGATCTTCTGGATTGAAGTTTTTTAACTCGCATGCAAACTTAGTTTTGAACTTTTCAGTGTCAAAACCTGTAATTGGCCCAGCGCCGCTCACACCATTAACCAAACCATCCCAGAATTCTGGAACAGTATTGCCAATTGGAGTGAGCGCACCTAAACCTGTAACTACTACTCTTTTTAATTCCATTTATACGTATTGTACGGAAAGCGTATTTTTACTTAACGTTTTTTTCTAAATAAGCAACAGCTTGACCTACAGTACCGATAGTTTCAGCCTGATCATCAGGAATTGCAACATTGAATTCTTTTTCAAATTCCATAATCAATTCTACAGTATCCAAAGAATCTGCACCTAGATCATTTGTGAAAGACGCTTCTGGCGTAACTTCGCTTTCATCCACACCTAGTTTTTCAACGATAATAGCCTTAACTCTTGAAGCAATATCAGACATAATTTTATAATTTAATGGTTAAATAATTCTGTGCAAAGAAAAATAAAATTCTAACACTTTTCAAATGTTTTTATTTCTCAATCAATTTTAATCTTTTTATTTCAAACTTAATGTAAAATTAGTTTTATAATTTCGTAATTCTAAAAAAATATTACGTTTTGAACAAAACTTATTTAAAACTGTCTTTAGACCTTGATTTTGTTTTAATAGCCATAACGGCAGCTGTAAAAGATTATATTCTCTGTCATAAGATAAATAAAAGCTTAGAGTTTGAGTTCGAAAAGACTGACGATCACGAGGTTTACTATAATATTGATGAGGCTCCACTTTCCTTTTCTAGGTTTTATTATTTTGTAGAACAAGGTGAAATTGAGTATTATTTGGTTAACAATCGAAATCCAGAAGGGTTTTTAATTCCTGAAATGAACAAAGTTGATTTTTTTATCATTATCCAACAGTATGTAGATAAAGAAGATCTTAATTTTATTTTGACAAGATTAAATAAACTGCCTGATATTCAGGTAGCTGCGCAAATAAATCCGCTTAAATTAAAGTCGAAAGAAAATTTGGTAATGTAAATTTTATATTGTTAGTGTATTAAATACACTATATTTGAATCTAAATAAAACCAAAGTATAACATAAACAATAAGGTAAAACATCGTTAACATTCTATAAAAACGCTTTTTTGTTTTATCATTTAATAGAAATAAATAAATGAAACCTTTTCATTCAAGAACTAAAATTGTGGCCACTTTAGGCCCAGCTTCGGCTAAACCAGACGTTTTGTATAGCATGTTTAATGCAGGATTAGATGTTTGCCGTTTAAATTTTTCACATGGTTCTCAAGCAGATCATCAAGAAGTTTTAGATACCATCCGTAGCATCAATAAAAAATACAAATATAATGTAGGCATCTTGGCCGATTTACAAGGCCCTAAGATTAGAATTGGAACTGTAAAAGATGGTGGTATTCATTTAGTTAACGGAAAACGTACTGTTATTACTACTCAAGAATGTGTAGGTAATGAAGAACGTATTTACATTACTTACGAAAACTTTCCACAAGATGTGAAAGCAGGAGAAATTATCCTTTTAGATGATGGTAAATTACAAATGCGTGTAATTGAAACCAATTATAAGGATGAAGTGGTTTGCGAAATTGTTCACGGAGGAATTTTAACTTCAAGAAAAGGCGTTAACCTTCCAAATACTAAGGTTTCTATCCCTTCTTTAACCGTTGAAGATCGTAAGAACTTAGAGTTTGTATTAGAAAACGATGTAGAATGGATTGGTTTATCTTTTGTGCGTAATGCGGAAGACATCATCGAATTAAAAGATATTATTAAAGCTCGTGGCAAAAAAGCTAGGGTAATTGCAAAAATTGAGAAACCAGAGGCAATTGCAAATATCGATGAAATTATAGCTGTATCTGATGCAATTATGGTTGCTCGTGGAGACCTTGGGGTTGAAATGCCAATGGAAGAAGTGCCATTGTTGCAAAAAATGATTGTTAAAAAATGTAGAGCTGCTTCTAAACCAGTTATCATTGCTACACAAATGTTAGAGAGTATGATTACTACACCTCGTCCAACTCGTGCAGAGGTAAATGATGTTGCAAACTCTGTTTTAGATGGTGCTGATGCAGTAATGCTAAGTGGCGAAACTTCCGTTGGAGAGTTTCCTCTAATCGTTATTGAAACAATGCAAAAAATCATTTCTAACATAGAAGATAATAACTATTCTTTCCATGTAGAGAAATTTTTAAGTAAAGATTCAAAAAGTTTTTTAGCCGATGCGGTTTGCGATTCTGCCTGTTTCTTGGCCAAACAAACCAATGCTGTTGGTATAGTTTCGATGACATCAAGCGGTTATACTGCATTTGAACTTTCGAGCCACAGACCACAAGCGCCTATATTTATCTTTACAAGTAATGAAGGAATGTTAAATACATTGAGTTTAATTTGGGGAGTTAGAGGGTTTTACTACGATAAATTTGAAACTACTGATGACACAATTACAGATGTGAATGATGTTTTGAAGAAAAACAAGCTAATTAAAAAGGGTGATATCGTAATCAACTCGGCTTCAATTCCATTGCATGCCAAAGGCAAAACCAATATGATTAAAGTTACTGTTGT
>Ga0307515_10013739_pt1 | contig 15086 bp, 19 predicted proteins | sample 17_EM_MG_FD_194513 | JGI IMG/M metagenome (GOLD analysis project Ga0307515, IMG submission 194513) | Populus trichocarpa ectomycorrhiza microbial communities from riparian zone in the Pacific Northwest, United States - 17_EM | ecosystem: Host-associated > Plants > Roots > Unclassified | place... | reverse complement strand
GGTGGCGCGGAAGATCAAAACGCATCCTCACTGTTGAGCCTCCGTCATAGGGCGGCAAGCAGGGGATCTTGGTGGTAAATCCGTCCAGCTACGGATATGACGGACGGAAGCATTCGACCAAAGGTAAATCTTTGATCGCTTCCCTCGCTCCGGGACCACCGAACCGGACGATGGAACAGCAGAACCGTGGAGGGAGCATCCGGTTATCAAGCGCTGCTGGAGCGAATGGGGAAATCCCGAAGTGGCAGGTTCTCAGGTCCACAATTTACTTCAACACGGGGCAGAACATCGTCGCCTTGTCACGAAGCGAGGAGACAGCGTGTAGAACCGTTCCAGTGATACAAGGGATGATGCATTGATGTGTGGGAACCGAAACCCTTGGGCAATGGGGATGCAGCCAGGTGAGGAGATTGGCACGGCCAAGCGACACATCTCAGCATCGGAGCGAGAAATAGTATCGGATATAGATCGACAGTGGTGCTAAGATAGGAATCTGCCGGAGGTACGAACATTCTTATGTCATATTTGACAGAGACCTGAGGAAACCGTGCTGAAACTGTGTGTGCGAGCAGTCGGGATATGAGACCACGCAGTTCGTCGAAGGATTTCATTTCGGGTGTCGAAATACAATACCAGGATCCCAAACATCTTGCGTTTGAGTCGTGTGTGCTTGCGAGGATATGAGGGTTCCTCCAAGGTAGGTGAGGTGATCGAAAAACGAGGTGGAGCCAGACCAACCGAGTTGACAGAAGGACGACATATGGGTCCAACGGGGTGTGGAGGTCGACCGCACATTGCACTCCATATGACCGCGACATAGGAGGTCAATTCAACCGGCGGTGATAGAGGAGAGAGGCTTGAATTCGTGGATTGTCTGGGCACGCCGCGCGTCGGGAGTTCAGACAGTTTTTGCAAAACGCGAGTGCATGTGGATGCGTTCCTTGAGCCGAACGATGAAAGGTTTCTGGAGGAGGAATTGGACGGAGGACGGCTCATTCCCTTCCGCGTGTCGGTGACGCCGCACATGGTGGGCTGGAATCCAACCCCAACCTCAAGTTAAGAGGGAAGCAGCTGCGCATGAGGCCTGGTATCGAAAGGAGGTGGGCGGCGTTCTCAAACACGTACATAATGTAAGATCCCGAGAGGTGTGCCACATATGTTGTTGGAGGGAGGGAAGATGGTTTAGAATGAGGCGGAGGACAAATGGGTGGGGTGATCAATCCTTTCCACATTCGGTTCACCTCGAGCTCAATCCCGTCCCCGCTCCCCCAACCTTTGGGCCACCACCTACGGATGTGCGGCGGCGCGGTGTTAGAGCAGGATGCCTTCGCGATGCTAGTAGATCTGCACCGCCTCCACCAGTGACCACCGGTCCAGCGGACGAGGAACCTCGGGATGACCCTAACGGAGCTCGTGGAGGTGGGCACGAACCCACGTTCCCATGTCAAGGTCGTAATTGTTTCTTCGTCCTTGGCCTAAAAACGTCATTTCGTGTGTTATCATAGGGGAGAGAACTGCCCACCTCACTCCCGTTTCACATAAATACCGTCGACTGCCCCGTTTCTCTCCCCATCGTCCTCTCCCAGATTCCACCTCTCCTCTTGCGCCCAGTCATGAAGTTTTTTGCGTTTTCCGCCCTTTCCCTCGTCTCCGTCGTGAGCGCGTTCCACATCGTGCCTCCGTAAGCGATCAAACTTTCATCTCGGTGCTCGACGCGACACGCTCACCTCGGTTGACCTGCAGTGCAAGCATCATTGCTTGCGAGCCCTTGACCATCAGCTATGACACTACAAGTGGATTAGGTGAGATTTCTGCGATTTTTGCACCCTCCAAATTTACTCACGGAGGCGTTCCAGCACCATTCAGCCTTGTCAGTACGCCGGGACGCGTTCTAGAACCAGAATTCTGACATTTTTCCAGGCTTTCCACTCGGCCAACTCTGATGGCACCATTCTTGCGGTTTTCACCGGCATCTCTGGTACTTCGTTCACCTGGGATCAAGTAACGATCGCTCCCGGAACCAGCGTTGTGATCGTCCTCGGTGATTCCAGAGGGGTCGGTAGTGCTACCCCTGTGATGGTTGTTGGCCAGAGTGGCTCCCAAGTCTGCTTGAACAACCCAACCTCCATCCCTTCTCTCCCTTCCATCACATCGTCTTCCCCACCCACTTCCGCGATCAGCGGCTTATCGTCTTCAGTATCGCCTTCAGTATCCTCCTCATTTCTCACGACTCCGGTTCCATCTTCCCCGTCGACCACGCCTTCAGTTACACCCTCCCCATTGCCCACGGATTCAATTGCATCCGACGTCTCGTCGATCAGCTCTGAACTTTCTTCTTCGCTTTCTTCTGTCTCTTCCGCTATCAGTTCTGCCAACTCTCTTCTTTCCAGCTTGAGCAGCTCTCCCAGACCCAGTTCCACCGGTGGTCTTGGCACCAGTGGCGCCATCGCCAACGCCGCCGGTGTTTTCACCATTGGTGCCATCACCGTAATCGTTGTAGTGCTTTTGGCATAGTAAAATTATCCCTGGTCTCGACCCACGAACAATATGTGTTTGCGATTACTTTTTTTTCTTTTCCTGTATAACGGACCGTTGTTGTAACTGACATACTTATCAACTTGCCCTGTGACCTACTCTGTTGTATGTAGCACAATGAATCTAACTGTTACATACGATTTTCCTTCCTTGAGTGCTTGAGCTCGGGGATTGCCGGTGACCTTCTCTTGTTGTGGGAACGTCACGTGAACCGCAAGCTTGCCTTCCGCCAGGATCCTTGTCAGTGACCGGTGACAAATCGAATCGCCTACCCTCCACCATGGCATCTCCTGTAGCTGCTCCATCAATCTCCGATGTGCCAGCAACGACTCACACGACCCAGTTTGCCAGTCAGACGGCCCCCAGCACACAAACTATGAAGGTATGTCCAATCCGTCGAGATGCTGGAAGGTTCACCGACCCTCACACACTTTACAGAGGAAACTCGACGACGCGTTGCAAACGTTGGATGACGCAGTGTTTGTGCCCCCGGAGACATTGGAACGCCCCTCTCCCCCTAAAAAGTCGAGGTCAATATATTCCACACTGGCGAAATATGGGATAACGTCCAAGGAGTCCAAGTCGTTAGTCTACCTGACCTACTCTATTTGCCATCGCGCTACAATTATCGTTCGCCTTCTTTACCCAGACCCGCCCCTTCTAAGTTGGAATCCCTCGCGAAATCCGCTCCTCAACTAGCCGCTATCCTCTCTCGAGGAACGCTCAAAACCAAGAACCCTGTTTCACGAATCACAGCTACCCCACTCTCTGTCACTCCCCCCTCAACGTCCGAGTACAGACCATCGTCCACCGCTTCGTTCCTCACCCGACTGTCGACGTACCGGCTTGCAACATACGCCAACAAGCCTTCCCAGATTGACGCTGTCGCCGCAGCAAAGTGCGGATGGGTGAATGATGGGCGAGACAGGCTGTTATGTGGGGTGTGCAAGAATTCGTGGGTTGTGGCGTCCACTCAGGGGATGAAGATTGAGGCTGGTAGGTAGGTTATGATCAAGGTAGGGCTGTTGTGCTGACCTAGGACGTTTCCCTTCGTGTTTGAAGCGAATGCTCTGGTGGAAAAACAAAAGGGGCAGTTGGTTAGCATGCACAAGGATGGATGCCCTTGGAAGACGCAACGGTGTGATGGTACGAGCTGTTTGCAGATCAGTGACTGGATGGTTCTGACGCATACCCTTTAGATTCTGTCTACCACCTTCCGGTACAATCACCATCTGCCACTGCGAAGGAGATAAAATCACGGGCGTTGGGCTTGCAACCTTTTTTGGAAGATGTCCAGGTCAAACATCCTTTGGTACGTTGTTAGCGATCCGTCAACAACGCGTCACTAAACGCATTGGATAGTCTGCCACACAGGTACACTCCTTGATGTCCGCTCTCAGCACGTTCAACGTTCGACCGAGCGCTATGACACCGTCGCCAGAATCGGAAGGAGGCTCGCCCAGACCCTTGTCGGTATCTGACGCTGGTCGCGAAAATGAGTATGATCAGGTGGAGCCATCGGAAGCTGCTGCCCTCACGGCCATGTTTGGATGGACGCTCCCTCCCCACCCAACAGAAGGCAAGGCAGCTGCTCAACGACCCTCTTCGGTTGTGCAGTCGCTTTCTCGCGCATCTTCCGTAGTTTCGTTCCGGAGCGAAAGAGGTACAGCTCCTCAGCCTGCACCCTCTATATCTCGACGTGGATCACCCTCTCCGATGAGCATCTCTGATCGATTCCCCTCCACGTCGGCATCCGCCACCCACACGCCGCAACAGAAGCGCGATACCTCTCTCTTGTACTGCAAAATGTGCCAACGGCGAGTTGGGCTGTGGGCTTTCGGTCCCCAGGCGGTGGAGAAAGAGAACCGACCACAGAGGCAGTTCGACCTGCTGAAGGAACATCGGCCGTATTGTCCGTATGTTGTACGGTCTACGATCGTCCCTAGTTTCCCCATGCCATCCGGTCACAGTGTGATCTTGAATGGTGCTGATGGGAACGCAAACGGCGGCGTGGGCAATACACAAGATGTGCCGATCGAAGGGTGGAGAGCGATGTTGTCGATTGTGCTGATGGCTAGGAAGAGGTCGTTCTACGCGAGGAGCATGGTTACCGCTGGGCCCGCCGCTGCAGGGGTGAACGGTGGCACTGGATTGTCTGCGAACGTTGATCAGATGGAGGTGGATCGCGTCGAGGCGATGATGGAAGGTGTTAAAAAACGGGGGGTGAGTTCATTCCCCCTTGATGCATTGATGTCAATCTTGGTCACTGATTCCGCTCGTGTTTCCAGGGTAAGGACGTTCTGAAGTACGTCAGGGGGTTGCTAGGATAATTCGGACTGTCGCATTTTCGCTCCTCGTCGTGCTGGGAGATGCTGTTACGAGCGAGTGAACTCCCTTCAAGTGTTCTATGTTATACTATGTTTGCATTGTTTTGCGCATGTCGTTGTACAGTAGTTTAGTTTGCATCGCACAGCTTCGCCGCTCCCTTATCTCTTACCTCCCTCGGTCCACTGAATGAAGTTACAACTGTCAAAGGAACGCTTGAAGCGAACATAGGGTGGGGTACTCGTGTCTGCGGTTCCAGTGTGGTGATGTTGGGGGCAGGACGGAACGACCCAGGGAACAGTTGTGAAGCGATGGGAGTTGTTTTTTCTGCCCATGCCGGCAGATAGACAGGCAACGACGATACATTTGGATACGAGTAGATAATACAAACAGCATGGTGAGTACAAGAAAGTACAAGAAATATATAAACGCGTTGGACATTACAGGACGTTCAACTTCCGAAAATACCGTACCACGAGGCATTGGTACTCTTCTCAGACGCGGAAGAACGTCGACGAGCGGATTTCTGTTTCTTTTCATCCCGAGGCCCGGCAGTATCCCTGGCCGGGTATGCCGGGGGCTGCTCCTCCAAGAAATCCACAAGTTGTTCGGGTATGAAAGCGTTTACCCCTGGACAATAGACCGAGAACCTACATCAGTCCCCTCTACATTACCATTTGGGTTTGTGCCGGGCTGGCGAAGGCTTACCGATGAAACCCAAGAACCTGGAGAGGTTCTCGCTATGCTTTTCGAGGGGGTTGAGGTCGTGTTCCTCGAGCAGCCGAATAATTAGTGTGGCTTGGGGATCGTTAAGTAATGCGTCTCGCTTGGCCAGTGATAGGATAGCGCTGCTTACCGTCATAGGAGAATAACTCTCTCAAATTGATTGGGAAGAGCTCGCTCACGCGGCCGTCCCTACGTCTGACCTTCTTCAGGCTTGTATTGAAATCCTCTTGGATGTCGATTGTCGAATTGGCGTGGCGCGACCGTCTGAGGGAAATCAGGATCAGAGAATCTCGCGGTCCCAGGCGAATGGATAACTCACGAGTTTTCCAACTGTATGCCCCCCCTCTCGAGCAAAGTACTGTTGGCCTCCACCATACTCTCTAAGGCGCTAGCAAGCTTTGCCACGCCAGGTTTTTTCCCCAATTCTGCCATTTCTAGCTCAACTTGAGCGACGACGGAATCTGTGATCATTGCGCCGATTTCGTCTCTGTGTATCACATAGGCTTACTGTCAGAACCCCGATAAGCTTTACGGCGCACTATCGTGACTTACTCCAGTACTTCAGCAATCTCTTTCTTAAGATCGTTCTTCACGCTGTCCCTTAGTTCCTCAATCTTCGTATCTTGTGCGAGTTTTATACCCTTGACCTCCTCCTGGAATTGGAAGATGTCCTGGAGTAAACCCCCCTGTCGAGTGTATGCGATATTAGGAACCGCCACACATCGTATGATTGTGAGAGCACTCACAGCGTCTGGAAAGTTAGCGGTATCCGGTGAAGCACCAAGTCTCCCAATGACACCGCCACTTGAAACCACCGTTGGGCTCCAACAGTGTGCTGGACTTGGGTGACGTACTCACATTTCACCCAACATTGTCGCGATCTCACCCACGCCGTCCCGCACGATAGGAGAAACGACGGTGAGTGACGATGACCTGCTAATTGTTTCAGGGATTTGGCGGCCATTGCTCCCGTTCGCTTTGGCGGAGGACATGATAACGAGGTGTGGCGGGGAGTAAGGGAGGAATGGTACGTCTCACGGCTTTCAGTTCCCTTTTTGTCCACTTGTCCAGAACTCTATTAGTACGGCCACACTCCCATCTAGGGAAATGCCGAGTCCAACCTTGGGAGGAATACAAGTGGGTCCTTTTTTCATCGTGTGAGCGTGGATACCACCGCATGGACGGTTCCCGGGGCGGTGAAAGTCATTGTCCCCGTTTGAGGCGGTTGGGGCGGAAGGTTACATTCGTGGTAGTGATTGTCGGGAACGTTTTCGTAGATCGCTCGAGGGATGTGACGAGAGCTTCTGACGGAGATGAAAAGTCTCGATCGGTCTTCGATTGTGCACCCTCGTGTCACACCCCCGTTCTCAGAATCGATGAGCTAGTTCGGCTCGCTCACTGCCAGTTACTTGGACGTTGCTTGCCCCTAAAGCATCGTATCGTATGCGATTCCCGCTCCATCGAACAACAGACGCTCGCCGCGCCCTTGGAAACTGGACATGGGAGGCTGGTGTGGAGGTTCTCGTACATCCGCATCTGTATTCGCTCAGATTCCAACAACATTTCCCATGAGTATGCGATGATTCTCCCCTAGGATCTCTTTGAGTTTGACCTATAAATGGCGTTGCTGGCGCGATCAGACTAGTACTGGGTCTGGATTCTGGAAAAGGGTTCTCGTACCCAAAAATGGATAACATATCCACAGCACGAAGCGTAAGGCGCTGACGACCCCACAGGCAGACACGAGACCAGGCTGCCGACCCGCCGAGGCTAAGGCATGGACCGCGGAATACTGGGATACCGGACCCAGGCCAGCGCGATGAAATTCAAATGGCTGTGATTTTCGTCGCACGCCTTCGCTGCTCTGGTCACTTACATGACGATTACGTTTTGATTTTGGTGTGGTTTGCTGGCCTGACGGGTGACAAATACTCTAGCACCGCAACAGCAGGCCCGGGGGCCGTCACTATACCATTTTAACACTACTTCCTGTCGTGGCAGGAATGGTGAACACAATGGTACAAAGCGTTGCGGACAAGTGACGAGCTGGGAGTGATCCATGGCGTTTTCATGGAGGAAACGAGACTCGAATTTGCCGCGCTTTCTGGGCCCGACGTCGATCCGCGGGTGGTCAATACACAACTGGGATACATTCAGATGTGATGATACAAAATGTGATAGAGTCGCTACAAGAAATACACTGACGGGCAGGCAGAAGACTAGAACCAGGGCCACGACGGCTTGGGATTCTGTCTGGCGTCCTGCGATGCGGATGATGAACGCCGAGCACCTCCCTCACTCCCCCCGCCTCGAGCCCCGGCGGTGTTCCCGAGTGGATAAGCAGGTGGATGCTCCCCCAATGAGTTCACCAGTTGATCTGGGACCGAAGCTTTCACTCCTGGAAAATCTACATCAGCCCTCCTACGTATTATCGCTCGGGTTGGCGCCGAGTGGATCAGAGCTTACCGATGAAAATCAGGAACCTGCTTAGGTTCTCGCTGTGCGTTTCCAGGGGACGAAGCTCGTGTTCCTTGACCAGCCGAAAGAGTTGCTCCCCTTGGGGATTGTCAATACGCATCGCCGAGTCCATTGCAAGACGGTGTTGCTTACCGTCGTGGGAGAACAGCTCCCTCAGGGTTTCCGGGAAGAGCTCACTAACACCACCATCCGGACGCTTGATCGGCTTGAGCTTTGCGTTGAGATCATAGTGCACATCAAAGGTAGAGTTTGTCTGACGCGAGCGCCTGAGAAGAGCATTTAGGGTTGCTGAACCTCCCGGTCCAAGATCAACGGAGGACTCACGAGTTTTCTAATTGGATGAGAGCTTCCCTGTATAACACGTCGTTCTCCTCCACCATGGTTGCTAGTGCACCCTTGAAATCCGAAACGCGGGGTTTTTCACCCCATTTCCTCATCTCTGCCCCCACCTGGGTGGTAATTGCGTCCGTAATGATGGACTGAATCTGGCCTCTGCGCACAAAATGTCAGAAATTCCGTGTGAATGGCGGCGGGGCTGCCCAGTGTCATATCGAACGACGTACTGCATCGATTGAACAATTTGTGTTTTGGTGTCATTCTTAACCTCATCCCTTATGGCTCTTATTTGGGTATCTTGAGCAGCCTTAGTTTCTTTCAGTTCCTTTTGGAGATCGGAGATCTCCTGGAATAGCCCCTCCTGTTGGACGCACGCGATATTGACAACCGCCACATATCTTGTGATCATGAAAGTACTTACGGTGTCGGGAGCACGAGTCGTATCTGGCGAAAGCTCAGTGTCGAGGCCCTCGATGACGCCCCCACTGTAAAATTTCAGTCGGACTCCAACCGTGAGCTGAATTTACATGGCGTACTTACACCCCGACTAGCATGCGTGCGATCTTACCCACGCCGTCTCTGACCTCTGGACTGATCGTGAGAGATGAAGACCTGCTGATAGATTTAGTGGCTTGGTGGCCATTGCCACTATCTGTCTTAGTGGAGGACATAACGGAAAGTGTGGCGGTACGGAAGGGAGAAACGGCACAAGACGCGTCCGCCTCTTTCAGTCCCCTTTTATTCGCTTGTCCAGAACTCTATTAGGAACCGGTCGGTACGGCCACACTGCTATCTGGGGAAATGCCGAACCCAACCTTTGGAAAAGACATATAGGTCCCTTTCCTCGTACATGCGAGTAGTGGACACCGCATGGACAGTTCACGAGGCGGTGAAGGCCATTGTCCCCGTTTGGGACGGTTGAGTTGGAAGGCTACATTCGCGGCTGTGATTGTCGGAAACGTTGTCGTAGATCGTTCTCGGCGTATGTGATTGTCCCGGCGACGGATATTAACAAGCCTTTCGATCGGAGCGGTGAGGTCGTTACCTCACCAGTGAGCGCCGTGCGGAGTCCCACAAAGTGTCATCTAGAGGTGATCAGTGCGTGAAGGCATTTCCTCCGGGTATCTTATAGAGCAATCATGTGTTCTGATTGAATAGGAATCGCTACACAACCGCTATACAAGGAGAAGGAAAGGTTCAATCGGTCGTCAATTGTCGACCCTCGTCACGGTGCCACATCCCGTTCTTATAATCGATGGGCTGGTTCGACTCGTCAATTTCCAGTTACTTGGACACTGCTTGCTCCTAACGCATCGTATCGTATGCAATTCCCGCTCCATTGAACCACAGACGCTTGCCACGTTCTCCGAAACGTGGGCATGGGAGGCCGGTGGTCGAGCTGATGGAGAGGTTCTCGTACGTCCGCGTTCGTATTCGCTCAGATTCCAAAAGCGTTTCCCATGAGTACGCGATGATCCCCCCCCCCGGCATATCTTTGAGTTTGACCTGTAATGGCCTTGCTAACAAGATCAGACTAGCACTTGGTCTGGATTCTGGAAAAAAAAGGTCTCGTTTCGCTCGCGGAAATTGATGACATATCCACAACATGAAGCGTAAGTCGCTGACGACAATACAGACGGAAACGCGACCGGGCTGCCGACATGCTGAGGTTAAGGCATGAACCGAGCCAGTACTGGGACGCCAGACCCCAACATGATGACACAAACAGCTGTGGCCGGTGGCCCACTGGCTGAGTTTACCACCGCAAGCGGACACAGGGTTCTTGGTTCTACGGTTTCAGTGTGGTGATATTGGGGATGGGACAGAACAACTTGCAAAATAGATGTGAAGTGACGGGATTTGAATCCGTCACCCGGTCAACACATAACATCGATACATTGAAATACAACAGGTAATACAGACAACATAGTGGGTACAAGAGTTACACAAACACACTAGACATAACGGAACGTCCAATCAAAAAACACTTGTAAGTCGAGTTGGGCACGGTGATGAGTCGAACAAGAATTCGCTATGATTTTTTAGTCAACACGAAAGAGAGAAAGGCCAGAGCACGCACTAGATACATTCCACCTACCTACTACCAGCTCCCATAGCTCACACTGTACCACGGAGTGTTTCCGCTCTCCCCAGACATGGAATAACGTCGTCGGGCTGGTTTCTGTATCCTCTCGCCCCGAGGTCCAGTGGTATCGTGCGGGTATGCCGGGGGTCGCTCCTCCAAGAAACTACCGAATTGGTCGGGTATAGAAGCATTTATTCCTGGGAAATAAACCAAGAAACCAGATCAGCCCTCCCTACGTTACCATTTGGGTTTATACCGAGCATGTGGATGCTTACCAATAAAGATCAAGAACCTGTTGAGGTTTTCGCTGGGCTTCCCGAGGGGACGAAGGTTGTGCCATTTCATCAGCCGAACGAGTTTCTCGGCTTTGGTAGTGTTAATTCGCCTTGCCAAGTCCATAACAGAACAGCGTTGCATACCATCATAGGAAAACAGCTCCCGCAAGCTTATCGGGAAAAGTTCGCTGACGCCACCGTCTCGGCGCTTGATTGGTCTGAGCCTCACATCGAAATCATCTTGAACGTCAAGGGTAGAATTTGCGTGCCGCGAGCGCCTAAGGAGGGTATTTAGGATCGGTGAATCTCCCGGTTCAAGATCAACGGAGAACTCACGAGTTTTCAAGTTGGATGAGAGCTTCCTCAAATAACGCGTCATCCTCCTCCACCATACTTTGGAGTGCACCAATGAACTCTGTAACACTGGGTTCGCTGCTCCATTCCTCCATTTCCTTTTTTACCTGGGCAGCGGTTGTGTCCGCGATGTAAAACTCAATCTGATCTCTGCGCACCAAACGTCAGAAATTCCGTGAGAGCGGCGGTGAGGCTGCCCAGTATCACGTTGAACAACGTACTGCATTGACTGAACCATCTGTTTTTTGGTGTCATCCTTTACCTCGTCCCTGATTGCTCTTATCTGGGTATCTTGGGCAACTTTGATGCCCTTCACTTCTCCATGGAGTTCGGCAATCTCCTGGAGTAGCTCCTCCTGTTGGACATACACGATATTGGCAACCACCACAGATCCTGTAACCATGAGGGTACTTACAATACCGGGAGCACGAGGAGTATCTGGAGAAAGCTGGATATTGAGGCTCTCGATGATGCTTCCACTGTAAAATTACCGTCGGACTCCAACCGTGAGCTGAATTTACATGGTGTACTTACATCCCAACTAGATTGCTCGCGATTTCACCCACGCCGTCTTTGACGATTGGGTCGATTGCGGTGTGGGGCGAGGACCTGTTAGTATATTCCAGAGTTTGGTGGCCATTGCGGTCGTATGTCCTGACGGGGGGCATCGTAGAAAGTGTGGCGGGGGAGAGGAAGGGAGGAATGGCACGAGACACGTCCACAGCTTTCAGTCCCGTTTTGTTAACTTGTCCAGAACTCTATTGGGAACCGGTCGGTACGGGCCACACTCCTATCTGGGGAAATGCCGAGCTCAACCTCGGGAAAAACACATGTGGGTCCCTTTCTTCGTGAGAGCGAGGACACCGCATGGACGGTAGTGAAAGCCGTTGTACCCGTTTGGAGCAGTCAAGGTGGAAGGTTAAATTCGTGGCAACGTTGTCGCAAATCGTTCTCGGGACGTGACGATTGAAAGCTTCGAGTCCCGACGGAGATGAAAAATTCGATCAGATTCAGTCGTCGATTGGCCTTTGCCTTCCGCCCTCGTGCCTCACCCGTCTTCGAAATCGATGAACTGGGCTCAGCTCGTCACCGGTCCCCAGTCACTTGGCCACCACCTTCTTCTAAAGCATCGTATCGTCTGCATGCACTTCCCACTCCATCAAACAACAGGCACTCGCCGCGTTCCGGCACCCTGGATGCCCTACCCAGACCTAGCTGATACGCCTTACCCCCGGCGATCCCTTCCACATTTAGCATGATTCGGTCTTTGGGCGAGAGACGACGCTTTGTTTGGCCGGTTTCGGACACGTTGCCGTTCACCCATCATTTTCTCTCTGTGTTTACAGAGCATTGACTTCCTCGTACATTGGCGTTTAACCTTGGGAGAATTTTTAACTCTCCGTACCCGAACGTCGTCTTCGTGGAACTCTCTATAATCACCAACACATCTACTACACGATATAGCGCTAATTTGCGGGTATATAAAGTCGACAACGGATTACTTTGGTCCACGTCCGGAGCGGTAGCAAATCGAAGGATGGGTCCATAAACAGTGTCGGCGGATGTAGCTTTTGTCGTAAACCGACAGTGGCGTCGGAGAATTTCGGTATCGCTCCGGTGTTTCTGGAAACAATAATTAATTTCCACTCCACAGGGACTCGGGACACAGGGGCCACACTCGATGCGCCTCTCCTCTGTCCAACACCCTGACCATGACCACGGCCACTCGTGTTTTCAAACTCGACGAACTTGCTACACTGATTGCCACCCACCTTGCCGCTATCAGCCTACAAAGCACAGTCGCTCTTGCTCGGACCTGCCGGGCTCTCGAAGTTCCGGCCCTCAGCGTGTTATGGGAGAACCAACCCTTAATGCATATTCTCTTCACGCATGTATTGCCGGCGGACGCATGCTATTACACCTCGCAAGTCGAAACTGATCTCTATCAGATTGTGGGTCATCTTTTCTCGTCCATATGCTCGACGATCACGAAGAAACCTAACAGGTGTTGCAACGACCGCTCACTGTGCGGGAGTTGAATAGACTCAAGCGATACGCCTCGTGGATGCGCCGGGTTTACGTACGCGAGTGGAACTTCTCTGAAGGCATCACTCGGTTCTTTGTCCCCACATCGAGCAACTCCCACCCCTTCCTGCGATTTACGTTGCGAGAGTTGTGTTGGTGGCTCAACGAAACCAACTTCTCATTCGTCTCCACATTCCTCTCGCCGCACTTGACTAAGATCGACATCAACACGAATTTATTGGAAAAACCTTACGAGACAGTCGATCCGTGGTGCGAGAAAATCCCCACAGAGGTTGTCCCGACTATGCGTTCAGTTATCAAGATGTTCCCCTCTTCCGTTCAGTTCCTTGGCATATACCTGGGCAACGGACAGGAAACTCGCCTCACAGAAGAGATTTCCGCGTTTATTTTAGGGTGCGGGGAATCGCTTCGACAATTTCACTCCAACTTGGTGTTGTCAACCGAAGCTGTCGTTCATCTGATGAACCTTCCAAACTTGCTCAATTGGACCACCGAACAGGGACCACCACATGTAGCAGACCTTATCCGTCATGGAGTCCCCGACGGAGCCACTTCTCTCTTTCCTTCACTCGAGGTGCTCAGTTTGCAGGGCGAGGCGGCTTTAGAGTGGCTCTCCATCCTCAAAACCGCGAAGGATGGTGACCTCCCGTGGACCATGGCGAGGAACTGCCTCCCCTGCTTCCGATATGTTCACTCCAACTTCACCATTATCGACCCGACTTTGTTCTCCAGACTCCTCCCACTTACCGACCTTGTCCAGATCACCATCGGCGTTGGGTGCTTAATAGGGGGCAGCACGTGCGAATCACGATACTCAGACCAAGATGTGGAAGGTCTGGCGATTGCTCTGCCAAGGCTGGAAATCCTCATGTTGGGTCAATGGCCATGCGCTGCCAATACATGTCCTACAACGATCTTCTCCCTCCTCTTCCTATCCGTCCATTGTACAAACCTGAAGCACCTGAGCATTCACTTTCGCACGACGGATATGCTGACGGACGTAATGGCCATGGTGGACTACGCCCATTCGCACGACCTCCACCGGAGGCCGAAATGTGCCCTCGAAACGCTGGTTACTGGGGAACAGATCCCCCAACTGGAGGATTACGAATCCGAGTTGGTCGCGATGGGATTGGCTGTGATTTTTCCGTCGTTGACGCTGCTCAAAGGTTCCGTCGGTTGGGGACGGTTGGAGCGTATGGTGGCGCTTTTTGGAATGGTCTGGAGCCGCAAGGACTTGGTGGAGACAATAATGAGCCTCAGGGGTGTTGGGTTGCTGATGGAGCACGAGCTTGCAGTCTCTCCGATTGTGAGCCCCCTTCCCCTTCTAGCCAGATGGCGGGTTGGTCGCTACTTTTATTCTAATCATCCATTGCCCATATCTACAGGAACACGCAGCTCGTTGGCTCCACGAGCGGCTCGCGCCGATACGAGAAGAAGTGGGGGTGGGGGGGTGGACGATCTTTTGGTGACCATAAAGGTTGTAGACGCACTTGGACATGATTTCGCGTTTCCTACCAGAACATGCCCAGTTTACGTATGTGTCTCTTGTTGTAGCACTAACCACCGCTATGTAAAACCTCGCTCCTGACGCGTGAAATGGCAGTTATCACCATATATGACAGCGGCGAGCCGGTAAGTGTGTGACGAAAGTGGTAGTTCGAAGGAAGGCAGCATAACGTGGGGTTTCCCAACGAAGACGCCAAACCAGATCCTGCAACGAAATTGATAGTTCGAAGGAAGGCAGCTCTGTGTTTTTGGTACATGGTGGCAGTGTGCGCGTCGTTGGAAAGAGAGTTTATGCCGTTCAAAGTGCACAAAAATAAATCGCATCGCGCACGCACCCCCATTTCGCGCGCGCGCACACCCCAGCTCACCGCGCGCACACCCTTCGCTCATCACGCGCACACCCAGACTTCCCCTGA
>Ga0307515_10013738_pt1 | contig 15086 bp, 8 predicted proteins | sample 17_EM_MG_FD_194513 | JGI IMG/M metagenome (GOLD analysis project Ga0307515, IMG submission 194513) | Populus trichocarpa ectomycorrhiza microbial communities from riparian zone in the Pacific Northwest, United States - 17_EM | ecosystem: Host-associated > Plants > Roots > Unclassified | place... | reverse complement strand
CTACAGCATGTATTGTTATTTTATATGGCTAAGAAAATTATTGAAAGAGTTGCGAATACCACAAGAAAAGCCTATAAAAATTTATGTAGATAACTCAGCAACCATTACTTTAGCTAAGAATCAAGTATTTCATGACAGAAATTAAGCATATTAACACAAAATTTCATTGCCTATAAAATTGCATTATAAACAAGGTAGTTAAAGTCTGTAAAGACTCAAGGTCAAGTCACAGATATTATTACAAAGCCACTCAAATATGATATTTTTATCAAGATGAGAAATATACTGAGAGTCATAAAGAAATCAAGTTTAAAAGGGGATGTTGAAAGTAAACTAGATTTCTAAAGAATAAGTTAAAAAGGTTGACCACTTGGGAACCGATCAACTGATTAGAATAGAGTAACCAATTAAATTAAATGAATTGGTTGACCGATTCAGAAATAATCGAATGGTTAAGTTGACAAAACTATGTTTCTTATTCATATTAGGATTTCATTTTAGTTGTTTAATTCATTATTTACCTAGAATTTAAGTTCCATAAATAAACTTGTAATTAAAAATATATTTAATAAATATAAAAAGAATCCACGAGAGAAAAACACTTAATAAAATTATCTTTCTCAAACTTCTTTTTATTATTTCGTTTTTCTTATTGCATTGATCCCGTTTCTACCACACTAATTTTCTTTCGACACTCCAAACGATCTCTTTACCTATCATACTCGTAATTACCATAATCACAAGTCACATGCCAATATGAATCTGGCTACCTGATGAGAGATATCTAAACTGAAGCAGTTCATTTGAATGTGGAAACATTCAGGGCATTACCCATCCTTTCTGGGGAATGGACCACCCGGCATACTCTGGCCATCCAGGATTTCACCTTGATTTCAGCGGTGATGCCCCATTTATGAAAATTTCAGAACTTTCTTTTCGAGTGCTTAAGCTCAATAACGTGTCACGTACTCTGAAGGTTGCTAGAACAGATTACACAAAAAATGTGTGTTCTATCTTCCCTGTCAACTCCCTTTTAAATCCAGAAATTTTCAGTTATGCTCCAAAAACTATAAGAATATAACACTACTGTGGATGTCCAATAATTCCAAGTTAAATTTCACAAACTATAGGGTATTTCAATAACCATCTCAACTCAAAAATTTTAAAATGTTTCAAAAAATTATTTTATATTACTCTGTAGCAACTTGAAGTTGTGTAATATAAACACTATTCTTCCGGCATCTAGATCTGCTCTTCAGTCTATGGAGACGAGGCCAGACATAGAAAGTTTGAATTTTGCTCTCGAACAAGGATTTAAGTTGCAGTGAGCTGCAAATGATTTCTTTTGTGACGAACGTAAACATTCTGGTACTGGGCAATGTGGATACAGTACCAACCCGAACAAATTCACTTCCTATTGCCAAGATCGGCCTTATGCAACCGCTTGTGAGAAAGGTATGTGATTTCCCCATTATGTTTGTGATAGAACATTAATATTTAAAAAAAAAAAACTGGTCTTAAATGATTATATTAAGTGATCTTATGAAATTTTATGGCCCTAAATTGGTTAGATCGGTTTTCATACATAGCAAAATTCAGAAATGTTTATGCCTTGCCAGTTATGTTTTCTCTGCAGTTTCTGATTGACCAACACATTATCATATCTTACATTTTCTATTTGTGCGAGAGAAACTTCAGGACTACTTCCTCTTGATAACGTAAGACCCTTTTTGTTAATTAACATGGTCTTGTATGTTATCTGTGAATGAGAATAAAGTATTGGATGAGCTGTCCATAAAAAGCCTTTCCTATATTCTCCTACAAGATCACCTGAAATGGAACTTTACTCAACATTTTCAACACACTGCACATTTTCATAAGTAGATAAAGGATCTTCGTAATAGATACATGTTTAAACTGTAACTATCTGCTTGATTTCCCATGATTTTGTGTACCAATTGTTGTTCCTATTCTTAAAGTTCAATCTCCATAAATTGTGATATAGGACTGCCATTTTAATGTCCTTGCTTTTCTAGTTTTAAATCATAGATAAGAAGGCAAGAGAGCTTAAGCTTTACAGTATTTAAGAATATTACAGAACTCGAAAATATAATAAATTCTTCCTATGATCCAGCACCTGAAAAATTGGAGCTCGCAGAATAGCATTTGTAAAGTAGAGCATCTAGAAACAATAGAGGACAGTTGGGGTGGCACAGCCAGAGAGATTAATAGTGGCAGCGTAGAAATAGAAGAACACCAGAGTTAATATATTCAGCAGAAGCAGTACGCAACACATAAGGTTTTTATCGTTAAAATAAGCTTCAAATCAGCATCATTTGCCTGATGTTTCTCACTATACAAATTTATTAGTCATGTCACATGTGGAGAAAAGAATTCTTGTGGTTGACTATATGCATAAATAACATAAGTTTTCTATGTTTCCTTGTCATTTGCTAAGATGGCACTGGAAAAGGACTGGCTTTATATATATATATATGGCGTTTTTTCAACTCAGAACATGATCAAAATAACTAAATATAACACTGTTTATGCCATTGACATTACTATATAGTAATTGAGTAAATTATTTCCTATAATGTAACATTTTCTTCTTTTTTCTTGCTGGAAAATTTAACCAGTGTGGACGAGGAAGTTGAGGAATATTTAGACAGAACATTTTTTTTCAAACTAGACTCAAGAAAGAGTGTTTTCACAAAGCTATGCATTCTTGCTGAATTTTCTTGTCTTGATAGACAAGTAAATCATAGATAATTGAATTTGGCATGTTTCAATGCAAAAAGAAATCTGAAAGTATATTAAAGAAAATGCGAGTCTTGTGTCATTCGCATTAGAACTCCAGTGAATGAACAGGAAACTTCTTGTTGCAGACTAAGTCATATTAGTGAGTCAAGAGTCAAGAGTCAAGACATCTGATTATCTTATGTTTATGAGAAATAAAACCTGGTTAGCTCCATCTGCTCTCTCAGGATTCGAGAGTTCTATACCTGCAGCCCCTTCCCCTCACCCGTAATCTCCAGAAATGCATCCACATCTCCTTCAAACCATCTCTTTACCTCTCACAGTAATTACCATCATCATTATTGCAATTCCAATTTCTCTATGTGAACCTGATGAGCGATATCTAAGCTGCAGCAAGTCATTTGAGTGTGGAAACATTCAGAATATAACCTATCCTTTCTGGGGAGTGAATCGTCCTCAGTACTGTGGCTACCCAGGATTTCATCTTGATTGCAGTGGTGACGCCCCAGTGATTAAAATATCGGAAGTGGCCTACCAAGTCCTAGAGATCAAAAGCATGTCTCGAGTTCATCTCATTTCAACAGAGTACACAGACAACATTTGTTCTATCCCCCCTGTCAACTCCACTTTTGATTCCGACCGTTTCAGTTATGCTTCAAATACCAAGAATATAATGCTGTACTATGGATGTCCAACGATTCCAAGTCAATTTTTACCAGCTTTAGGGCTATCCTATCAGTTCAGTTGCAACATAAGCAGAACTGATATGGTAGGTTACTATCTGACAAGGAACCTGAGCATGTCAGCCACTGGTAGCTTTGCTGCTAACATAAGCAGTTACCTGGAGTCATGTAATCACAGCGTTCTCATTCCAGCATATGAATCCGCTGTTCGATCAATAGAGAGCCATCCAACTGCTGCAAATTTGACAAATGCTCTTCATCGGGGTTTTTGGTTGCAGTGGACTGCAAATGATTCCTTGTGTAACAAATGCAAATTTTCTGGTGGGCAGTGTGGATACAATACCGATACTAGTAAATTCACTTGCTATTGTCAAGACCAGCCTTATGCAACTACTTGCAAGAAAGGTATGTCGTGTAACCTTTTATTTTTGTGAAAGAAGATTAACTGTCCTGATGTAGACAAAAATTGGCCCAAGCAAGATTTGTTGGATTTCTTTCCCTTATCGCAAAATTGAGAAGTGATAATGCACTATTTTCATTTCCTCTATTTTGCTGGAAAGAAAATTCATAACAATTTCCTTATTCTTTATTTAATTAAGATGACCTTATATGATAAGTGATTGCATGTAAAATATAGAACAAGTCTGTACTTAAAATAAGGTTGCTTTCCCTTGCAAGTTTCCTATTTTTAACGAAGATAATTAATATTTAAGAATTTTCTTTGTTTTAAATTTCCATTTCCAGGGAAAGAGTACTTGACAAAAACCTTTTGAGTTAAGAAATTAATCAATTTGTTCTTGTTTTGGTCAATGGTTGGATTTTGCAACCAAAAGAGGTCTCTTGTTCACCTAACATTTTGGATAAGAGGGATCCTTAATAAATTGACAAGACCAGATGACCCCGTTAATATTCTACTTGGCACCTGAAATTTGATTTCAAGAAGCTGAATTTTCATGTTTTAACGTACTGCTGTAGCAGTAACAAGATACTTCTGCTCTGTCGTGCGTGACTGTAATTTGGCTTGGGAAAGTAAATGTATTTAATTCTGTCTTCTTGGGGCTACTGAGTGTTGATATGATTTGAAATCTTGTCATAGATAGAAAAAGATAACTAGACACTTCAAATATAAATCATGGGTAATTCCATGCTTACTGTGTCAGGAAACTGAGTTATTTGCTGTTTGTCTTGCAGAGTCTTATAGATGGGAATATAAGCTTATTAAAGGTAAGAAAACCATCAAATACCCTTCTTTTCTCCAATCATTGCATGAATATTTAGTTATGACATGCTGTGAATATCTATGCTTCTTGTTAGCACATAACATACAACTCACATGACTCAACTGTGATACTCTTATTTCAGTTGTAACGTTAGCTATGTACACGATGATAGCAGTCACTATCATTGTGCTATGCTCTAGAAGAGGATTATCTAGAGGCCGGATGACTAGCTTTTGGAGGCAGAATGCTCAACATAATCTAAATATTGAAACGATCATTATGAACTCGCATTCTCTTACTCCAAAACGCTATACATATTCAGAAATTAAGAAAATGACCAACTCATTCGTGGATAAACTAGGTCAAGGCGGATTTGGAGGTGTATACAAAGGAGAGTTACCGGATGGCCGTCCTGTGGCAGTAAAAGTCCTGAAGAATTCCAAAGGTGATGGAGAAGAGTTTGTTAATGAAGTTGTGAGTATTAGTAGAACTTCTCACGTAAATATAGTTACCCTTTTGGGGTTTTGCTTTGAAAGGACTAAAAGAGCTTTGATCTATGAATACATGCCGAATGGATCTCTAGACAAGTTCATATATCGTCAGACCTCTCTTCATGGAAACTATAATTTACAATGGGAAAAATTATATGAAATTGCTGTCGGCATTGGTAGAGGTCTTGAGTACTTGCATAGAGGTTGTAACACTAGGATTGTTCATTTTGACATAAAACCTCACAACATTCTCTTAGACACAGATTTCTGTCCAAAAATATCTGATTTTGGTCTGGCAAAGCTATGCAAGAGAGAAGAAAGTATGGTTTCAATGACAGGTGCAAGAGGGACTGCAGGGTATATAGCTCCAGAAGTATTCTGCAAAAACTTTGGAGGAGTTTCTTACAAGTCTGATGTGTATAGTTACGGGATGATGGTTCTTGAAATGGTTGGAGGAAAAAGAAACATTGATATCGGAGAATCTCAAAGTAGTGAAATATTCCTTCCAAATTGTATGTATGAATCAGAAGAGGTGTCTAGTCTCCATGGTGTTATAACAGATGAAACAGAAGAGACGATAAAAAAGATGGTTACGGTGGGTTTGTGGTGTGTTCAAACCAATCCATTAGATAGACCATCAATGACAAAGGTGGTGGAGATGTTAGAAGGCAGTCTTCAATTCTTGCAAACTCCACCTAAGCCTTTCCTGTATTCTCCGACAACATCACTGGAAACGAACCTCACCGCATCAACCTCAAGAGCATGTGCATTGTCACAAAAGGAAAGTGGCATGGCTGCCATTAGTTAAAGAAGCTTCATAACAGGTACCCTAATCATGTTGTAAACCATCACTTGATTTCCAATGATTAAGTCAATCATTATTCACTCTTGCTTAAAATTTAATATGCTGGAAGTGTGGGCTTGATCTGTCACTTTACTGGTCAACACTGGTCCACATAGAAAAGAAGACAGATTTTAATGTTTTCTGCAAAAAACATTTTCCAGAATCCTTCAACATAATACTTCGGTTATATTTTTTATCATTGTAAAGCTTTTTTGATGTACTTGTGATAGTATAATCTTATGCCACTCAGTGTATCAAATTGAGAGTCCATAACATTTACATGTATTTTGCTGTTAATTACCAGATGCTACTCAAGTGGTCAGCAAGTTCACAGGGAATTCAAATTCAAGTTTATTTTCTTCATCATCTTTTTCTTACTGATTCTTGACTTCGCAAATTCAGATCCCTGATCCGTTGAAGCCTGAATTGACTCTGTTGGCTTTTTGCACTTGGTTTTCAGTAAATAGCAGCTTGGAGATGGCCATGTCCTTTATAACCTTAATGATTTTGAATTTTTTATCTGAATTTACTTTATAAGCTTTTTTGGATCATGGAAACCAAGTGCAAAATGCCAAGTGACTCTGTTGGCTTGCTTTTTATTCTTCTGGAGTCGTTACAAAGATCATCAAGGGAAAGTAGTACAACCTTTGGAGATGGCCATGTCCTTTCTAGTATTCCACGTACAAGTATGTTGTTGCTCACTTACCATATCCCCTACAAGATACATTTCTTTGGTAGAATTTGCTGCACAGTTTATTTAATCTAAGGGCTTGATCCATCTTAACTTATTCATGTATAATTTATTTATTTTTCTTTCTTTTTTGTTGATGAATACAAAATGAAATTCCAATAATGCAGAGATACAAAACAGATTGCAACATGGCGTAATTAACAAACTGAGACAGAACAAAACAACCAGAACTTTATGAAACATTTATGCATGTTTCTCCAAAAGGACCGAACTAAATAATGACGCAGCTGAATTAAAGAATAAGAATCAAAGAACAAGAACGATGGAGTTTTCGAAAGAAGGATCACTATAAACTTTAATTCAAAGTTTTATTTCTGAGTAATTCTTTTCTAATAATTTGCTCTTAAAACAGGGATTGCAACCTCTTAAATAAGTCTTAAACCAACGTCAACAAGATAGGAAAATCATAATTCAAAAAAGAAAAAGAAAAACAAAATAAATCCAAAATTAAACAAGATATCTGAAAACAAAAGGAAAAATAACAAAATTAGTTCCTAATTTCAAGGCTTTTCAAATCAAAATGGTAACAACAAGCCAACCCATTGTAGAACTAAGCTTGTAGAACCTCTAGATGAAATTTGAGAGCAAAGTGAAAGTTATGAGATTTTTTTGGTCAGACTAGTCATTCCACAAGATCAGGCCTCCTCTAATTTTAGTTTTTTCTTATTAGCCCATAAACAAGTCTATTGAGCTTCCTACGTGATTCAGTTGTGGCATATTCGCAGCTCGACTGTTGCAACTGACTGTTCATTACCATCAGATCCTTTAAACCTGCCTACATCAAACAATAAGCAAATATACTCAAAGATGAAATTTTTGCTCCAGAAGCAACTAGCAGAGTCAAACCTGAAAGCTGCATTTGCTAAGAATAGTTTTCTAGCTATGTTCTTCTAATCTTCTTAGCCTGCGTTCCTTCTAGTACATAAAGTGTAATTTAATTTTTTTAACCAATTAACGTGTTAACAGCATCCAAAAATAGTCAAGGGATTGATTTATCTTCTTGAAATCCTAGCATTGGCTTTAACCTCTTAGCTGACAAGAAAAGATGAAATGAAAATCTCATCCTCTTCAAAACCCAAGAAACCTTAGAGAGTCTCTAGATTGTTCATTTCTATCGCCTTATCTATCCAATTCCCTCGATGATTCATTGTCTCCTTTTCCTCATTCTCTCATCTGTCACGGCTGACGATGTTGCTGTCACGCTGAAACTAGCTAATTCCCTGAACCCCTTGCCATCAGGCTGGTCCAATGTGTCCTCCAAAGGCTTCTGCACCGACTGGATTGGTGTGCAATGTGATACCTCTAGTAAAGACTCCTCAATTAACCTCTCTGGCACCCTTCCTTCAGAGTTGTCTAAATTGACTCTTTGCATCTACTGGGGATTCAGCATAGGCTTCAACGAAAAGCAAGTTTGCTAACAGATGATGCCATCAAAGACTCCTCAATTAACCTCTCTGGCACCCTTCCTTCAGAGTTGTCTAAATTGACTCTTTGCATTTACTGAGGATTCGGCATGGGCTTCAATGAAAGGCAAGTTTGCTAACAGATGATGCCATCAATGAATGCACATCACATATTTTGGCCTCAACTTCAAACAATCTAGCTTACCCTTTCACTGTTCCATATCAAATTGTTAATGAAACAAGCCATCAGTTCAGGAGATTGTACCCAGATCTCTTAAACAAGAGTATGGTAAAGCATTGCATGAGTTAACAAGCACATCAGCCTAACTTGTCTATAAGATCTAACTAAGCTACAAGTCAAATGGTGATGCATACGTGTAAATATTGGGGCACTGACCATCACAATTGAGCAGAAAATTTAAGTTTGTCTACTTCATTAACATACCTCCAAGAAGCCAAGAAAGTTTACCAGGAATTTTCTAGTATGGTATTGAAGAAGAGGACAAGTCCTCCCTATCGAAAATCTTCACTGCACTCCCTTATATCATGAGGAATCACTATGCAATCCACTATTAGCTTAGAGTGTATCACTTTTAAGATGTTTTTCCTTGGATCCATGAAGCTCTACCTGCAAAATTCAACAGTAGACAATTGGTTAGGTCAAAATAAGAGGCCATTTTATTCTACCTCTGTTTCATATTTTTTACGGATCTGTCTTCGTGGAAGATAAGACCAAGCTCCTGACAAACCATTTTAAGCTGATCCAGTAGAATGATTGAAGAAATATTCATATGAAGAGGAAGGATAAAAATATACCAGTTTGAGTTTCAAATCTGAGATCACACGCTCTCTCTGATTTGCAAAATACTTCAACGACTGGGAGCCACCATGAATGCACCCAAAAAATAGAGAGAGAAGAACAACGAGAGGAAAGAAGAGAGTCAGGCTCAAATTCATCTAGTAAGAAATGACAGTGCAGGTTGGTGCAAAGCTAATGGAAAAACAAATGCAAGTGACATGTTAGCAAGATGAGAAGAGTTTTACTTACCCCAACTCTCTGAATTAGAAGAGATCTCTTTAATGCTTCTCTTTTAGTTAAAAGATTCTTCTTTAGAAGCCTTAGAGGGCGTTTGTAATTTTTTCCACGGTAAATAATTATGGCATGACCTTCTTTTAGCTTGTCCACTGAAACTAGGATCCCGTCACTTTCTGCTTCAAGCAATGTTGCAGTGTGAATGACCTGGGAAAACACTCTCTGCATTGTAATCACCTTCACCACTTCTCTGTGCTTCCAGTGCTGATGCAGACCTTCCATAACACCCTCAAAGACCCCACGCCTCCCTGAACCCACCATCAAAACAAAAAAACACCTGAACCACACACCCACACAGATACAGAAGGGAAGGGTAGACTAAGGAGAAAAATAAATGTTATTCGTGGATGGAAGCGTTGTAGTTCAATCCAAACATGATTAACCAACACTAACCCCTTCCCTTTTTTGGGAGAAATTATTGCATGAGCCCGGTTCTGACATAAATGATGTTTAACCTACCATAAAATGACTGAGACCCACCACTTTGTGAGTGTGCATTCAAGGTGAGCCAGGCTCATGTAATAATTTCTCCTTTTCTGGACCAATGAAAGCCCTACTTCATTCTTATGCAACAAAACTTGAGGAAATTCTGTTTCAGCGTATGAAAGTCAATGCTCTCACTGCTATTTCTCAAAAATGAGCTTCTCACACAAAACACTTTTTTAACGGGACCAAGGTAAATTAAAGGGAGAAAGGGGAAACCAAGCAACTCATCTAGCATGCAGATCAACCAAAAGGAACAAATGAAAATAATCGTAACCAATGACTCAGATGTTCGAATACCTAAAACTGAGAGACAACTATGCAGAAAAAATATGGCATAATAAAGCTATCTGGAAACATTTTTTTTTATAAAAAAAAGAAGAAGCAATATTTCAAACAGGGTTCATAATGATAAGCTTTTCTTTACCAAGCACTAAGCTACCACGTAGCTTCAGTCCTATCTTCCGGAAGCATTCTCTTTCCTCTTCTGTCATTATTCCTTGGTCTGCATCCCGTGGACTAGGTACCCATGCAGAATTCAACTTTGACAAGTCCCTCGCTGGCTTCTCTATCTTACTTTTAAGCTGCAAAATCCATGAGGATTATTTTCCAAACCAGCATTGCAGTGATCCTGAAAAGATAATGAATTGAATCTTACAATGCGAAGCCTGTATTCTTGATTCCTCAATTCCCTCTCTAGTTTTTCCTTATAAGCTTCTAAATGAATTTCAGAGTCCCCTTTTGCCGTCTTCTGAAATTTGATTTGGAATTCCTGAAATTCATATAAAGTTCCACTTCTGCTTGTGTTGATTGGTCCGCCAAGCATATAAGAAGTTTCAATTGCTTTCATTCTTGCACCTTCTTCGTTGGTTTGGCATTTTCTAAGTGCAATTTCTCTGTCCACTATTACATTTGCAACTTGGGCAGGAAGAAAGTCTTTGCCTCTATAAAGTATTATAAAGAACTTATTCCGAAGCAGCAGAACTCCTCCAGTGAGACTCTGCGTATACAACATCAACATTAGAAAAATCTCTCTGAGATGTCATTTATAGATAAGCGTGCCAAGTGCATGTTCAAGGCAACACTAGTAAGTGTGCCCGGTTGGGCATGGGTCAATATGTAACTCCTCGGACATCAAGCTTTTGAATTAATGATTCAAATAATATGGGTGATCCACTTTACTCAGATCACTATATCAGTGTCCTGGCAACAAATGATACCAGAAGATGTGGCGCTTCAATCAGAATGAATTTCAACTGAATACAATCAGAAATGGTCCACCTTGCTCAAAAATCCAGGCTACCAAAGCACATAGAATAAAAATAGGACAACTTCCATACAGACATAACATAAACAAATAATAATTCAGCAAATCAGTAAGTATGATATATGTTGCTTCTCGGTATCGAACTTGCCTTAAGCTCATCTGCCATTTGCTCATTGTTGGTATTTGGAACTCCCCACTTCACAGCAATTTTAGCTATAATAGTCTTTTCCCACAACTTTAAGATAGCAGCAGCTAGGCCTTGAAGTCTTCTGTTCCTCCCTACAGAAAATAAGCAAAACTTTAAAAGCCTTCATGATGCAAAACATTCCTACATGCACACAAGCCTCTAGCATAGCCCAATACATATAATGTCATGCAACATTTCAACAAAATAACTGTTCATGCCTGCCAGACCCATTTTTTCTCAATCAATTCTCAAGCACTATTTAAGAATGTTGTTTCTTAATATGATAGCATATTTCTCTTTTCTCCTTGTTTCAGTTATCTTATGCATGTGATGTGTTCGTTGTCTGTCTATACTCTATGTATTCGTATGAGTGTGTCTGCTTTTGTTCATAGGGAAAAAATGCAATAGAAAGCTTTATACAGTAAGAAAATACCAAGGACAAAATGTGTGGGTAGAGATTGAGCAAGCTTTCTCAAGTATGTCAGTTCATCATCTTTCAACTTTGATCTCATGCGTGGAGGACAAAGCCTTGATGGAGACCTGAATCCTTTAACTACTTCTGGAAGCAAATCTGCGTCTACTGGCAATGGCTTTCGCATCCACCAGTCAACAAAACGAGGTCCTAAGCCATCTAATAATCTATCAGTTTCTCTCTCAAACAGTGATCCATTAATTGGTTGTGTATTCAAATCTGCTTCCATTAAGATGCCAGCTGATATAGACTCTTCCTCTCCACCATTTCTGGGAAAACTTTCCTCGATTGTAGCTGTATTAAAAATTTTCTTCCACTGATAATTGCATCCTCTATAAACAACATGAATATCTTTTCTGGTCCACACAACCAAGCCTCCTGTCTTCATCTGTTTACAAAGAAATGAAAAGAAAAAAGTTGTTGCATTTTGATTGCTCCAGGTGTACCAGCAAATTTTAAAAAAGAAAAGACAACCCATAAACAAGTAGCCTTATTTTAAAGTTGCAACAAATACAAACAAGAACATCCGAGATAGTATGCCAATCTCTACAATATGAGCAACAAAGCATTCACCCATATACTAAGCAGTACAGTTTACACAGATCAATCACAAATAACTCTTTTCCAGGCAGAATACTTACATCGGCCCAAAAAAGGGTCAATGAAGCTTTGTATAGAAAATGTGCTAAAAGCAGCAAGATGAGAAATCTGAAAAGAATTATTACTGCATAGTTTAGAAATTGATCTTCTTTTCTTAGGAAAATAAGTTTAAAATTTGATCTTCTTTTTCTTATGAAAATACGGTCTTTTAAACACAAGTTCTTAATCAGGGTGGAAATCAAGCTTCTGAACAGAAAGCATGTCTTTCCATGAATTACGAACACTGATCTCCAAAGTAACTTCCAAAATAAAAATTAGAAGAATCAATAAACCAGCAAAAAATGAGTACAAAAAAGTAAACCAACTAACCTCAACAATATCTCTTGCTCTGTTCATATTTCTACACAAAGGCATATAGAATTTAATCATAGCCAGCTCACTCGTTCTCCAAGTCAATCTTATCTCATCAACTACACTCTGTGTCACCCCAGCTTTCTTCACCTTTACCCAAGTCCTCATCTTTGCAGCCTCTCCTCTCAATCTCTCAAGTAACTCCTTATCAAGACTCAACTCGGCCTTGCTAACCACCTTCTCTTTTTTCATTCTCCAATTCCCAACTCTCTCTTCTCTCACCCATGGCAGCTTTTTTTCCCTAAACCCCAAAACCCCATCTCCGTTAAGCTGTTTTAAACCCTCTCCAATCTCAAAACCCCCAGAATTTTCTGGGGTTTCCTTCAAGTTTTGATCTTTTTGTAGTTTTTCAATACTTCTTACAATCCTTTTATCACCGAAAACACTTAAAATCCTTTCTTTTCCGAGCTGCTTTAAACTCTCTCCACTCTCAGAAATCTCTTGGGTGTCCTTCAAGTTTTCATCTCTTTGCAGTCTTTCAACACTTTTAACAATCTGTATCATTGCTTTATTGCCTCTAACCCCACTTTCTTTAGCAGTCAAAGCCTTGTCATCTTTTTCAATCTTGTCATTCTTTATTGGCTTCTTGTTTTTGGGGTTGGTGAGGTTAAGGAGTTCGTGGGGTTGGAGAATGAGAGGACCCTTTATCCATGGAGGTGTTGGCACTTTAACATTGGTGGTGGCATTGGATTGCGAAATGGGGTTTGTTAACACCGCAAGTTCTTTGTTGTTGTTGTTTGCAAACATGGAAGGGGTTGTTATCTGGGCATTGTTTAAGGTAGTATTACAATGCTTTTTTGTTGTTGGGTTTAAGGAGGATGTGATGGGAGTGTAAGAAGAGAAAAATTTGAGACACAGAGCTGATGAAGCCATGAGTGGTTGATTCACTTGTGAGTGAGCGAGCGAGAGTGGATTTTTTTCAATAATGAGAGGATGCCGTTTTCTATAGTAAAACGCTGCTAAAAAGATTCGTCATTAAATCATGGGCTAATCAGTCGAGAGACCCCTGAGACTTTTGGTCGAATCCAACTACACCCCTGAACTATAAATTTTCTGATTTTAATCCCTTAAACTATCAAGTCAAGGCAGTACACTGCCTTCTTTTGGGTCCTTAAGGTTTTTTGCATGAAAATTGAGAGGTAATAGTCATAGACGTTCAAATCACATGCTAATTAATGGGGATAATGGATGGAAGCCTAAGGAACCCTATTGCCTTGACCTGATGATTTGATGGATCAAAATCAGGAAATTAAACGTTCAGGGATCTCTCCTCCAATTATCATAAAATATAGCTACAGTTCACAGGCTGAGATGTAATCCGAGTCCAAATATTTCTCTAATATCCAGAAATAACCTTACCAGTAAAGTTCATTCGTGTTCCAATATAAAAAACAAATTAAAAATTTATTTATTTTAAATAAAAAATTTGATCAAATCAAAGTTGTTTTGATTTTAAAAAAAAAATTGATTAACTTGTATCGATTTTCTAATTAAATTTAAAAATTATAATAATTATTATTTTTATTTCTACACTAACTCTCCCAACTTATATCAACCCTCAAGTTAGATTTTTAAAGTATAATAATAATTATTTTTATTATTATATTAATTCTCAAAAACCTATGATGTGAGCCTTACTTTAGATTGATTCCAAAATTAAATTTTAAAACTATAATAATAATTATTTTTATCTTACATGTTTTAATTAAACAAATTTAAAATTAGAAGTTTTGAAAATGTGTAGTGGTCTAGTAATTTAAAACTATAATAATAACTATTTTTATTTTACATATTTTAATTAGACAATTTTAAAATTAAAAATTTTGAAAATATATAGTGGTTCAGCAAATCTCTGATAATAACTATTTTTATTTTACATGTTTTACCAATTCTTGATTTTCAATTTTCATCATAAGAAACAATAATCTAAAATAATTACAAAATAATATTTTAGAAATAAAAAAACAATATATATTATTTTTAGAAAAATATCTCAAAATATAAAAATTCATTCCAAAATATTTATTTTTATATTTATCTTTTCAATCAAATACATTTCTATCTCCTCCATCTCATTTCGATTTCCACTCCTTCAACCAGCAACCCCCTGAACACTTTGTAATCTCAGTACATAGCCCATCTTTAGTTTACAACTTGCATTAGATGGTTTTAACTTTTACATATTGTCAATAACATGATACAAATCCCATCGAACATAAATGATTATTAGTGTTATTATTTCTTAATAGCACTAAAAATTCCTGAATGGCATGATGCAAATGTATAATGGACAGAGAAGTTACCAAGCAGTGTCACTCGAACCCTCTGCTCTTTCCTTTTCCTTTTTTTCTCCCCTGTGTGTCTGTGTTGGGAATGACCCCTTACCTCCTTAGCTCCTTGGTTTGGTTTCAATCTAGAACA
>Ga0307515_10013736_pt1 | contig 15086 bp, 13 predicted proteins | sample 17_EM_MG_FD_194513 | JGI IMG/M metagenome (GOLD analysis project Ga0307515, IMG submission 194513) | Populus trichocarpa ectomycorrhiza microbial communities from riparian zone in the Pacific Northwest, United States - 17_EM | ecosystem: Host-associated > Plants > Roots > Unclassified | place... | reverse complement strand
CTTTGTACCTCCTGAGCTCGACTTTCTTGTCCATGCCACCACAATTCAGACCCATACAACGCCACTGCCTGAACTGCCGCAACTTGAATTCATTTGCATCCTTCTGAGCTTAATCCTTTCTTCATCATCAAGGATCTCACTCTATTTTGCGCTCTCCTTGCTTTCGCTAAGGTCTTTTTCGTATGATCATTCAGGGTAAGCATATCATCCAGCCATACCCCCAACCATCTTGTCGCTTCTTTATTGTATGGAACCTCATGACTTCCTACCCTTACTCGGGCATTCATCTTTGGTTCCTTATTCTTTCTTCGTCGTGTGAACAACATCGCTTCCGTTTTTTCAATGTCGAACTGACAGGCATTTTTCTTTGCCCAAATCGTTGTTTCCGCGGTGCATCTCTCCAGTCGTTGTGTGCATTCCCCCACATCCTCGCCTTCCACCACCCATGCCACATCATCGACAAAAGATATACCCTCACTTCCACACTCTTCTTCTTTCTTTTCAACTTGGCCGAACAACCCCGAAAGGTATATAACACAAAGTACTGGCGATACTGGCGACCCCTGCGGAACTCCCGTTTCCACATCCATACTATCTCCTTCCTTTCCGTCCATCGACATTATCACTTTTCTATCTTCCATAAAGCTTTCCGCCCACCTCACCAGGTCGGCTTCAAACCCCATTTCTTCCATTCTTTTTATCAAATTCCCCTTTGCCACGTGTGGAAAGGCTCCCTTAACATCCATCAACAGCACTGCCGCGGTATTCCCCCTCCCCCACACTTCTTCAACTCTCTTCATCAACCTTCCAACCGCATCAATTGCTGACCTTCTCTTTCTACATCCAAACTGTCCGTCATGAAGTAACCTCCGTCGCTCACACTCCTCTGCTATTGCGTTGGCTGCCACCTTCTCAACAACTTTTCCCAGACAATTTAACAACGTTATCACCCTATATGCCTTGGCGACTCCATAATCTGGCTTATTCGGTTTCGGTATGACCACCCCTTTCGCTTCCTTCCAAACTCGAGGGTGTACTCCTAACCTAAACGACGTTTTGACAACATTAATTATTCTTTGGGAGTCCCATTCCCAAAATAACCTTATTGCCTTAAAACCGAACCTATCCGGTCTGGGTGCCTTTTGAGCTGACTGACTGAATAGAGCCTCTCGGATATCCTCGTCAGTAATCTTTTTCCACATTTCTCCTCCCTCCTCTTGGGCCTTTCTCTCTACACCCTTCAAAGGTTTCGGAAATGCTTCTTCTTTTATCAACTCCACTTTTTCCTCCCAAGACTCCGCCACCTCACCAGTCCTAGATCTCAACGCTTTTGTCGTTTGTTGTCCGCCTGGTTTCGTGTATCTCAATGCCTGCCAGACTTGGTCTCTTGTTGCCGAAGTTGAAATCTTCCGCCACATCTCTGTTTTCGACTGTCAAATCATTCTTCTCAGGTTACTTCGCTGCCTCCTAACTTGCTGCTGCGACGCTTCCCCTTTCTTTCTTGCTCTTTTTATCGATCCCAAAATTTTTCGATTTTCCGCGATCTCCGCTGTCCACCACCTTTTTGATCTCGCGCAAACTTTTATCTTTTTGCAACACCTATTAAGATGATTAACGAAATTCCGCTGCATCCACTCAGCTTCCTTCTGTAAATCCTCTTCGCTGCTATTCTCATCCAGTACAGGTCTCTTTAGGCTCTTGTCCTTCCATTCTTTTTGTGCTTTTTTATAATTTTCCTCCTCCTCCTTCGACTTGAGCCCATCAATATCCCATCCTGTAATCTTTCGTGACACTTTAACTCCTTCCCCTTCGTCCCATCTTAAATGGGCACACACAATTGCGTGATCCGAAGTAGTTGTCAAATCTGTTGAAGTCTCTAACCTATCGGCCATCGAGGCTTTAGTAATAAAGAAATCAATAAGCGATCCCGAAGTTTCGCCGTTTCTCGGATTCGAATGGGTTTCTTCTCCATCCGTGACGTCGATCAAATCGTACTCATCCATAAGATTTTCCAAAAAGTTCGCATCTCATTTTGGTGGGCACTGCGGGTCCCATCTATCACTGTGAGCATTCCAATCTCCTCCCAAGAGAATCTTTTCCTGCTCCATCATTTCACTCCATCTTGCTGTCTGTGCCGGTCTGCCTTGACTTGTCACACCCCCCTCTTGTCTCAGCTGATCGTACACATTCACCAATCTCATCTTTCTACCCGACGGGTACTTTATATCAAACACCTGTATGTCTCCTTCTCCCCCCTTATCAACTTCCGAAAACTCAAGGTGTGTATCTCTTCTTATTGCTGTCATCGTTCTTCCTCCTCTGATCAGCCTATATCCTGGGTGACTAATGTTGTATCCTTTTCTCTCCACATACGGTTCTTGCAACATCACAACATCAGCCCCCCAAACAATTCCTGTTTCCAACGCCATCATAGTCGCCTCATACCCCCTCCCACAATTATGCATTACGCATTTCACCATGACTTCATGGGGGTTTCTTGGGTCTCTGCGTTAGAAGATTCTCCTTCCGTCTCTTGGGTCGACGCGACCTGGACTTCCGGCTCCTTTTCTGTTTGCTCGTCATTCTGAGCCTTCTTTTCTGCATCTGCAGTCGATGGTCCCCCATCCTCTGTACGATCCGGTTTCTTTTGTTGATCTGTTGTCACATTTCGACGTTCCCCCTCTCTCTCCTTGCAGGTTCGTCGTTCCTCTCTCGCTACTTTAACAGCCTCCTGTTTCTTAACACAACAGTTGGCCTTCGCGATATGGTTCCCCTTGCAGTTGACGCACTTGTCGACATTATGGGTGCAGTTCTGTCCTGCATTAGCTTTGCAACCTACCACATTGCACTTATGATCCTTTGTTAGATGTCTCCCCGCGCACAACATGCACGCCGGCATCTTTAAAGACCCACACTTTGCCTCAACATGTCCCCATCTGCTGCACACTCCACAAAAGGAATCTGGTCCGGCATTCACGAACTTCTCCACATCATACTTCACTCCTGCCGCCCTCAAACCTCCTTTCAACACTTTTTCGGCCATTTTACTACCTTTGACCGCAAACACAACCGAGGATGCTTTCTTTCCTTCCACCTTCTTCTTCTGCACATCCTTCGGTCCTCCGATCCAGTTGATGGCGAGGGGCAACACCACCCCCTTGTTCTCAGCCTGCAACTCCTGCCTCAATTTTTCATGTCCTCCCCCCGTCTTCTTCCCCAAATACCTATCAAAATTGACGCTGTGCATTTTCACTCTCTCCCAGAGTTCATTTGTTTCAATGTCCACAATTCCTGCGTCCACCTTCCTCGCTGCCTTTATCACTACTTCCCTATACCGAATCAACATTTCGGCCGTTGCTCCCGGGGTCGTAATCGTTGAAAGGCATCCTCGGGTGTTCTTCGTAACTCCCTGAATGCGAACGAAATGTGGAACCTTCGCCTCGAAAAGTGCTCTATTTACTTCCGACGAAATATCCAAATCTTTCTTCTGAGAAATGGGGAGGCCATTATCCCTTTTAAAGGTAACTCTCCTCTTCTCCATCGAATTTTGTCCTGGAGGGACCGGCTTCATCTCATCCTTCTTCTGCTGCCTCTTAACCTCAACAAAGCCGTCTCCCTTCTTTTTCTGCTGCTGTCCCGATTGTTGTTGTTGTTGTCGCTGTTCGGGTTGCTTTTTTAGTGGTGGCGCAGCCGCCCTCTGCGCCCATGTCTGCTTCTTCTTCTCTTCCGGCTTCTTTGCCGGTTGTTGTTGTGTAGGTTTTTTAACCTCCGGCTTCTTCTTTTCTCCTGCCTTTGGTCCCTTTGGTACCTCCTTTACCTCCGGTTTTTTCCCCTCCTTCTTCTTTTGTTCCGGAACTGCTGGCACAATAACCGGTCTCTTCGCAATCGTAACCTGTCCACTTGGGGTGAACCTTGGGAACTCCTGCCTCTTCTCTCCTGGTGAAATAACCGGTGCATGCTTAGATGCCTCCAGTTCTTGTTCCTCCACCTCCATTCTTTCAAGCACCTCCGCAACTTTCGCGTTCTCCTCCTCCGAAAAAGTCGCCCCTGGCTCAAACTCGATATCACTCATTTCATCATTCTCAGGGGTGGCTTCTACCTGTTTCCCCCTTCGAATTTCACCCTTTTTTCTATCTTCTTCAGCTGCCTCCTCAAACCTCTTAACCACCCTATCCATCAGCTGGTCAATCATTTTTTCCATGCATCCACTCAATGCATTTTCAATCGTCTTAGCCATATTCACCAGTGCGATCTTGGCCAATTTTTTCTCAATCTTACTCAACCTATCGTCAAGTTTTTCCGCCCTCTCTGTTGCATACTCCCTTTCCAACTCCACCTCGGTAAGTATGTTTTGAGCAATTTTTCGTGTCGACCCCACTGCCGCGTCCGTATGATTCTGCCTCGCAGCTATGTGGCCCGCCTGTTCACCACACCACTCCGAATAACTATCATCATATTTCGCCTTATTGATCATAAAATCCCTCAGCCCATTAGTGTTCCTAAGATACTCACCAATAAACGCCTCGAGGTTAATCTCCTTATCCTCATTGGCCACTTTCTCTGCAGGCTTGGCCCAATCAACTTCGAGCTTTCTTCTGCTAGGTGTCTGCGGCATATTCGGGATTGGTCGTTCGGGCGTTACCGGCCTCTTTATTCCCTTCCCCTTATTGCACTTTTTTCCCTTCTTCGTAGGTGTCATGTAAATCTCTTCCTCTTTCCATTCCACCTCTGTCATCATATCATCTTCGTTGTCGCTACTATCGCTGACCTCGAATTTTCTCGGAATGGGTGTGTGGACTTTCCGGGTCTCTTCCATTCACCCCTCTTTTTCGGCGTGTTGACTGATATTTTCCTCCGACTGAATATACCTACGCGCAATAATTCCAGTGCTCGCCCTAGGAGTCGAAAAAGGATCCTCAATAAGAGCGTTTAAAGCACTTAGAGGTAGGCCCATAAGGCTTCCCTCATAATTCATTGATGGGCGGGGGGACAGAACCCTCTCCCCTGGTGTTTGCGATGGGAAGGAAATCTCACTTCCCCCGTAGTTTGTCGTGGGTGGTGGTGGCAACAATTCAGAAGAATCATCGCTCCCGTATCGTGTGATTCCAGTAACTCCAGTTTTTCCCGTCAGGTCGGAGTACGCTCTCATATCATTCAGGTCTCTGGGAAGTTGTCCCGTTTCCACTCTAGAGGTTGCTTGGCTATCCTCGCGCCTCCTCAAATCATCTTCAGCGCGGGCGTAATGTAGGCCCGCTTCAAATTCCTCCTTCTTCTCTTCGTCCCTGAGTCTTTCGTACTCAGAATCTCCGTGAAGATCTCTCTCCATCTGCTCGAGGTCGCTCCTGTCGCTCTGTGTCGCCGTTTCCTCGCCCGTGAGTGGTCCGGTGACCTTATCAAGCAGCGCTCCAATACCGCTGGAAGCGCTTTCACTTTTGTTGACTGAGGCCGGTCCCGAAGGCGTCTCTGTCATTTTCCTGGCTCGCTCCACTGCCTTCTGAAAGGTGGAGGTCTTCTTAGCTCCGAAGAGACTCATTTTAGCTCCTAGGTAACTGAATTCGAAGAAAACAGCTGAAAACCAAAGCAAAAATTTTCTGACGATAATAGAATTGATTGGACGATAAAGGTCTTGGCAAAACTAGAAGGTGGTGTGGTGTGTTGTCGGAGGTGTGTGGTGAGTGTATTGTTCGTACGCTTCACGACCCGACCAGAGAGTAGCAGGCTGTCAGCTAGGTTATGATCTTGTGGGTTAGACATGGTGGTAATGGTGGTGGTTTGGAAGGTCAGGGTAATAATCTGTCAGAAAGTGTAGAGTTGGGAGGTGGAAGAGAGATGCAATTGTGGGCGGTCCCTTGATTTATAAAGACGAAGAAATGCGGTTCATAAGTGTTTGGCCCTGAATCATACAGCATTATTATCCCTACGGATAAGGTCTAAGGGATGTATGGTGTTGATTATGACAGTAGAGTACCTAACGCTAAGAGTCAACACCTGTACCTAGGGTAGAGTGATTGTAGAACACTCTAGAGACATTGTACAGATGTGACAGGCCGAAAAGCCGATCTAAAACTAGACAAACAGATCAGTCGATTGGTGGAACGGGCTAGTTTAAATTACAATACCTCTAATGCACAAACGTGCCTTGTCTACACACCGGTACCCTTCCTCCTCACTACACGAGGGTTTGATCTAAAAACTAGATATACGACATACGTCGTCGGGAATGGCCAGCCTAAATATCAATCTCCAATTCAAGAGCCCGTCTATACATCCTTCTTTCTTTCCGTCACATCCTGCCGCCCCTCCATCGTCTTAATTATCTCCCTTACTGCCCTTACATCACAACTACACCATCAGCAAACACCCCCGCACCATCCGGAAAACTCTCCACCAGGAACAACCAACCAAACACTATTCAACCCAACAAATACGCCTACAAATACATTCACTCCTCTCTACTCGTTCCCTCCATAAACGCAGTGCCATAGTATAGCGTATTCCCATAAGTCTATCCCAGACTCACTAGGGCAATACACAGATGCCGCCTCGGATTCCGGGTGAAGACCGTTCAGGAAGTGTAGAATGTAGCGGGCCCCAGAGCCACCGGTAGAATTAGTGATGTGGTGAGGGGAGGGGGACGTATGGCAGTGTGTCGAGTGATGGATGGATGAATTATGGACGAGACGGAGTCAACCGAAAATCCGCTGAGCACAGCTACTAGTGTACCGGCGACAGAAGCCTCAGACCACTACTAAGTTAGAGACTACGCTGACAGGGGTTTCTTTGGGGCCAAAGGTGAAGCTTAGGCTGCTCCACTGTCGAACACTGTCTATGAGTCGGGGTGCCGGCAGGGGAGTGAACGGGAGCTCTGGTGCGAAGTGATGTAGCCCCCAACCGTTCTCATAAAAACCCATCTTCAAAGCTTGGGCCAGACATCAGAACCAATCTTGATCTAAGGCCGCCTGCACCATACGTCGATCACTCAAGGATTATGTAGCAGATAGGAACGTAGGCGAATTCAACTCCAGCAGTTCGACACTCACATTGCAAATACAAAGCACATCTGCATCACGCATTCCATTTCCGCATGAAAAGGTGCAATCCCTCATGCAAAGCCTTCAAAATCAAAAACGCCATTGGTATCCCCCCACATTATGAAACGTAAAACGTATGTACCAGCTTACCTCCACATCGCGGCAATGCCAGATTAGTGTCCACCAACAATATGCATATACAATATCCCCCCTCTCCACTTCACTACATCGCTGCCTGTCTCATAATCTCTTCCGGGGAAAAGCTCAATCCTGACTGTGGATATCCCTCCGACACAAAGGATCTATACGCCTTCTCCGCCTCCTTAATACTCCGAAACTCAATCTTAACATCGCGTGTACCGTCCGAGCCCGGGTAAGGTGCATCTTCTGAGACCCAGAATCCCAACTTCGTTCCGTTGCCCTCTGCATGGCTACTGATACGATCCACCGTCAAGCCCTTCGGCACCTGCTCGAGGGTGAGAACCCTAGTCCATCCTTCCGTCACAATTCCCTTGGCAAGTAAGGGCTCTAGAGGTTTAACTGCGGTATCGCTCCACTGGAACACAACTGTGCTGTACCCAGAACTACCTGGGCTGGGGTCATAGAACTTGCATTTTCCGTTGATGTTGGCAATGGCATGTTTCAAGAACCACTCAGCGTGGTCGGGGTATACAAAATCGACAAAGCCCACTTGCGAGTTAGGGCTGATTTTAACCCATTCGATTGGCCCGACATTGACAATAGAGATTAGTTGGTCTTCTTTCGGAACGTAGCTGCCGATGAAGCGGCAAAAGAGTGCGCGTCGTTCCGTACGTGATAGGTTGAGAAGATGGGTTTCCCTGCTGCGGATGTTATCCGCGGATAATATAGATAAGGTCTGCGATGAGTTACCTTGATTAGCTAGTGCTCGCCGAGGTGGTTGTCGTCCATCAGGGAACGAGACTCGTTCGAACAAAGAGCGAGGAGATTGTTCGCTGACTGGTGTTGGTGGATTAGGCGGCATGGCATCGATCATAGCGCCCAGTGGAGGTGGTCGGTAGTTCATCTCCATCTGTCTAAGTGTAGGACGATCCTGGCCTTCTTGGCCGAGATATGGGCATTCCCATATATTATGGTGTTTGTGGTTTTCATCGCTGCAAATCAAACACGTCGTGCCTGATCCAGCAATGAGAGTGGCAAATATGCCAGGAGTAACGTAAACATGCTTCACGAACTCCTTAGGAGCACCAGTGAACTTTACAGCCCATTGCTCCTTGTGAGAGGTTGGTCCATAAAAAGCCCGTCTGAGACCCTCGATTTCGGAGCCTAGCTTCCCAACGAGAGCGGCGCGAAGGACCGAGTAATTGATCGGCTGAGGCAGCTCGACAAGATAGATAGCGCCTTTTCGCTTGAATGTAGTAACTGGTGGTGGCGGTGGCGGCGGCTGGTCGAGCCTTTGTCTTTTCTCAGGATTGTTATCAGGAGTTGTGGGTCGCACAAAACGTGGATCATGGTTCGGTTGTGGTCGAGGTGAATCAAATGTCTTTCTCTTCGGACCTCGGGGTGGTTCGTTGGCAGCAGGTGCCCTCGGACCTTTCAGGGGTTCGTTCGGTGGGTCAGGCAATGATGTGATAGTGCCTTCGGTTGTAGCAGATTGGGAACTCTTCGGGTTCAAATTTTTATCTCCAGCGGTCTTTTCCGTTCTAGGAGTGTGTTGTGCGGCAGTAAGCTGGGCTTGAAATTTCTGTACATCTTTCTGTAACTGCGCACACTTCTTTTTCAAGTCATTGTTTTCATCCAACGCAGAGTTCTTGGTGGCATTCAAATCTCGAATTTCGCGCAGCAGGTCTGCCCGCTCGCCACGCATAACCCTGTCATCTCTACGCATGTCGGCAATCGAGTCCTCTCTCTGTCTCAAATCCTTATCCATGTGTCTCAACTCGTTTTCCATGCGACTCAATTCGTCTCCCATCTTAGACTTCTCTTCTTGCAATCTATCGTTTCGGGCTTTCAGGTCTTGTCGATAACGTTCATCATCGTCAGGATTTCGCGTTCCGTTCAGCTTTGCCTGCAGTGCCTGGATTTCTGACCCTAGAGCAGTTTTGCTTTCGGTCAAAGCCTCATTCGCAGCTTCGAGGCTGATCTTTTCCTTCTGCAGCTTATATCCTTCCTTCTCCAGTTTTGCATTCTCGTCTGCTAGATCGTGGTTTTTGGATATGAGAGTTTTATTCTCCTCCTCGTGCCGTGTAAGACTTGCTTTGAGTTCTTGATTCGTCTTCCGCAATGTAACCCCCTGTGTCTCTAGGTTTCTGGTTGCTTCGTAGAGCTGTGCATTGCGCTCTGTAACTGTGCGTAGGGATTCTTGCAAAGACCGTTGGTCCTCGAGAATCGTGTCGTTCTCGGCCTTCAAGTTCTTGTAGTTGATACTGAGTTTATTCGCAGATGGGACAACGTCCCGAATATTATGTAGTTCCTTTTCTGCTTCCTCTATTTGTGCCTTCAACCGATCGTTCTCGGATTTCAGCTCATTATTTTTGTGTTCGAGTGTAGCTTTCTCAATTTTCCACTGCGTCTCCTCCTCCTTCCATTTCTTCTCTGCCTTCGCTTTTGTGTCGCCGTCCAGTTGGTTCGCCGTTACCGATTCGCGTTTCTGCAGCTGTTGTTGAAGCTGTTGGGTCTTCTGCTGGGACTGCTGTAGCTGATTCCTCAGCTTCACAACCTCGCTCTTGAGTGCTCTAGCCTTAGCATCCGCTTCTTCGACCGAGGCAACCAGATCTTGCTTTTCTCGTTCGATATTAGCATTTTCCTGCTCGAGGCAAGAAACTCGGGTCCGCTGCAGTTCAGCATCGATAGATGCAAGGAAGTTTCCCCCCTTATCGTCATTACAATCGCTTCGTCTCTGGTGCATTAGGTTTTCCAGCGCTTGCTGTTTATCCGCGAGTTCGCCCTGCAGTATCGCAATCTGTGAGACTAAACCATCATGTTCGGCACGTGGGATGAAGACGAGCGATTGGAACGGCGTGTCCAGAATATTGGACGGTGTTGCATCCAGAAAACCCCGTAGCGAGCGCGGAGTCGCCTGCGGTGGTTAGCATAGCGTGAAGAACGTCGATAGTAGCTTTTTATCTACCATAGTGTCAAAGTGTAAAAGTAGCTTTCAGCTGTGTCGCCCCTGTAGATGAGTATTTCAATACAATTACAACCTACCTCACGGATGATGGATGAAAGAGGGAGAGGAAAGAAGAGAAGTGGAGATTAAAGGGTCAAGGTGGTTAGAAGAGAAGAAGCGCGGGGAAAGTCGAAGAAAGAAGGCTGTCGGGTACGGGGAAATCTGAATGCCTGCCAAGCCATCCCGCCCCTGATGTCCAACGTTGCGGGAATAATATAATACTCAGCAGGGTAAGAGTCTTTCTTTAATATATATATTGAACCTAATCGTCATGGATACTGTCATTTTTTGGTCTACTTATTGTTCCTGCATGCTGATGTCCTAGTCTCTCTGCGGAGCTAAAAACGAGACTGCCCACTCCCCCGCACGCCATACGAGTAGTCTGGAGTCAATTCGTCTTCCATCAACTCGCTCTCTTCCTCCCTTCCCAAAACAATTCTATCTAACGATGTCTTGACAAAATCGAGCCTATTTCTAGAGCCTTGAGATCAGAATTCAGACCCTCAAGCCAGATTTTGGATCCCATATATTTACGCTGTCGTTGGAATCTTTGATGATTCTCTCCTGCAAAATGAGATCTAAACAAAGTCTTCTCAGTTGGAAGTTAATATTATAGAATAGCAAGGAATAATATACCATCATTTTCACTCAGAAGATAGACATTTAACTCGGTCCCAAAATTCGACCTTCTTCGCTGCACGCACTTCATTTGAACATTGCTGCTACTCACAGCGACAAGTTCATCAAATACCTGCTCAGCCGAAAGCGTGCTACTGTCTCTGAGCTGGCGAACGATTGGTGATTCTACCTCTGCTGGTTCGGTAGCGGTATCCAGCATAAAGTGAGGCGGTAGCTTGAAGATTGTCGACATTGCTGAGAGCAAAGTATTGTGTCATTTGGTACACTGTGCGACGAACTTATATCGTGGTTTCCTTCTTCATTCTTGCTGTTTCTTTGTGTTACCAGAAGTACGTAGAAGACGCTGTCCTGTGGTAAGGTAGACAGGGAACCATAGAAGTTTGGGAAAGTTCATTGTTATATGTACTGGTAAGTCAAGCTTCTTTGTTGACGCGGCAAACCAAAGTCAACACCGGAAACTATATCACTTAGGAACAATCCTTGAGAAAAAACCATCTTCTACGAGTTCCACTCTGTCTAGTCTGTCAACTCTTAGACGGATATGTTTCGGAAGGGTTATTTTGAGTCCTGACCCCGTTAGCTACGAATCGTTGCCCCGATACCACTAGAAAGAACGACGAAGGAAACACATAAAGTACATTGGAGAACTCTGCAAATAGCAAATAAATTGCCCATGTGCCTCAACATCAAATACTGATGATACATGGCTAGGTATGACTACTATCTATAATGAGATCCGGTTGCTAGCTTCATTGGACAAGATCCCCGACTACGAAGTCGAAAACTAATGTCCTACTCGGCAGAGGGCAGAGGAGCTGGTTGGTTTCATGGGATCTTTTGTGAACGACATATCCAAAGAGCGTCCAAAGATAATTATTTCACGTCCTTAGTGAAGTCAGCTGTGGCCAGTAGTGTACATAGCAAAGGGCTTCGCGATAATACTCTAGAGAGACATAAACTGCTGCTCATATAGCTGTTGAATTCGGTGCTAGAGAGTATAGCACTGGCGCGTCTCTTGGGTTTAGATGCTTCATGGCTGTTTTGGCTTGAGATGGTATCATCACAATTTTGAGGTTTATATATCCTGGGGAATTGCTACAAAGGCCTTCAGTTAATGCTTTTCAATATAACTCTCGATCCTAACGAGTCTCTCTTACTAAATGGCTCTATGGAGAAGATCCTCATCGCTGTCAGACGAAAGGTGGAAACCCCCCCTCTGTGCCGAAACTGCGCCCAGGTCCTGAAACCGTCTCAACCCTCGCAGATAGTCATGTCGATCTGAGTGAAATCTCAGGAAAGCCAGCGAGTACAACCAAGTTGCAGTTTACGGTTGTTGGATATGGATTTTCTGCAAGATTTTCTGTGCCCATTGTTCTTCTTTGGACGGAAAAAACCCCAGCGTTCTTTGAGCGACTCACCCTTCCAATGGTTATAATAAAAGCAAACATTATCCTGATTAGTGGCTTTCCCCTAGCAGCAATGCCTTCGCCTCCTCCTGCTTCATCACTTGGGCCTGCACCGGCGCCTCCGTCGATACCAAAGCCAATCGTGCTGTGGAAACCCTTTGAAAAAACCGGAGTGCATCCAAGCCGGGACAAAGCCATAGACTTGCTATACAGAAATATGGCGGCCAGCTAGCGCAGCCAGATGCTGCTCTACTATTCCAAACTGCCACGTCCGGTGTTTTACACAGCCGATGTCCCTTTGGAGCATGGGAGTAATGTGGCAATTATGGAATCCAAGAAACAGGGTTCTATCTTCGTGTTACTCTCGCCGAAAAACGAAGTCGAGTGCGACTTACTCGCCGCCTGCCATGTCCTTGGTACCGGTTAGCAGGGCGCTACAGACACCTAGCCATCTCGACGAACTTTGTGAACTAGCGGAGATTTTTACATCGAGACGTCTACTCAACCTTACGATAGAAGAAGCAAAATGTGCAGCAGTTTTCGGCAATGTCGGATACGCAGTTGCAACTGTAATCAGTGTTCCTAAGCAGCCCGGTTGGTCGGTGGGCTTTTTAGATATCTGCAGGTCGGGCCACAATATCAAAATCCTACACTGTAAAAAGCCTGCAGACTTTCAGATATCTGAGGCCGCTCATAGATCTGGCCGGCCCGGGTTCAATTTTGGAAGCCTACCTTGGGTGTGGTCAGGCCCAGCTTCATGCAGGCCAGCCGGGCCGGGCCGCGACGTCGGTAATTTCCCAAGCTATTGGCGTTGATGGCCCTACCGGCGTTGGAGCGCCTCGTTGGAGAGGACTGGGCTTTGCACTGTGTGATGGAAGGTTTCGTTAGACAAAATGAGTTACCCTCTAGGGTACACATCAAGGACATTGAAGCCGGAATGGGGGTTGGAAGCCTGGAACTAGGAGTGCCGTATTCAAGGTCGGATCGACAACTAGCACTGAGGTTTATGTCTACGAATGCGGAACAGCCGCACCTGCAGATCCCAGGAATGCTGAGCATGCTGTAGACAGAACCACACAGCAACTGATATTTCCGAAGACGAAGGCAGACGTTCCTTTCTGCAAATCTGGTGATTCTGATGGTCAAAATGGTTGAGAAACAGTGCCAGTGGGTGGTCTACTTCTGGGAATCAATGGTGAAGATCAAGATCATCTAAAGTTCACACCAACAATTTAACCAACTTCAACTAATTGTAAAACCTGCTGCAAATTTTTCTTTCCCACTTCCATTCTATTTCTTACCCCACTTAATTTAGCTTCCCTAGGCCGGCCCTTTTGAGGGTGAGTCTGCTGCCTCTTCATCGACCCAAAACCCAAACGGAAGCTCTTTCGCAACTACGCTTTCGTTAAAGCGAGAGCTGAGTACACTTGATGTAAAGGATATCCCTCTGTTATCCTCAGCATTTGTTACAAATCTCAAGAAGTGCTGGAGCCCAGAAAGTCTGAGATCATACAACTGCGTTAGATATTGAAGAGCAGCCTCTTATAAGAGGGAGCTTCGGCCGAGAGTTATGTGTTGAAATCAGAGATATAAGGATACGAAGTATCAAAGCTGCATGAGGATACGAAGTATTATAGCTGCATGAGGAGATGATGTGAATTGAGATATGAGTACAGAGCATATACTGGGTTATACATGGGTTTAAGTAGTATGAAGTATTGTTGATACATGCATATAAGCTCCTGATAAATCTGGAGTTGTGAAAGTACAATCTAGTAACATGGGAATCGGAACGAGGTGTAACTTAGTGGTTTTGCAATAAATGGATTCCCAACAACTACAGCCCACAGCAGCCATTGCCGAGCTCCTCCCGACACCGCAACCCGAACCTTGCAACACGTGGGATAAGCAAGTTCACATGTGCAAATTGAGTATGCCTGCGTTCAACTTTGATGATAGCGGTTATTCCGCAACCGTCCCCACCACTTTTTTTTTTTTTTGTACCATCCAACTCACCACTTTTCCAGCCCGCCCTCATCAATTTTTCACCGCGCCTTCACCTCTTTCCTTTACCCCGTCCTCCTCCTATCAGTTTCTAGCTAACCTCTAGAAAACCCACGTTGTCTCAAGTCCTGAGCTCCCACAACAATTAAATATGGTGTTGACCACCCCCTCACCACGATCCTCCCTCGTCTCGCGCCTCTCCCCAGCCGCTGTCGCAGCAACCGCAGTCCAAATCCCCAGCGCCTATGTCTCTCTCGTCCACAAACTCGTCGTCGGCGGCGGGCACGCACTTTTCCCCACCGCCTCCGCACCGCCGGAGGCCGAGGAATCCGAATCAGAGGAAACCAGCTTCTTCGAGAGCGCCTCCCCGCCCAGCGGTTTGGGTACTCCGCCTCCCAACTACACCACCTCTCCGCCGACGCCGCAACCGACGTTTTCCGAGCCAGTCCCGCTCCCACTTTCCCAGCCCACGTCATTGACACAAGTCGTTTCTGCCGCTCCATGCACCTCTTGCTCCCACATGCAACTACAGCTGCACCTACTCTCGCTACAGAATGAAGCATACCTTGCACAGCGCGACTACTTGCTCCGGCACCAGTCGCTGCCGCAGCCGGAGTCATCGTCGGGGTCGTCGGGGTCGTCGGGGTCGTCGGGGTTGCTCGGGTTTGTAATCGCTACGTTTATCCGTGCCATGTTTCTTGTGGCATTTGTGCTGTGGCCGTATGTGAAGCGTTTGCTGGGGAGAATGAGGGAGTGGGAGCGGGAGTGGGAGGTGGCAGGGAGGGTGAGTAATTGGGGGTGGAGGATGGTGGGGATGACGTGGGGGGTTGTTATGACTGCTAGGAAGGATAACCCGAT
>Ga0307515_10013735_pt1 | contig 15087 bp, 19 predicted proteins | sample 17_EM_MG_FD_194513 | JGI IMG/M metagenome (GOLD analysis project Ga0307515, IMG submission 194513) | Populus trichocarpa ectomycorrhiza microbial communities from riparian zone in the Pacific Northwest, United States - 17_EM | ecosystem: Host-associated > Plants > Roots > Unclassified | place... | reverse complement strand
GGTACGAATCTTTGGAACATCTCCCCACGAACTACCCTCCATGGCGCGCCGATCCAATCTTATCGCGGTTCTTCTTTCAAAGTGCATGGTCCAAGTTCAGCCGTGGGCATTGGTCAGCTTCCCGGACGGTTTGACGTCCCGGAGCACATTAGCCATGGTAAGTCTATATTTACGACCGAATTGGATTTGTGACGAATTCTTGCTGCTCTCCTCCACTCCTTCAAGTGCGAAGGGAAATGGGGTCGAGGGTGTTAGGACGCCGTCCTCTTGGGGTCCTATCCACAGGTCGGACTGGATTGAGGGTGGAGGAACTTTAACGGGGAGGAGAGACCAAAGGTTGGATTGTTGAGCTTGGACCAGTTGCGAGCCGGGGTACTGACCACGCGACAGCCGATTCCATTTATCACGGTTTGTCCGGAAGGGAGGCTAATCCCTTTCAGTCGATTAGGGATGCTCCCACAAATTTATTTCTTTCGCGCACGTCTCTCACCAGTCCCCGAGCAATTGGTAGATGGATGCGCAGTCGAGTGCAAAGGGCGATTACGGTAGGGGTAGTTTCGAATCGTTGCGTTTCTCAGCGACGCCCTCCTGAACTCATGCCCACTGACGGGTAGCCCAGAGGGTAACCCGCCCTGGACCGGTGGTTGTGAGGGTGTGGACAGACATACTGCCCATATACTATCTCTTCTCCCAGAGTACGACTGAAATGATTTGTCCTTCGTGACCGTCCCTCCAAGTTGCAGGATAGAGCAAGGATATCGTAAATTGGCGCGTCCCGTAGACACGGTTGTCTGTGGGGCGAGAGGGTTTTCCCTGGTAAGCTTTGGGGAGTCACCGCCTTCACATTACAGGAACTCTGAACGTCGTTCTATGACCGTTGCCCGAAGTCAGTGCTCAAACCGAGTGGTGCATTTTTTCGAAAAGTTTTCAATTTTCAACATGCCCGACCGAGACTACGGGAGATAGCGAGGCCTGCCTATCGGCCACAAAGGATGAGCAACTAACGGGGCATTCTGGCGTGCGCCCGGCGTTGTCTTATCAATAACCGCAAAAACATGAAGGTAGTGAACGCCGAGAGGGAGTACCTGGAGGAACATTGTTGGGTCGGGCGGGAGAAAGACAAAGCAGAGACTTACCATGTTACAACGTAGGACATGTGGGAATTACGCATTTCGACGACTGGAGATTTCCCGACAGGGATTCCTTCTTTTAACCTAGCGGCCGCTTCTCCTGCATGACCCTCTGCGCATACATAAATAATAAGAAACCGTGCACCGGACGAGATACGCACCAAAAATTTCTTCAATAAACACAGGCTGAACATTTGCCTTCTCCCCCCCTGCGTACTCAGCCATTGCATTGACATCAATCCAATACCATTCGCCTTTCTCGGGATGGTTATCCGGGGTGAAGGTGTTCCGTACCTGGGACACGCGGAGCATCCCTTGGACGAGGATTTCTTCGTCGGTGCGAGCGGCTTGAGAGAACATTTCGAGTGCGTCCTTCGACACGAAACCACGGTCAACCAGTACCGTCGTACCGTTGGAACGAACGAGGGGCACGATTACATGAAAACCTGCAGTACCGTCTCGCGTGCGTGGCCCAACAATTATCGTGTGGTCGTATTCCCACCTCCCACTCATGAGCACCTTACGGTAGATGAATTCCGGGATGATTGCCAAACTGGCGAAGGAGTTGGTCATTCGATGGCTATGAGACGAAGATGTACTGTACGCACTTGATTTTCGGAGGTAACATTAGAGGCTCTCGTCTCAATTTCTCCTCTAGTTCATCAATGAGGTTGACCTTCCACTTGAGCCGTTGCACTTGCCACGTTCCGAGAGCGAACGTGAAGAACGGCATAATGCCCACGAGAACCATTGTCGGAGTAAGCCATGGGTACCGCCGCGCCTTCTGGCTGAGAGGTTGGGGTGCGGCGGTCGTCGATTCACTGCGAACACCAGTTCGCCGGAAGAGACTGGCGTTTCGACGGAAGGAAGAGGATCGGAAGGAAGACAACATGATGCCGATCAGTCAACAGCGCGTGTGCATTATACTACGTAAACTATGCAAGTACAAATGTGAAATATCAACAGAAACGGTCACTGTGGTAGCATGCAAGTGAGAAAGAGAGATCATCATAAAGAATGCGGAAGTCAACTAACCTCTTGAGTTTCGCCCTCCGATCCAGCAACACTTCCGATAGTCGACCGTCCTTCTTCGCAGCTTTGAGCTGTGAGGTGGGGAAGTCAGCCCCGACCAAGTGATAACTACACCGCACTCACCTCCTTCTTGTCCAAGCCAGACACGATCGACCTGCCTGCGCCCCACGCCTGGTAGATTTTACTTCGAAAATGAGATACAAGATGGGAAAGTATGGATTGCAGGATTGGGTAACTTACTTCGTTGCGGCTTCGTCAATTCCTGTATCACCCGCTAGACCTTCTTTCTTCTTCTTCTCCTCAGCGTGGGCTTCCTGTTTGTACTTGTGCTGGATCTTCACCCAGAACCTCTCGCGGAATCCCACCTCCTCGCTGTCCCCGCGCAGTTGTAGCGTACCTCCGGCGACCTCGTCAACGCTGAGGTACTTCTCGTAGACATTCATGAAAGCAACCATCCCGTCGGGCAGGATAACAGGTGTCCATTCCTCCTGGGGTCCCCTGGCTTCTCGATCAGCAGCGACAAGCCCATGCTTGTCACAGGACAAGAATTTCCCTTCCCCAGCACCTGTCCGCAAGTTGATGGTTGGTGAACCAGCGACGCGAGTGGCGACCCAAACCTGAGATACCTCGGCTGGAGTGCGGTCCACGATGCTAATTTCCTCCTCGTCCTCGCCCTTGATAATGGTATGGAGAACAACCCTTCTTCGAGTGGAGTCATAGGTAATACAGAGGGGTGACGGGTCTGAGGGGTGCATCAAGAATGTTGGGCCACGGATCTCGAGAGGATCCTCTGGGAAAACCCAACTCTCGGGGGCGCGGTCGTCATCGTCTTTGCGCCGTCTGGTGCTCCGTTCCCCGTTGTCTCCCTCTTCTCTCTTCCGCTTCTTCTTCGTCTTTTCGCCCTTGAATTTCAGTTTTGTCGACCGAACAGCAGGCGTAGAGGAGGACATGACGGTGAAAGACACGATCAAATGCGCTTTCCCACGATAACGAGACTGATCGGCCAGCCAAACTCCGGCTCCAAGCCAACTGCGCGGACTGGGCTTTTAACACCTCAGCTTGTGACCTCCATCATCCCAGTTTCTTTGCTATACCAATGTAAGCCACCCGTCGGCCTCCAACCCCTCAGACTGACTCCACTCTTCTAGGTGGCCTTCGGGAGGGGGAGGACGCCCAAGAACGAATCCGTATGAGGACGATGAAGTCCACTATCCGACCCGGCCAGTCGATAAGGACAAGGCGGAGGGGGAGCTGGTAGTCCACATCAAGAAGGCCACCAGCCCTGAGGAGAGTGCCCCGAAACAGAAACACGTCAGAAGTGTGTGGTCGTGATGCTCGTCGACAAGTCCCCGATTGATCACATCTACTTTTCAGAGTGCATCGTATACACCTGGGATTACCATACCTCCATCTCTTTCTGGACGGGATTGCGCGTTCAGCCAATCTTGTCCGATGAAGTCCAAACGTTCAAGGCCCTGATCACCGCACACAAAGTCATCCAGGAAGGCCATCCAATCGTACGTCCTATCGAGCACAGTCGGCAGAAACAGCTCTGAACTTGATACCCAGGCCATCAAAGAAGCTCACGGACAAACTGGGTGGTTAGAGACGTGTGCCAGGGCAGTTGGTCATGATTCTGCCCGAGGTCAGCGTTCGTCTGGTGACCGCATCCCCTCCTCTGATCTCCGAACTGTCCGGCAGGCTATGGTTCCCTTATCCGCACCTACGTACAGTTTATTCTGGCAAAGCTCAGGTTCCATCGCCTTCGGCCAGAGTTCAATGGTCTATTCGAGTATGAGGAATATGTCACATTGAAAGGAATCGACGATCCCAATGAAGGGTATTTTGGTTGATCCAGGATCCTCGTCTGCTTTGCTGACTTGGTTCCAGTTACGAAACTATTTCGGACTTGATGGGCCTGCAGGACCAAATAGACTCATTCCAGAGGATGATTTTCGCCCATTTCAACCAATCTGTCAACAACGAATGCCGGATAAGCGCGCTCGTGCCTCTTGTGAAGGAGAGTTGGGGCATCTATAGGTTCATCACTAGCATGTTGAGAGCCATGCACAGGCGTAGGCATTGTCCCATGCTTCTTGTATGGCTCATCTGACGGTGGATTCACTAAAGGGACGAATGACCACGAAGCGCTCGAACCTCTGAGGGGACGCTACTCCTCACAGCATCACAACCTTCGCAAGTTCTACTACGAATGCTCTAACCTCAAATACCTCACTGGGCTTATTAATGTTCCCAAACTTGCTCAGGTATGGATGATGGCCAGTGCTTCGGTTCTTCCTAACCTAGATATCGTAAGGAACCGCCGAATCTCTCCGATAGCGGCGATGCCCCCAGCCTGCCCGCGCGTCCCACCACGGTCAAGGCGAAGACGCCTCCTCCAGCCACCCCAGTTGCTAGTGCCGCAGAAATCGATGAGCAGGCTCGCATGCTCAAACAATACGAAGAACAGCAAGCCGCATTGCGTGCGGCTCAGGAGGAGGAGACAAGGAAACGCGCTGAACTCGATGCACAGCAACAGCGTGAGTTTGAACAGAGGCAGTTGCTGCAACAAGAGCAAGAGAGGCTGGCGCAGGAGCAGCTGAGACAGCACCAAACGATGCACCTTAACAACCAGGCTGCCGAACAGGTTCACGGCCTGGAACGAGAAATCCTGGCACTGAGGGGGCAGTTCGATCGAGATCAACTTATGCTGGAACAATATGACCGAGTACGGTGTCTATCCACTCTCTGGAAACATTGTGTTCACAGGAACTTGGTTTTTAGAGGGTTAAAGCTCTTGAGCAAGAGCTCAACAGTGCGGCCATCAACGTTGGGTCACAGTTGACTTCCAAGGATGAATTAATCAAGCAACTGCAAGAACAAGTTAACGTTTGGCGGAACAAGTACGAAGCCCTCGCAAAACTCTACAGCCAACTACGGACGGAACACTTGGACATGCTGTCCAAGTTCAAGCAGTTCCAGCTCAAGGCCAACTCAGCGCAAGAGGCCATCGATAAAATGGAGAGGATGGAGAAAAACCTTAACGCGAAGAACCTGGAGTTAGCCGACATGATTCGTGAGCGGGACAGGGCGCGGTTCGAGCTGGACAGGCAAAGATCTTCCCACAAGGACGAACTCGATAGGCTCCGACGCGAGATCAACTTCGCGAACGAACGCGCCGAGGATGCCACTAGGTCCAAGAGCTCTGAGGTTTCTCATGTTCTGTCGAAGTACAACAGGCAAATTCAAGAGCTCGAAGACTCGCTTCGTGTATGTTTTTGAGAGGTAACATCACACGCTCTGAGCGCTCACGATGCTTCTGGTTCTCCTACAGGCCAAACAAATACAGATTGACGATCTGTTCAGCAAACTGGACAATTCAACGTCGGACTTGGAGCGATTACGTGAAGAGAAGGAGCAGGAGATCGCTATTCTTCAAGAGGGAATGGATAGTACTATCCAGCAACTCTCCGATGCCCAGCAGGTAAGAGTGCCTTGATTCGCCGCTGGGTCTTGATCTGAAACGTTTCTTAGACGCAAGGCATCGCGATGGAGGCCACGAACACACAAATCGATACCCTTATCCTCGACAACAGGAAGAAACTGAATCAGATCATCGGTAGGCGCTTTCCACGACCAACGCCATATTAATGACTAATCCGCCACCAGACTCTATCCTCCAGGCATGCGTTCATAAAGTGGACGAAGCTATCTACGAGCTCGAATCGCCTACCCAGGCTGGCAACTTGAACTCAACTCCAGAGTACACCCTCTCCATGATCGAAAAGGCGACAAACAATGCCACTGAGTTCGCGACCGTCTTCCTCCTCTACCTTGGCGGTGAGGTCGGTGGCGACCACGTCGGGGTCATAAAGACCGCCAACGAGTTCGCCCAATCGCTCTCTGACGTATTAGTTAACACCAAGGGCGTTACCCGTCTCATCGGCGATGACGCCTCCGAGAGGTTGGTGTCCGTTGCCAAGAGTGCTGGAGACGTCGGCCTTCGTCTATTCCTCAATCTCCAGTCATATAAACTCGACCTGCTCCAGTCCCCGCAACGTAAGGATGTGGCCATGAGGAACAATTCCGAAGTCCGTATCGCCTTATCCCGATTATCGGAGACGGTCGATAGCCTCGTGCCGAAGGGTGGAAAGGCCGGTGCTTTGAAGACCAACGGTGATCTAGGGGACCTCGTCGAACAGGAGATGTTGGGTGCTGCTCGCGCGATTGAGGAAGCTACTGAACGTCTCCAACAACTCATGTCCCGACCCCGCGATTCCTCCAAATACAACGCCGTCGACCTCCAAGTTCATGATTCCATCCTTAACGCGGCTATGGCAATCACGAACGCCATCGCCCGCCTCATCAAGGCCGCTACCGACTCTCAGCAGGAGATCGTCGCGGAGGGCAAGGGATCCAGCACGACTCAACAGTTCTACAAAAAGCACAATAGGTGGACGGAAGGTCTCATCTCCGCTGCGCGATCCGTCGCGTTCGCGACTACTTTGCTCATCGAGAGTGCCGACGGCGTGATCTCGGGTACCCATTCCCTGGAGCAACTCATCGTCGCTTCGAACGAAGTCGCGGCTGCAACGGCACAGCTCGTTGCTGCCTCGCGTGTCAAGGCTAACCTGATGTCGAAGACGCAAGAGAAGTTGGAGTTGGCTGCTAAGGCTGTCACGGAGGCGTGCAAGGCGTTGGTAAAACAGGTCAAAGCCGTGACCGCGAAACAGGCGATGGCGGAAGACGTCGACTATAGCAAAATGGCGGATATGGAGTTCAAGAAGGCGGAGTTGGAACAGCAGGCCGAGATCCTCAAGTTGGAGAAGGATCTCGGCGGTGCCCGTCACAGGTTAGGACAAATGAGGCGCGCTGGGTATCATCAGTACGAGGAGTAGTTTGGGATGTTTTTCTTTTCGCACTCTTTTTTTCCTCTACGAATTGCGATCCGTGCGCTTTATTTACATACTTCCATTTACAGAGCAAAGATTCCACAAACCTTGATACGTGTAAGAATGTAAAACCTTTGTACAAGACCTCATTCCTGGCGAAGTCGGGTGAGGGAAGGTTTGAGGGGGAATATGAAACTTGCTAACGTAGGGAATGTGACGGAGGAAAGAATAACAGAAAGAGCGAGTGGGTGTGAGAGGTTAAGGTTAAGGAATAACATACCAGAATGGAGAAGAAAGAAAGTGAAGGGTATGAGCACAGTGAACGACGATGGTATGGTAGGTGCGAGGAGGAATTATGGTACAAGAGAACCCAGCAGAGCATCGAGTCCAGAAGTGTCATGAACGAATAAGGAAGAAAGAACGGGGTGGGGTAACGTATGGGGCACTGTGTCAAACTGATTGCTAATGAGGGGTGGGTCGCCTAGCCAGGGCCCTCCACACTCAGCGTCCTGATGGTATCGAATGAATTGTTTTCACGGCCCAGATCCAGGAAACTGTCGTCGATTGACGATATCGATGCGCCTCGTTGGTGGATGTCACCACCAATCATGACTTGAACCCTCAGCCTCGCGTCAGCCTCTGGGTCGTCGTCTATGTCGAGGAAAGAGGGTTTCTTCATGATACCCTTCAGCGGGGGATGGTTCTTGAAGGTAGGGAGCTGTGGTTTCGGTGAGGATATCAGAGATGATCGGGAAGATGTTGACCGAATCGAGATCGTCGTCGCCGTGAGATTTCGCCGTAGAGGGGGAGGCGAAAGCGGTTGTATGTGAATTACGCTCCCGCGGTTGCCCGAGCCCTTTGCACTCTTCAGGTTGGTGGCAACCTTGGGTCGTGGACGAGGAGACGGTGTAAGCCCGCCGAGCGGCTGATTAGGTTCAATCCCAAAGGTCGATTCGATGCCCATCGAAATCGACTGCGAGGGCGGGACAAATGCAGAGTAACTGCGCTTGGTTGAGGAATCCGATCCCAGAGGAGGAAGATTATCGGTAGTTGTCCGCGGGCCATACCCTGGGTGCTGCTGTTGATCAAAGAACGAGAGTGTCGAGGCGGTTTCAACTTTGTCGGAAAGTACAATCTTGTCCGAGAGTGTGCTGGAGAAGACTGTGGATGCTGAAATGATGGAGTCCGTCCACGAGTCCTTCTTCTGCGGGAACCGATTGCCAAAACCAAATTCCTCGAAGAGTGGAGGGTTAACAGGTGATAAACCTTTGGGCGAACCGAGCTCCGCAGGACTACCACAGTTGGAAGGACCCGAAGACACCTCCTCATCATTCTCCAACATTTCCTCTAATCTGAGCAGTTGGGCCGCAGATAAGATCTGCTGCGGCCCCGTATCGTGTGGCTGAGCCTCAATGGGTTGTGGGGTGTGAGATACGGTCGTAGGGCTGCTCGCGAGATCGTCGTAGAATGTCGACGTAGCCGGCAACATCATAGATTCCGCACCGGGAGACCCGAAGGGATTGGTGAACCGTGGCGGCGAACATCTATCAAGCCTATCAAGCTCTGCGGGCGGAATGATGAGGGACCCGGTATCATCGTCGAAGGTGAAGGTGGCCGCCTGAGTGGCAGAACCTCGGCGTATTGACCCAGGCAAGAACCGTCGCTTAGGGGGAGAAGGTGTACTTTCCTGCTTCTCCCTCTGCCTCTCCCTTTCCTTATCTTTCACCAGATCCACCGGTTGCGAAACGGGTATTTCACTGGGGGTAAACGAAGTGGCATGTTTCAGACATGGTAGGGGAGGCACGGGGACTCGCGAGTGATGGAACGATCGCTGTTTCCTTAGGAGCTTAGCTGATCCCAGCACATCATCCACCCCCGGAGACTGATCATCAGGATATGGTGAAGGAAGTCCCACGAGCTTGTTTTGGAGGGATGGTTGCGAAGGCGTCTTCTTGAGCGAGCTTAGGCGATCATCAGCTGTTACCGGCCGTCGCAGGAGAGTTGGACTGAGCGCTCCGCGCAAACTCCGAGTCGGAGATTTCGTTCTGGGTTCTGAGGGAACTTTGGCCTGATCCCGAATGCACTGCAGACGCCTATCCTCCACGCAGACACTCTTGGACATGATGTCATGCTCGGATGTGCTGGAGGCGAACGAGAGACTGCAGGAAGAAGATCCTGAGTCTGAAGGCGACCTGTCAGAATTGGGTAACACGGAGAGGTATTTGAGGGAAGGGACGGGTGGTAGCGCTTGCGAGGGAGGTGACGTCTCGGGAGGTGTGATAACGGATCGCGAAAACGAGGGCTGACGGGTGAGCGAGGGCCGGCCTACGTCCTTCCTCAAAGGAGGCCGTATACCGGTGGTGTCTGTCATACCCCTTGGCCGAGTGTGTGGACGGGGCCCGTCAGGGTCATCACTTTTCGATCGACCATAAGTTGTAAGCATTGGGGCGGAGACTGGACTGGTGATAGGTGGCTTGAACGCGGGGATATCGTTCATGGACACCTTCCGTGTCCGTGTGTTGGGTCGTGTATTAACCACATCCGGCTGTGATCTGTAAAGGAATGTGAGTGGGCGATCGAAAATCGGTGTGATGGGGTGAAACGACCCACCTGATCGTCACAGTGAGTCTGCTAGACGCGGGTCGCGGGTTTGGCAGAGTCGATTCAGACACGAACCGTTCTCGAATTAGCCGAGGATTGGCAGTATGAGGTCGTCTGAGGGTTGTTCGAGGCGAAACAGGGGCATCCTCCGTCGCGTGTGCGTCAGGGAGGACAAACAACTGGTCCAAGCCCTGAGACCGTTTGGGCGAAGAGAATGCCACCCCAGTCGTGGCAGCGAAAGGGTCTGCATCCACAAGAGGCTTCTGGTACGATAACTTGAAGTCCGAAGGTGTCTTGGGTTCGATGGAATCCTCGTCGGTAATGGTGATAGCGGATACAGTGTTCGAGCACGGTCTCGACGTTAGCGGTCCGTAAGGCTCGGCGGAGTTGGAAGGGGGGATAATGAGAGGAGCGGGAGCCTTTGGGGGTTCCTGGATTGAATTTGTGTGTATGTTCTTCTTGGGTTTTAGACGGATAGCAGAGGTGAAAGTTCCAAACATGGATTGCTGCTTCGGTGGGCGATCGGGGATAAGTCCATCTGCTTGCAAAGCAGAGTACGTGTGGGCTAGCGACGTGGGCTCTAGCGATTTTTCCTTGGTTAATTTCGAGGAAGGCTTGGAGCGAGACCACCAGTGGCTGGATATCGGCGAGTGGAAGTAAGGGGTGCTCATAGATACGCGGGAACAGACGGCGGGAGCCGCTCAAGAGGCTCCACCGTTGGCTGAAAAACTGTACAGAAAGATATGGAAAGCAAATTGGCGGTGGTTATGTAGAGGAGGGGTGGGACATGGGTGTTGACCACTGCCTCCACGGGAGAGAGAGAAGGGTACGGGGGAACCTGGGAGTGACGGGTTACGTCCGGAATGTCTGATTGCCATCAACTCGCTAAGAAGGGAGACAGAGGTGACTACCGTAGTGTCCAGCTGGCAGCCGGAAATTTACCCTATCCAGAAAAATAAATCCAATACATACGTCGGTGTCAATAGCCACATAGTGTGGGATAACGAACGGTCAAAAACTGCAACAATGCAACCAAGCCCCGCTCTTCCTGCGTTTCACTCACCCGAGCTCGGCCCATACATCTTCCGCGCCCCTCTCCTGCGCTGCTTGGACTGCCCGGGGCATCGGACTTGCAGCATCTGAAGTTGGGTTGCGGCTCGTCGCATCAAAGAGTATTCCATCTCTGATGAGTGGCCTTCCCAATTCATTCTCGTCGTCATCCTCGATATCAATGTCCAGGTTCGTCCGGCCACTCAGGTCGATTGGTTTCGGGTGAGAGAATATTGACTGCCCGGATCTACGTGCCGAGCGTTCAGCAACAGATCTTACGGCCAGATTGCTGTCGATCGAGCGGCAGGCACACTCACTGTCGCATCACAGACGCCAACCGGACGAATTGGAGCACGTTCCGCGCAACGAGGAGCAGTGTATCGAGCAGCTCTTCTTCTTTGCTCGTGGAGCCGCAGCTAGCGAAGAATATAACGAAGATGGTTACCGCGCATATCAAAGTGATGATGAGGTCCAGGATGTTGAACGGAGACTTCCAAAATCGCTGGATCGCGGACCGTAAGGCACGTAAGTCTTGATGATAAGCGAATAGCAGACTGGTCTGAGCAATTCAACTCACCCTTCCAAACGCAACGAACCGTATCGCAACTTCAACAATCATGCTAGTGTTGATGATGATTTCGAGAACGTAGAATGCTAGTCCAGGACAACCATCCGTTATACTCAGAGCGATTGTCGTCACGGAGAGGGCGGTCATGGACAAATAGAGAATGGTGTACGCTCTTGAATGCACGAATCGGTTGGCGATGCCCTGAGTAATCTCCTTCTTTGTCAAGGCGTATATCGACCGGGTTGGGCTGCCAAGGTCCTGATGTTGGTCAACCGGAGGGAGTCGTGCGCAGACAGAAGGAGAACGGGAACGAACATTTGCTCTAACGGAGAATCCACCTCCTCACTGTCGAGAAGCCGTTCCCTGTCTGGATCCGTGGACATTGCTAGTTGTCGCACGGCCTTGGTTTGGGGAGGTTGGGAGGACGTTGAGGGTAACCGGTAAACACAAGGCACGTGGTCTCCCACCTTCGTCGGCCACCATCATCAACGGCTCTCAGTCATCCCCCCCCCGACGCGCCTTGCACCTCTCGCCCTTACGACAATAAATCAAGATGGGTGGCGGCGACTTGAATATGAAAAAGTCCTGGCACCCGCTCCTGTTGAAGAACCAGGAGCGGGTCTGGCTTGAAGAGAAGAAAGCTGTGCGTTCTGTTCTCATTCCCTTCTCTGTGCGACTCATGACCATTGTTCTAGCTTGAGGAGAAGAAGAAATTGGATCAACTCCGGAAGGAGAAGGAAGAAGAACGACAACTCCAGGAACTTCAACGACTTCAGGAAGAACAGACGGGGAAGAAACGGCAGGAGAAACTAGAATGGATGTACTCTACACCGGCGACAGGGAGCGGACAGTCAGCGAACGATCTCGAGGACTACTTGTTGGGAAAGAAGAGGGTTGATAAGATCCTTACGGGGGATGAGCACGACAAGGTTGGTTTGCTTTCCTCGGTCTCGCAACACGGTGACTAACTCGCACTCTAAGGTCGGTGCTTCACACAAGAACTTTATTGCCACGCAGTTTGCAAATACTGTGCGAGACACCGCCGCCAAAATCCGGGAAGATCCTCTGTTTGCCATTAAGCAACAGGAACAGACCGCTTACCAAGCTCTAATGTCCAACCCGCTACGACTGAAGCAGCTCCAGGAGAAGAACGGCGTCAAGGTGAAGAAACACAAGGAGAAAAATAAACACAAGGACAAGGGTAAACATCGGTCAGATGACCGCCCCCGCAGTCGGGAGAGAACTCGTTACCGCTCGCGGTCCTGCTCACCCCGTCATCGGTCGCGGGGCTACTCCCGTTCCAGGCGCTCACCGAGTCCCTATTCTCGTCACTCGCGGCGAAGATCTCCATCATATTCACCCAGAGATGACCACCGACGCAGGCGGGGTCGCAGCACTGACGATTCCCCTCGGCGGCGAAGATCAGAAGATGGTGTGCGACAATGGCCACGTTCTGACGAATCTGACGAGGTTCCCTCCCGGAGATATGGCGAGAGACCCCAATCAACCCACGACGACCGGAAGCGACAACGGAGCCAGAGTCCACCCCGGCGGGCACCCCCACCGAAGAGGTCGAGGGTTAGTCCACCTCCCACAACGACTCAAGGTCAATCAGCGGGGGACCGCGCCGCGCGATTGGCTGCAATGTCTTCGAACGCTACAGAGATGTCAAGCGAGCGCCAGGAACACCTGAAGAAACTCCTAGAACAGGAGAAACGCGAGCTGGAGCTGGAGCAAGAACTCCGTGCCAAGTCCAAGGGGATGGGCGGGTTCTTGAACCAGGAGCAGAAGAAGGTGTTTGGTGGCTCTGGAGACCTGGAGGAGAGGTTACGACGTGGACGCGCCGGTCTTGTTTCTCGTATCGATTAGTTGCCGCTCAGCGCTGTGTGAATTATATTACTGTGGTTCGACTAAGCCAATCAACGTTGTGCGTCCAAGTTACCGAACACATGGCTTCCACACCCCGATGGAGGGGAGTGAGAGCCATTCAACCTTTATAACACCCATATCTCTCCGCTCCCAGCAGGAGCTCACCTGGCAAGGGTCCTTCCAGGATGGCCTTCACTTTTGCAGCAGTGAAGGGACTCGTTGAGAGAGAAGCCAACTTCTACCGCATCCACCTATTTTTCTTTACATTCGTACCACTCATTCTGAGTGGAATCTTCTATGCCGCCAATGGTCGATACCACATACGTGAGTAACGTAGATCTTTCCCTCGTGAAAGATGCTCAGTTCAGCAAATGGAACTACAGCCTACATCGATTGCTTGTTCCTCTGCTATTCCGCCTCAACCGTGACCGGTCTTTCAACCGTCAACCTGAGCACATGTACTGGGTTCCAGCAAGCGTTGCTTTTCATCCAGATGGCCTTGGGTAATATGGTGCGTGTTCCAACTTCTATCCTTCCGGAGTGGTGTGATATTCAAATGCTGCGTCTTCAAGACCACCGTATCGTGGATTATGGTCCTCATCCGCAAACAGTACTTCAAGAAACATTGTGAGATGGTGATGCGAGAATACCAGGAGAAGCACCGGATACGCGGGGTTTGGAATCGCCTTGCGAAACGTTCATTCCGACGGAACGTGTCTCAAGTTCCCGGCGTGCAACTCAAGGGCCCGACAGTCGAACATCTAGAGGAGCCGGTATCTCCCGAAGAACCCGTCGTAGCCGCAGGTGAGGGTGTCACTGCCGCGTTGGTTGGTGGGGCGGGAGTTGGTTTGTCCGTGGGTCTGGGTTACAAAGCGTTTCAAGATGGGGCGCTGGACGGACATGCTTTCAAGAGCCCCCTTGAAGAGAAAAGTCTTCCAGGTGAAAAACACCTCAGGCAAGGCGTTGTACCCGACACACATTCGTTCACCTCCTCCCCTCGATCAGTTGTCGTTTCCATCCAACCGGTCTCTCCTACCTCTGGAAATGGGAACCCTGGCGTCAGGTGGGATGAGCTGTCGCCCGGGTCGGACAGGAACCACATGCGGAAGCGAACAAGTGCGTCCTCCTGATCCTTTCGGTCACCCTGGATCTGGACTAATGACAATGCTAGCCCGTCAGTTCACGCTGATGACGCAGAGTACCACAGCCTCGAGTCCTTCAAGGCGGAAAGACCAAGACATGGGAGGGTTCCCGGGACCAATTGAACTCTTTCAACGGCTTATGCATACGAAGGCTTTCGGTTCCATCGATCGCACGTGGAACAGGATCGTAAAGCATTGGCGGAACCATGGGCAGCGTCGTTACCTGTCGTGGCTCCCGGACGGTATCAACGGACTCATCATCGGACGGAACTCGGAGTTCTACACTGATGAGCTGACGGATGAACAGCTTGAACACCTTGGCGGTATTGAGTACCGCGCCCTTCGTTTCTTGAGTTACTTCGTATGCTCTGTAAGTGTTGAAACCAGCTGCCATTGGCTCGCTAATCATTCGTAAACGTCAAGTATTTCCTGGTGTTCAACCTTATACCCGCCATAGTCATTATACCTTGGCTGCAAACGACGTCCACGTACGACGACATCTTTGCAAACCAACCCAGACTTGTTCCCAAAGCGTGGTTCACCGCCTTGTAAGTGTACATTCACAACTACCTGCGGAGTCTCTCCATTAACTCCACAAAGCCAGGTGATTGGCGCGTATACTGGAGGAGGGATGTCTCTGGTGGATGCAGGGATGGTACCCTTCCAGAAAGCCTACCTGATGATCTGTAAGTGGTGATTAGTCCCCCGAATGGTGTACATTAACCCTACGACCCGTAAGTTTTCATGATTCTCGCTATCCTTGCTGGGAACCACGGATTGGTACGTTTTTTTTTTACCTCGAT
>Ga0307515_10013734_pt1 | contig 15087 bp, 21 predicted proteins | sample 17_EM_MG_FD_194513 | JGI IMG/M metagenome (GOLD analysis project Ga0307515, IMG submission 194513) | Populus trichocarpa ectomycorrhiza microbial communities from riparian zone in the Pacific Northwest, United States - 17_EM | ecosystem: Host-associated > Plants > Roots > Unclassified | place... | reverse complement strand
CTCGGACAAGCCTAAGCAGCCACAGAGAGGCCTTGGTGTTGCTCAATTGGAAAAGATCAGATTACATGGACAAATGGCTTCTGATTACCATCCCTCCCTCTACAGAACTCCTTACCCTACAACTTTCAATCAGCAGGTATATACACTCTCTCCCTCCCTCCCTCTACAGAACTCCTTACCCTACAACTTTCAATCAGCAGGTATATACACTCTCTCCCTCCCTCCCTCCCTCTCTCCCTTTGTGTGTCGTGCTTGGTATAATCAAGGTCAGTTTTTATAGAGTTCGTTGAAGTTTGTGGACTTAAAATATGTATGTTCGTTGATATTGTATGTGCAGAAGGATATAAGAGTGCAAACAGGCTATTCACCAACAGCAGCATCCTCGGCTTCCTTTGGCTACCCCAACTTCATGGTATAGGAACTTACTTTTCTGTTCTTTTTTTAAATATTTATTTATAGAATATTTGATAACCCTAAATTTCATTCTAGTAAAAATATGTGTGTTCTCATCTTGTGATCATGTGTATCAATATTAACATGAACTGTGCATCTTGAATGATGATATAGCTAGATTAGCACTACCGGTGAGGAAAATTTAAAGAAATAGAACAAGTTTAGTTGCAACCAATTGCATTTGCATTAGCGTTTAGAAAGTAGTCCTCTCCATCATTATCCAAGCCTTGCTCAATTCGAATTAAGTTATAAAGGACAAGCTTCCAATTTCAAAATGAATTCCCATGTCGTATAAGCTCTTTTCGAGGGGATCTTATTAACTCCTTTGGAAGCTTAATTTTTTTTTTAAAAAAAAAGAAATCGAAAGCTTAATTTGTTTAGTTATTCATATCCACAAACCCTAGTTACTTGCCTGTGAAATATGTAAGAATCCACACCATCTCATATGTTGTCATTATTAAAGAAGCAAATAGTGTTGCAAGAAGTAGGAGCTTTAACTAATTATATAGTTTTACATATTGCTTTTCTTTTCTGCAATATGTCTTGTCCCTATATAAAACCATCAGTTTTACTTGGTGTTGCAGATGGGACTGGGTGATTATGATAGAACGAATATCAGATATGGTGGTGATTTTCAACCCCCAACTGCGGCAAGGTACTTAATTACCTATGCTACTTGATTTAATTCTCGATCAAACAAGGTTTCTTTTTTATTTGGAACAAGGTCTAGATTTTCATGTCTTTCCTTGGAAGTTTGCTCAACCTTAGCTACACTAGCTAGGTTTCTAATTAATCTATATGTTTATAATTTATTTACCTCAGTTGGAACTCCGGACATAATATCTATGAGGCTCAACATTATGCACAAGCAAATGCAACTAGACACCCTTGGCCTCTGCAAGTTGAGGTGTTGTTTTCATCCTTCGTAAATTTCTACAATAAGATTCTCAAACTAGCTAGGATTTGAATGTGATAGATAATGTCTTGATATCAATCACTCTCGTGTTTCCATTAATTAGGACACGCCGCAAAAACACAGCAAGAAACACCGAAGTAGCTCGATGGGCTCTAGCAGTCAAAATTCTGAATCAAGAGATACACAAGAACTAGATTTGGAGCTCAGATTGTCAATATAACGAGCCATTTTCTGCCAATCAAATGAAAGGAATCTCATTTCATGCTCTTAAGTGTTAATTGGAAGTTAATGATGACAGGCTGGGGCTTTGGTAAACTGCACACAAGGTAGGCAGTGGTGATGAGCGAGTCTGAACTTTCATTTGGAAGGAATCTTAATTATGTAATTGAAGATGGGTTCACTTTCTGCATAAAAAAATTAGATTTTCTTCTTGTTTATGAAGTGTCAAAGAAATGAGAAAATCATAGTAATTGTGCAGAATCCTTCCTTTGGTTCAGGTCTAGCAGGCAGCATCTAAGAAATCATATAGTTTCCTTGACTGAAACAAATCTAGTTCATTGGATGCCGAATGTCTCTATTCTCTTACCCCCCACCCATTGTTCAGTAGTTCTAACTTAAAGAAGATACAAGAGAGATTAAGAAGGACGAAAAATCGTACTAAAAGGGAAATTAACCAGAGTTGTCCATTGACGAAAAAGTGATGAGCAACCTTGGAATCTCCACATAGTTTCTTTTCATGATTTTATGTATCTATCATCAAGGCCGGAAATTAAGCACGGTATTAATTAATTGACTATAACATTAATTTTGATGATGGTGCATTAGCTAGGTGGGTGAATAGATGACAATTTTGCTTCTAACTTCCAAATTCACTAGGTGCTAATAGAGGGTTCAATTCAATGAGACATAAATATTTGAAACCAGGGAAGTGCATGTTGCGGCTACTAGCTAGTGCAAATGTTTAGAACCTAGCTATTCCCCATTCCGTATGTCGTATCAGAACTAAATTCCAAGGCTTAAATGGACAATTGACTTTCTTGTCTATAAACTATAATATATGCACCTCTCAACCGAAAATCAAGCTCAGCTGTTAGGCGATTTGCTGCTGGAATCAACTTCTAGCTAGCTACGTGGTTAAACAAGTTTTTGATATTATGTTAAAACTGAAAAAACTTAAGTACTTAGATTTAATTTCATGATACTTTGTAACAATAGAAAGGAAGCAAAATTTAGAAGGGGATTGTCTCACACCCCTTTCCTCTTTCAAGAAGCTAGCTAGTGTGTCTTCCCTGCTGATCTGTTTCTCAAGACCAATTCAAAGTTTCTCTTCTATTTTTTTTTTTTTAGTTTAATGTGGGTGTTCGGGCCAGCTTACGCGCACCTCGACTAATCCCACGGGCCCTGAAGTTAACGACCATGTAAGCCTCCAGTGGCCATCATATGAGCAACCACAGGGTTCGAACCTGAGACCACAGAGAAAGCAAACCTCTTGGTCCCAAGCTCTTACCACTGAACCACCACCTAGATGGTTTCTATTTTAGTTTTATTTATGTTGAAGGGAGGGCAATGAGGGACGTTGGTTAATGTACAAAACACATAAATTTATCAATTGAGGCTAGCTTTAGGATATATGCCACCTATTTGGAAATCGTTTTGTTATAAGCACATGAGTTTCCATGGAGGTGTGTTCGTAAAATACTGGGTAAATATTTCAATTTATTTTTATATAATTAGATACATCTTTGGTACGCACTTACGTTTCTAATTTTATTTATTATATCCTTGTATAATACCCAATTCTCCAATATGTTCTTTTATTATTTTTTTCTATCCAAAATGATAAAATTACATTTTCCATTAGTTATATAAGAATATAATAGAAATTTTTCAAAATTGCTCAAAATTTTTTTAAAAAAATAAAAAATTTCAAAATTAATCAATCATAATTTTTTTAAAAAAATAAAGATTTTATTTTTTTTAATAAAAACCAAAATTATATTCTTGTAAATCTCAACGATAGTAATTATATAAACAACTCTTCTAGAACTCCTTCCCCCCCCCCCCCAAAAAAAAAAACCAAACTAAAATAAAAACAAACAGAAAAAAATGCTCTCAACCAAAAGCCCTCCCCTTCCCCCAACCAAGCCCCTTGCAATCTCGATCAAACCTACCTTACCCAATCTCACCTCTCAAACACCTGCAAACACTATTATCAACCTTGAGACATTTCAATTATTTTATTTCTTGATAATTAAGTGTGAAGAGGTGTAATATTTTTTATTTTAAAAAGGTGGGCCTTCTTATAGTAAATATATTTGCTATTTTTTTGCTTTACTCTTGATTTCTTGATTTTATGGTACCTACGAGGAAAGAAAAAAAATATAAAGTTATCAATGTACTTTGCTATCTTCTCTCCCTGTAACCCTAATATAAATTTCTGCAACCGGTCAAAAACAAAAATAAAGATACAAATCGCAAGAGGAATTTCCCTGCGGAAAGATTGAAGCAAGCCACCAATTAATTCATCTTTCATCAAACAAAACAAGGTAATTGGGCTTCGATAACTTAAATTTAAAATATATTTTTGTTTTGTTTTGAGATGTTTGTTAAGAATTTGATGAGATTTTTATATAATTCTACTATTTTTGCTCTTTTGTTTTTTTTAGATTTGCTAGTTCTACCAATTATTTTTTGAATTCTTGTTATAGTTATTTTTTCTAATTAATTAGATATATTTTATTGGTTTGTTTTGATTATGTTTGAATTTTTTTATGTTTTGTTTTTAGCAGAGCCACCAAAATTATCAATTTTTTCTCACGATATATGTTTTGATTTTAAGTTGAACCATGAACCTGCGTTGATTAGTGAATAACCTCTTATTAGAATCAACATTGCTCATTTAATTAGATATCCAAGGAATCGTTCTCAAATTTGGAAATACCCGGTTAATCAACAAGGTGAAATTCGAAGGGCATACATTAATTTGGGGCCATATCAACCTTTGATGTCTCATTGGTTCAAAAGTTATTCGTGGCTTGAATATTCAGAGAAAAATACTGCATTTTGTTTCCCTTGCTATTTATTTCCAAGTAAACCATCTGTAAAGCCAGGATCAGACACATTTACTGTTAAAGGATTTAATTGTTGGAAGAAAGTTAATGATGGGAACGGTGTGCTTTTTTTACTCATATGGGAAAAGGTTTCAGCTCATAGATTTGCTACCATATGCTTGAAAGTTTTGAAAAATCACTCATGTCATATTGAGAAGGTAGTTAAGAGGCAAACTATTCAAGAAATTCTAAATAATTGATTGCGTATGAAAGCTTCAATAAATATTGTTCATTGGCTCACATTTCAAGCATGTGCTTTTAGAGGGCATGATGAACGTCTAGAATAAAAAAAACCGAGGTAATTTTCTTGAAATGATAGAACTTTTAACATCATACAATGAACAAGTAGGTGCTCTTGTTTTGGGTAATGCTCCACAAAATGCTAAATACACCTCACATCAAATTCAAAAAGAAATTTTGCATGTCTTTGCTAGAAATGTACAGTTTTCAATTCGTCATGAGATTGGTGATGCAAGATTCTATTTAATTGTTGATGAAACTCGAGATGAATCTAGAAGAGAGCAAATGACCCTTGTTATTAGGTTTGTTGATAGAAGTGGATTTATACGAGAACGATTTTTGGATATAATTCATGTCAAAGATACAACTGCTTCAACTCTTGAGGAAGAGATTTTTTCTTTGTTTTATCTCATCACAATCTTGATGTTCAAAATATTAGAGGACAAGGGTATGATAGTGCTAGTAATATGCGTGGAGAGTGGAATGGTTTGCAAGCTTTATTCATTAATGATTGCCTTTATGCATATTATGTATATTGTTGAGCTCATCAATTACAATTAGCTCTTATTGTTGCAGCTAGATAAATATATTATGCTCATACTTTCTTTCAGAATTTGATTTTTATTATTAACATTGTTAGTGCTTCTTGTAAGCGTAATGATGAATGACGGGCTTTTCAAGCAGCTACAGTTGAACATTTAGCTAATATTGATGAGATTGAAATGGGTAAAAGAGGTAATCAAGTAGGTGGTTTGCAACGACCTGGAGATAGCAGATGGAGTTCGCACTTCAAATCAATTTGCAGTTTGATAAAAATATATGGGGTAACTTGCTTGGTTCTAGAAAACTTTGCTTTAGATGGATCTACTTATTCTCAACGTGGTGATGCGACCTTTTCATTTAAGTTGCTAATGTCATTTGATTTTTTGTTCATCTTACATATAATGAAGAATATTATAGGAATTATTGACATGCTTTGCCAAGCCGTGCAACAAAAATCTCAAGACATTTTAAATGTTATGCATTTGGTGACTACCACAAAGACTTTAATTCAGAAGTTAAGAGAAGATGGTTGGGAAACTCTTTTAGAAGAAGTGACATCATTTTGTAAGCATCAAGACATTGAAGTTCCTGATATGGATGCTTGTTTTTTTAGTGTGGGACGATCTCGCCGTAAAAAAAATTCAGTAATAGTTGAACATCACTACCGAGTTGATATATTTACAACTATCATTGATCAACAATTGCAAGAGCTAAATAATAGATTCAATGAGCAGGCGATCGAGCTTCTTAAGTTGAGCACAACTTTAGATCCTAGAAATAGCTATAAATTATTCAATGTTTAAGATATATGCTTACTTGTTGACAAGTTCTATCCTGAAGATTTTTCTGATCAAGAAAAAATTCATTTGAGACTTCAGTTGCAACATTATGAGCGTGATGTACCCAATCATCCAGAGTTAAAGAACATGTCATCGATTGCTGATTTATGTCAAGGATTGGTTGAAACAGAAAAATCAATACTTTATCCACTAGTTGACAAGTTGATTCGGTTTATTTTGACTCTTCCTGTTTCGACAACAACTATTAAACGAGCTTTTTCAGCGATGAAGATTGTTAAAACAAGACTTCGCAATCGGATGAAGGATGATTTTCTTGCAAATTATTTGATTGTCTATATAGAAAAAGAAATTGTTGAAAGATTCACAATTGATATGATAATCGATGATTTCTATTCTATGAAAGAATGATGAGCACAATTAAAATAAATATGTAAGAATCATTCTTTATACTTTTTTACTTTATTTCAAAGTTTATCAAACATAAATAATGTTTCGCTTTAGCTAATGTTTCTTATATACTTTGTATGCTTATATTTGATAGGTATAAAGACCAACAACATTAAAGTAATGAATACATTATGAAGATGAAATTAACTTCATTGCTTTGACTCAATTTGGTATTGCTCCATACCTTTTACCTTATACAAAGATCATTATATGTTTGTAGTAAGTTATTTGAATAAAAAACATCATGCAGATTTTTTTTATAACTCATGTATAATAAATTAAAACAAATATTATATCTTGTTATATTAATCCCCCCTTGTATGTTTATATTTGATAGATATAAAGACCAACAACATTAAAGTGATGGATACATTATGAAGATGAAATTAACTTCATTGCTTTGACTCAATTTGGTATTGCTCAATATCTTTTACCTTATATAAAGATCATTATATGTTTGTAGTAAGTTATGTGAATAAAACAACATCATGCAGATTTTTTTTACAACTCATGTACAATAAATTAAAACAAATATTATATCTTATTATATTAATAATCCTAACTTCGCCCCTAACCTCATAAATCACCATGCACCCTCACCTTTTTAAACATCCACAACATTCTCCTCACTCCCCTATTAAACCGAGATTTCAAAAACCAGTTTTTTAACCCACATACAACACCCTGAGCAACAAACACTTTTCTAACACACCTCCCCTGTCCTTTGAATTCTCAAAGTTCTACTTTGAACGACTCTCATCTTGGATATATAGGCAACAATGACATCAAAAAGACTTTCAAAGATTGGTTTCGTCACTAGTCTCTTTGTTTCCAAGAAAAGACATCAAGAGGAAGACGATTTGGTTTTGTTTCTTTCCTCTCCCCTTTAAAAGAAACAAACATTTGCAATAGCATGAACCTTATATGGTTTGACTCGTTCAAACTTCTTGCAAATCCAGTCAAATTTCAACCTCTTCAAGATAAAAAAATAAAATAAAATGCCAAACCACACAACCAAACCTGACCCTAAACCTATGCCCAAGTTAACCTTGAGGGACACTGAAACATTTGTTGAAGTTCTCTCACTGTCGCAAAGCCATTAAGAAAGACAGTGGTGTATGAGACTATCCCTGATGATAAGGAATGGCTTTTGAGAAGTTTAGATGGATAGATAGCCACAAACATAAACTATGCTACTTTAGAGCATATGGTTTTGAAATATGTTAAACAGGCAGTTGGCTTTCATTTCTTGGGTGCAAGCCAAGCAATTATCACTTTCACGGACAAGGAGTCTATGGAGAAAGAACTGAAAGATGTTTGCTCTGTTATGAAAAACTCTTTCATTCGTTTCAAACCGTGGGAACAGAAGGTTAAAGCCACAGATCAGATTTGTTTGGGTGTCCATTCTGGGACTACCGTTGGTAGGTTGGAACCGCAAATGTATTGAGACAATTGTTGAGGGCGCAGGGAAGATGGTAGGATACGACATTACCAGTGTTAGTCAAGGTTCACTTATGAGTAAAGGTGTTACTAAACACGACTTCTTTTGTGACCTTAAGCGAACAGATATCGCTGATTCTTGACGGCGACGAATATGAAATCTTAGTCAACAAATTGAATCCAGATTTTAGTCCCCTGTTTACTACAATCAAGCACTCAATGGATGCATCCGGTACTCGCGTCTCAGATGAGGAGTCCTGCAGTGAGAATAAAAATTCAGAAGGGTACAAGGTGGTAGTTGTACAACGGATACAGTTTTTGCAGAGCATAAGGAGGTGGATATGGAGAGTGACTCTTCTCTCCTCCTCTGTCTAGGCCACGCTGGACAAATGAGCTACCCGGATCACACTGACACAACTTTCAAATCCTTTTGCTTGTTTCCCGAAATTAAGGGAAAGTACACGCACAGTTTGCAGACGAAAGATAAGCAAATGTCCATTGCCCCATACTAGCCGTCCTTTGTTCTGTCATGCTATGATAAATTTATGGCAAACACTCAAGAGGCAAGGGATAGAGACAACAGTTCAGATGATTCAATTATTGAAGTGGGCCTTACCAAAAAACATGTTACAGGTCATAACACCTCTTCAACCCAAGAAACAAGTCTTGTTAACAAGCCCGTGAGGTCATGGGCTACAGGCCTTAACATCTCTTCAGCCCAAGAAACAAGCCCTTCTTCTAAGCCAATGAGACCCAAGAACTCAGACCAGCTTTACAACAAGCGACTTGTGCCCAAATATTCCTATAATAAAAGGAAGAAAGTGAAGAAAGATAGATGTGTTTTGGCTTATGATGGCATATCAGCTGAAGATCTTGAGTTCCCTGTAACAAATATATCCGATCATCAAAAGGATACATCTCTGAAAGACACCAGCTTATCCCCTGTTACTAGGTCAGCCGCAGATGAAAGAGAAGAAAGGAATCCTAATCATGCCTCCACGGAAGAAGAGGTTAGGGGTACAGAGGTTTGTTTACCAGCCTCGTTGAATACTCAATGCAGTCAGCAGGGCTCTTTAGATGCGAAAAGGAAAACAACGCTGCTAGAAGCAAAACAAGGAAACTGAAAATGTTGACAGCAAGTGGCAGGGTAGCTAATACAACCGAAGAAAGTGTTTCCGTAGACTCCCTCAATTTGGGAATCCAGCAAGGGAATGTTCGGTATCAGATAACTTGCAATAATAATCAAGCTGACGGTTTTGATAAAGAAAAGGAGTTTCAGGAAATGATACAAGATGCAGTTACTCTGGGTTTGGGGAATCCTCGGGATCTCACAGCGTATGAAGATGGAATCTGGAGCAATATTGACAGAGAAGTGAATGAATGGATATCGATCAACCGACTGTAAGTGATCCGTTTTGCTCAGCATGCCTCGTTTTGGTTTTTAGTTATTCTCTATTAATATCTTTGCTTGGAACAGTTGTGGTTTAGATATGTCTAATAAACACAATTCCATCCAGAATAGGCTAATAAATTGTAATGTGGGAATTGTTCTGACTCTTTCATCAGAAATCTGTGAAATGTTGTAAATGTTAAATAGGCTTCCCTGTAGGCAAATCAGGAGGAATAATTGTGATATGGGATAGTTCTATCTTTGAGGTGGATAGCATTGAATTTAGGGGGCAGTGGATTTATTCATGCGGCACAAATGTTAAGTCTTCCTGGTAGTTGGTGTCTATGTAGCATCTTATGTGTAAGAACGTGCTAAATTATGGGAAGATATTACTATTCTTAAGTTTGCTTTTGAATTGTCAATGGTGGTGTTAGGTGACTTCAACGAAACCCTTTACTCTCATGAGAGAAGTAGTGGTTACCTCAATCATTCAGGTTCAGCATCTTTTCACAGCTTCTTATCTGACTGTGAATTGATAGAATTCAATCCACATGGCAATCGTTTCACTTGGTACAGGGGTGGATACATGAGCCGCATTGACAAGGCTTTTGCCACTCCAGATGTTCATCTTTAGTTCCAGACTTTAACTCTCTGCTGTTATTCGAGGGGACCGTCGGATCATTGTCAACTGCTACTTGAAAACTCTAAGGTAGACTGGGTTGCCTCTTGGTGGGCAATCCGAGTAGGCTTTCTACTTGGAAACTAGTGTTGTCTTCTATCAAAGCTAAGTTGAGTACTTGGAAAAGAAAGATTCTAACATGGTTGGGAGGATATGTTTTAAGTTTTTTGCCTCTATATTATATGTCTATTTTTTCTATGTTAAAGGGTATTATCAATGCCATATCTTATATCAATCACTTTTTTTTTTGTGGAATGGTATTTCAAACTCTCATGCTATTTGCAAGGTGGCTTGGCATAAGATCATCAAGTGTAAATCTTTTGGTGGTCTTGACTTGGGATCTTTGCACCATAAAAACTTGGCTTTGCTCTTTAAATGGTTCTAAAGTCTAGACAAATGAGTGGTAGGAGGCTGGCAAGACTTTATCCTTCGAAAATATCAGCCAAATTTTGCAAATGGACTTTCTGTGTTTGTCGATTCTCTTTCCCAAACTTGGCGTAACATGGTGTCGACTATCTTCACAAATGAAAGCATAATCATTCCTCTCAAGTCTAACATTGGGTTCAAGGTGGGTCATGACAACAACATTTGGTTTTGGACCAATTCTTGGCTAGGTACTGCAACCCCTCTTCAGATCTTATTTCTTAGACTATATAATCTCTCTCTGCAGCAATCAATAAGCCTTGTAGATGTGTATTGCCTGGCTAATAATTCAGTCAACCTGTCTTGGAAGAGAAGTACCGGTCACGTGAGCTTTGTATGTGGGAAAGCTTATTTGTAGAGGTGGAGCGTGGTCTAGTCTTCTCTGAAGGTGAAGACATAAAGGTATAAATATTTCATAATTTCGACACTTACTCAGTTTATTTAGGATGCTAATTGCTAGATAGCCTCTTTGCTTCAGGGGATCCTTCCTTTTCCATTTTGCTTTGGAAAGGTTTTGCCCTTTATCAATCGACGTTTTCATATGGTTCCCGTTTAATGGAGTCTTAGCACAAAGGGTTTTTAGCTGAGAGGGGGATTATTAACTATGAAGATGCTCTTTGTCCTTTTTTTTTATTGTAAGGAGATTTGGACTATAAATCACCCTTTTCATCAGTGTATTATTACGTGGAATTTTTGGGGTAGATTCATGCATTGGTTTGGATGTTTAGGTTGTCTGCCCAGGGACCCAAATCATAATCTACAGGAATGGCTCAAATCAGTCAGAGGTAACTTTTAGCGTCAGGCTATTACTCTTCTTTACAAAGGCTTCTATTAGTCTATCTGGATAGTTAGCAATCGTCTCATATTTGGGTCCAAAACTCCAGACTAGGATGTGATTTTCGACCTTACCTATAAACACTTAACAAAAAAAAAGTAAAGCTAGAAACGACTTCATCGTTGCTGTCGATTTCTGTATAGGCAACGACACAGTTTTCCCTGCTGATTTCTGGATCAGCAGCGACACAATTTTCGCTGCAGATTTCTTGATCGGCAGCAACACAATTTTCATTACTAATCTCTGAGTCGGCAGCGACACCTTTTTTTGTTGTCGATTTCCGAATCGGCAGCGACATAGTTTTCGATGCTGATTTCTGAGTCAACGATGGTTGGGTGCGCTGACGAATCCATGTGTTTTGTAAAACCTGACAAATCTTGTCTTTGGTCGAGCCATACTAGGAAGAATTAAGGGGTGAAAAACTGGCCAACTTTGGAGGAAAAAAATGTAAATCCCAACGGGAACTTGAATAAAAGGCCAACCAACACTAAACAAAATTAAAAGGACCAAACTGGTTTACTCTTAAGAGGCCTTCAGAAGGGGGAAAACTGGTTTCTCGGATAACTTAATGAGGGATAATGATAAGGTAGAACAACCCCCAAACACCCCAGCACACTTATAAAGGCTATAAATACAAGGAGAAAGAAAGGGTGACCCTTCCTCTTTCTAAAGACTAGTTGTAGCAGCTGTATGCTCTTGCTCCTCTACCCCTTCTCCACAGAAAACCAGACCCAATCTAGCTGCATGCCCCCTCCATTAAATGTGTGAGCTAAAGAAGACCTAGAGAGTGAGGTTAGTGACTGAAATCATGGAAGGAGGAAGGGTGTAGCAGGCCTATTAAGCTGCAGAAGAAAAGAACAAGAGAAAATCGGACAGAAAAAGAAAGAGATACCTCTGAAACTACACTTGGAACCTGTAAAAAAAGACACAAGGTAAGACCCATTTCATCTCTTGACTAAAAGATACCTCACGATTTGGACAAGGAGAAAAAAGGAGAAAGAAGAACCTAGAGGGTTGGTTGGACAACAGGTGAGAGAAGGAAGAAGCTGGACACAAAAAGATGAACAGACCACCAAATCCCTTCCTAAGGTTATTGAAAACCGTGAGGTATGAACTAGAACCCTTCTCCACTGTTCTTTTGACTTTGGGACTGAAAAGAAAGAATAAAACCCTAAGCAAATGGCCTAAGATTCTTACATCAGTTGTTGAGGAAATCTAGATTAGAAAGAGGGACAAAAACGGGACTGAATAGGGGGACTTAATTCCAGAACACTTAACAAAGGAAATGAACAATTTTGAATGCATAAACTTAGAGAGATGGCTGACCAAAGTGAGGGTTGGACAGAACATGGATTAAAAGGATAAAATGCAAAGATTATCCTTGTTAGAGTTGCTCAATTATGTGAAGCCAAAACAGAACTTATGCTTGTGTTTATGACAACATTTTTGCATATATGAATGATGAAATTATGTGAAAATATGGTAAAAAGTGTTATGAACATAATTGTACTATCATTTGAACCTTAGAAGCATATGGAAATCAGAACTGAATTCACTCCATGTTGATGCCTTGAGTTTGTGTGTGTAATGGATGAACTTGTTTAATTAGGAAGCAAAAGGTATACGTATGAGTACGATATGTTGCTCGCTATACTATTGTGTTAAACTTGATGAAATGCATGTGAAAGATTAGATGAAAGAGGCATATATGTTTCGGTCAAGAATAGGAACATTGACGAAATCTAACATGATGAACCTCTATAAGTTGGTGTGAAATAACATAAATGTGGGACTTGTTTACGTGTAGTTGAATTGCTACAAATTATATTGATGAATTTTGGATAATACCATTGAGGACTTAAAGTGATGTTGGAAGGGATGAATTGGGGAAAACCTTGTTAAATGAACATGTGTTGATATTTGTGTTGTTTGGTGATGAGTAATTAATGAAGTGTGATTCATTGAGGTTCTAGACCCATCTAGGGTGAGAAATATTGGTAGAGGGAAGCATAGCGTAAGCCTTATGCTTGGCTGAAGGGAAGGAGTGAAACTAGAAATGATTTCATCACCGTTGTCGATTTCTGAATCGGTAGCAACAAGAGTTGCGTTAATGATTTCTAAGTCAGCAATGACTCAGTTTCGTCAACAATTTATGCGTCAACCATAAACCATATGCGCTGACGATTTCAGCGTTAACCGGGAAACTATGTTGCATTGATGATTTCTAAGTCGGTAACGACTTGGTTTTCATCAACGATTTCTGAGTCAGCAGTATCCAAGATAGGTTGATGATTTCCACCAAGTACATTGTTCCCAGCGAATTAGTTCTCGATGCCGGATTTGTGGAGTCAGCAACAAATCAGTTTCGCTGTCAAATTGTGGAGTCAGCAACGAATTAGTTTTCACTGCCGAATTGTGGTGTCAATAGAGAATCAGTTTTCGCTGTCGAATTGTGGTGTCAGCAGAGAATCAGTCTTCGCTGCCGAATTGTGTAGTCAGCAGCGAATCAGCTTTCATTTTGAATTGTGATGTCAGCAGCGAATTAGTTTTTACTGCTGAATTTGTGGAGTTAGCAACGAATCAGTTTCGCTGTCGAATTGTGGTGTCAGCAACGAATCAAGTTTTGCTGCCAAATTATAGTGTCAGCAGCGAATCAATTTTTGGTGCCGAAGTATGGTGTCAGCAGCGAATTAGTTTTCGCTGCTGAATTGTGGTGTCAGCAGCAAATTAGTTTTCGCTGCCGAATCCTGTGCTCCAGCGAATCAGTTAGCTAACGTGTTTGTGTCACCAGCGAACCAATTTCACTGACAATTCTGTATTCCAGCGAATCAGTTCGCTGACAAATCTGCAGCACCAGTGAACCAGTTTCGGTGACGAAGTTCTGCGACAAATTACATAACAGAACTGGTTCCATGATTAAAATGATTGCATTGTATGATTGTAATATATAAACTCTAGAATGTGAACACGTGTGTTCTTGAAATTTCTATGGTGATAAGTTGTTTGATTACTGAAATGCAAATGAAATTATTTGTGACCATTGATGTGTTAGGTGATACGACCAGGACCCGATCCGTGACCGGACAAGGACATCCCATGGAAGGAGTAGGTAAGTGATTTCCACCCCCTTCTAGCATAACGTTAGTTTTTTAAGTGAATTTATTACGAAGGATCTATTGTTGTGCTATATGGAATGTTAAATTGTCACGAATGGTGTATGAGCATTACAAAGGATTTACCGTTGTATTATAATGAATGTTAATTATCACGAATGGTTGTATAAGTATTACAAAGGATCTATCGTTGCATTATATTGAATGTTAGTTGTTACGAATGGTTATATGAGTATTGTGAAGGATCTATTATTGTGCATACATAGTGCTAAATTGTTACAAATTTTTGTATAAGTATTACGAAGGATCTATCGTTGTATTATGCTGAAGGTTATTTGTCACGAATGTTTATATGAGTACTGCGAAGGATCTATTATTATGCAGACATAATGCTAAATTGTTATGAATTTTTGTATGAGTGTTACGAGGATCTATTGTTGTATTGTATTGAACATTAACTGTAATGAATGGTTAGATAAGTAATACGAAGGATCTACTATTGTGTTATACTAAATGCTAAACTGTTACAGATTGTTTGTTCGAGTATTACAAATGATTTATTATTGTGTATACTGAATGCTAAACTATTACGGAATGTCTGTACAGGTATTACAAAAGGTCTATTATTATGTTATAGTGGATGTCAAATTGTTATGAATTGTTTGAATATGCATTACAAATGATATATTATCATGTTA
>Ga0307515_10013733_pt1 | contig 15088 bp, 20 predicted proteins | sample 17_EM_MG_FD_194513 | JGI IMG/M metagenome (GOLD analysis project Ga0307515, IMG submission 194513) | Populus trichocarpa ectomycorrhiza microbial communities from riparian zone in the Pacific Northwest, United States - 17_EM | ecosystem: Host-associated > Plants > Roots > Unclassified | place... | reverse complement strand
CTCATCTCACTCAATTCCACAGGTGCGGCGATGTCATGAAGCTCCAAATCCGTGTCGACGAAAATGGCATCATCCAAGAGGCAAAATTCAAGACGTTCGGCTGTGGATCTGCCATCGCGTCGTCTTCCTACATGACTGAGCTCGTAATGGGCAAGTCATTGGATGAAGCAGGCCAGATAAGGAACACAGAGATTGCCAAAGAGCTCTGCTTGCCCCCGGTCAAGCTTCATTGCTCAAGTGCGTTAGGTTGCCCCGGCTAATGATGAGGCTGACCTGTCTTTATCTAATCTGATAGTGCTTGCCGAGGATGCGATCAGATCAGCAATCAATGATTACAAATCCAAGCGTCAACGGCTCAACATGGACGCTGCCCCAATACAGGCGGCAGCAGCAGCCGCATGAGCGCCGCTCGCCCGTTCGCCAACTAACAAGTATCATTGGGTTGGAGGGCTTTTCTGACGTTCGTATGCCGCTCTTCTGGACAAATGTATTACCTTTGTACATCCTATGTGAGGATCGTTTCTTAATACCACTAAGTTAGAGGGCAGTCTTTATTGATGTACGACAGTGAAAGTATAGGTTAAATCCCAGTCTTGGAGCCTGATGCGGAAGCCGAGGTACCAGGGATATGTGAGAACGTCCCGGATGAGGCGAACCATTTCTGATTCGCGTCCTTCACTCGTTGGCTCATGGCACTCATCTTCGCATTTGTTATCTCGAAACCTTGTCGGTAATCAGAATAGAGTCACTGAGCTCATTTACTTAACGTACCTTGTGCCGGTGTAAAGACTAAAGAGGTTGCGGTGCCGGATACGTCCGACTGAGCCGCGCGCGTGAGGGTAGCGGTCCTCAATTTGTTCTGCTTGCTCATCTTGGCTGTGGAGATGAGTTCAGATATACACTTCACCTGAAAGCACCAGACGACTGACCCTTGGTTTTAGTCTCCCCCAGTCCAGCGCGTACTTTTCCTGAGCCGATCATTCCCAGACCCTTAGTCTGATCAAAGGCTCCAACCTCCTCTTCAGCTTCTCCAAACTTCATGCGGTTCTGGAGTTTGGCCAACTCGCTCGTGGCATATGCCTCTTTTGCCTTCCTCGCTCGTTTACCACCTCGCCGCTTCTTCGGTCCATCATCAGGACGGGGTAGGGCTTTCGTGATCTTGGCAGGAGGCGGTGCCGCTAGCTGATCGATCCGCTTCTCCACTTGCCCGCGAAGTTGGATGCCGTACGAGCCGTCGCGCAGCTTACGCCCGAGGTCCATCCGCGCTGCAAGGGAACACTTTGAAGCGAGTGTTCGTTGGACGTTGCGTTTGTATTCAGGCGGAGTCATGTGAATGATGTCGCATTGAAAGAGGAACCCAGTATGCCGTTGCTGAGTAGCCGTGGAGAAACCCGCGGTGATTTTCTTCTGTGCACCAAGGAGCTAGATAACAGTGAGACCGGTATGGAAGACGAACCCCGAGAGACATGCGTACCAGGATATTACAGGACGGCATATTGGCAAACGCTTGAAGTCCACCGGCCACACCAAGCACCTTCGCAGCCGTACCAGTCCCGATGATCGCAGAAAGATTCGGAGCCAGAACATTCATGCGTGAACTGACATAGGTAAAAATCTAAGCCGGCCGTAAGGTCCGTTTCAACTGTTGAGGTGGACGATCACTCACCTTTCGCTTAACGTCCTCGAGCCTATCTGCCATATCACAAGCCCTCTCGACAGTATTCCACTGCCGATCGGTTAACTGTACGCCTTGTGTGTTTGTCGCTGTCATGAGCAGACTCATGCGAATGGCCGGTGGAAGGATGCCATCCAATTGAACTTTTGTGGGATCCTGTAAGCGTCAGCGTTGAGCAAGGAAGCGATGCCTATACAAGAGACAGTAAATTCACCTCGTGGTTTGCAAGCGCTCGGACGGTCCGCATGTACATGGTCGGGTCAGGGATCAGCTGCTCGAGCTCGGGGAACTTCGTTGCATAGTGATCTCGAACAAACTGTACAGTGCTCAGTGAACAATGGTGGTCCCCTACACGTGAACTCACTTTATGCACGACCATAATTTCATTCTCCAATTCAACAGAGAGATTATTGGCGGTGACAATTAGAGAGTACTCTGGATTGGCATGAGCGGGTAATTCTTCAGCAGTGCTTGGTTTGTCCGAGAACGTATCAATATCCTAGATGCAACAACGCCCCCGTCGTCAGCGCCACCTTTGAGGCAGATTTGGCCTTGACGTTGACGGACATTGACTATATCTCTCATTCGTTTGCTGCCATAGAGCTTTGCAACCTTGGAAACATCTTCGACAGTGCCAAGTTCCATCCGTTCCACCGCCTCTGCGTCAAGTTGCTCCGCTGGTCGTACGCCGCCTGCCATAACACCCAAAGCATCCAATGCATTGGCCCCAGCAGTGACCTCTGCGTCTAACATCTCCTCGTCTCCTTCCGCGCCCTGCGAGCGCTTGGTAGCCCCGTTTGGCGGCCAGTTTTGTGCACTGCTGAGACTGGCGACGGTCGCTTCCTCTTCGTACTCATATTCTTCGTCGTCAAGATCCGCGAGGTCAGCTGCCCACTCTCCTGCGAGCCCAGACATATTTAAGGCGTGAGGGGTTGAGGTCAACAAACGATGCCATACAATCGGCAAACTTTCGTCTCCGTCTCCCCTCCCTGATACGCGCGATGAACGTTCTGGTTTACAACGACCATGATCCTCAGTTTAGAGAGACTAAAAGAATCGGTCCCGGTGTCTCCAAGCGCTCATACGACGACACAGTCGCTGTTCTTGAAGCCCTGCTCAAGCCTCATTACGTCGTCCAGAAAGTCACACCGATAGAGCTGGAAGAGCACCCATGGCAAACATCATGTGCCCTTCTCGTTTTTCCTGGCGGTAGAGACATTCCCTACCTCGAAAGGCTCAAGGGTGCTGCCCCTCGAATCGCCAAATGGGTGCAGGAAGGTGGCGCGTACTTGGGATTTTGCGCGGGCGCGTATTTCGCTTGTGATCGCATCGAGTGGGAGCTGGACACTCCTATGCAGGTCAAAGGACCGCGTCCGCTCAAATTTTTTCCTGGCCTGGCAGTGGGTTGCGTCTTCCCTGGATTCCAATACGACAGCGAACAGGGCGCTAAAGCAGTTACGATCGTGGACGAACGCGACGGCTCACAAAAGCGATATATCTATTATAATGGAGGTGGAGAATTTGTCCTGTCCGGGCAAGAGAGTGGAGTCGAAGTCCTCGCGCGCTACACGGGTGAGGCACAAGGGAAAGTCGCTGCTGTCAGTTGTACAGTGGGGAAAGGGCGAGTTGTTCTATGGCATCCCCATATTGAATACTCGATCCCTAGCGCACCCACAATGAATGCTTGCAAAAAGCTGGAGCAGCCCCCATCAGGAGCGGAGATCGAGGAGGCGGAATCCGATCGTTTGCGTCTATTCAGAGAGACTTTGAACTTACTTGGACTAACCACGCCTCATAATGGTTTATTGAACGAAGCGCCTCATGCTCCAATTCCTCAGCTACTCTGTCTCTCTCCACTCGCTTCACCCATTACTGAAGCTTATAGTGCTGCCTTATCCGATAGAAGTGCGAATATTGCGGCATTCGATTTCCCTCCTGCCAACGAAGCTAAAGCACTAATCGATCAGGCACGCTCTGAAAGTCGTGAAGAGGGCTTGTCTAAGAAACCAATGATAATCAAGTTCAACGCAGAGCTATCGCTTTCTCCTGGTCTCACTCCGTTGTTCAACACAAACGAGTACTTCACAACCCTTGACCAGGTATACACTGCGCAAACATCTCCTTCTCCAAAAGAGCAATGGCGGTTAGGAGAAGTCCTTCTCTATGGTGAAGCAGTGACTAGCACGCAAACCATGCTAAACGAGTAAGTTTCCGTAATTGCTTTCCTTACCATTAAACCTGATGGTCACTTTGAAGTCACCCCGACCTCCGTACCACTCTCCCTGTACCTCTACTCTCCCTTGCAACCTTCCAACTGAATGGCCGAGGGCGCGGCCAAAACCAATGGGCATCTCCCTTCGGTTGCCTCCAATTTTCTCTACTCATTGCCATTCCGGACTCTGTGAAGCCTAAAGCACCCTGGATCCAGTACCTCTTTAGCGTTGCTGTGGTTCACGCATGCCGGAATATCCTTCCCTCAAGTGTGGCCAAGTCTGTGGTGATCAAATGGCCGAATGACATCTACGCACAAGTGAAGAATGAGAAAGGAGAGGTGGTGTCATTAAAGAAGATCGGGGGGATCTTAGTCAATCTCTGTTACGATGGAAAGGACACGTTCGCTATCGTCGGTATGATCTAGTTATTTTCCTGCCTTCCAGTGCTAACCTCACCTACAAAGGCTGTGGCCTTAATGTGCTGACTGAGAACCCTGTGTACTCTCTAAGTCAACTCCCAGACATGAAGAAGTCGGACCTGTCCATGGAGAAGACAGCGGCGACTATCATGGCCGTCTTCAGTTCCTACTGGGACCGATGGGTAGCTGGAAGGGGAAGCTTTGACGAGTTCAGAAACCAATACTATGATTATTGGATCCATTCGTACGTCATGCTACCTGCTTTTTACCCCGCGTTGTACAATAGACCTCACTCTCATTTTTCTCAGTGATCAATTGGTCACACTAGAAACAGTCACCCCCCACAAGAAAGTGCGCATCACAGGGCTTGACGACGTTGGCTACCTTCTTACAATGCCCGATCCGCGAACACCTGGGGACCCCGATACTATTACCTTAGACTACATGAGCAACAGCTTCGATATGATGGGTGGTCTTATACGAAGAAAGTGACGTTGGCGTTATAGTAGAACCGTTTTGTAACAAGAATCTTCTAATACGCCCAGAACCACCATTTCACTTGCCGCCTTCTGTGAGACTGATCCACCTGGTTTTGGTCAGGGCTGGTTTTCCGGCGAGACCTAATTCCGGGTCAGAACTCTGGTGGATTGCCCAGGTCAGCCGGGGCTACCCGGTTCCCAGGCCAGGGTCCTCCGTTATCTGCCGGAAACCTGGCGAAAATGAAACCACTTGTCTATGAGATCTCACGCCTGAGAGGCGTTCAAGGCTGAGGCCCGGGTTGCTCCTATCTTACGCTGGACAGTCGCCCGTATCAGGAGAAAACCAAAATAAATTGTATAAATGTAAAAACTAGCTGAGAAGAGTGAAATAAATCAAAGTGGCCGGTTTCGAGTGAGGGATGGTGGAGAAGGAATAGACATCATGGAGGACCGATCGACGGGCTCACTGATGCCAGTGTCTTGACTTTGTATAATTCAGAGAGCGGGAAGCAAGAAATGGTGCAAATGCAACTACCTATTCCGAATCACCTTTCGACGACCACTCATCATTTTCGGCGGCAACGCCGCCTTGTTGACAGTAGTTGGGCATTCCTAGATAAGCAAGTCAGTGAGTAAGCGAGTTGGTGGAGAAGGGATGCTTCACGTCCCTCGCTGCATGTCCTGATCCTGATCCTGATCCTGATCCTGCGGCCCTGCCATAGTCTTCACCTTGCCCTTACGCATGCGCCCTCTTTTGTCCCATGTGGCGATCGCGGAATCATGCTCATGCCTTGGGGGTGTAGCGATGGTTCCTGTTGGCTCTCCAGACCACTGCCGGGCGTTCTTATCAGCAACTGCCCTCATCTTCTCCGCAAGAGTGGGGGTGGGCACATGGGTTGGTATAAAGTGGGTCTGCGGACTAGGTGCAGGCATAGGCGCAGCAGCTATTGGATGTGATAGTGACGCAGAGGTAATATATAATTTAGAATGTTACGTACCGTTCGGTGTCTTCTGGGTGTTGTGTAGTTGCTTTGCTGTAAACATTTTCTGGTCAATACACCAGAAATTGAAAGCAGGTGATTCGACTCGCCCGGAGGTTCCCTCTGGTTGCCAGAGTCACCACCAGACTGTCACAGTTCATGAGGTTAAAATGAACTAGACGAATTATTGCCGAATTCGCCTACCTCTGAGAGGTCACTCTCGATATCCTGCATGACACATGCGTTAACACAAGTGGGACCAAAGATAGAAGATGTTACTTACCCTAACGACCATCTGGGCCAGTGCCCGCTTGCGGGGCCCAGTAACTAAGGGGGCAGATGCCGGGTTCATGGAAGCACTGGCACTACCTGGTGCCACAGTGGTCATCCCAATAAACGGTACACACCGTACTGTGGGTCTTGACGCCTTGTGAGTTTGTATAGGTCAGTGTGAATGGGGAGGATAGGGTGGCGTACACATGCCTTAAGAAGGCGATCGCGTGCAGGGACCGAACCCTCAATAGAGACCTTTTTGCGCTTGTTCTTGCGCTTGGCTTGAGCCAGGCGCACCTGGGCTTGCAGGTACTCTTCTTCTAAAGCGATATCTGGGTCGGGCTTGCGGTCCTTCCACACCCTTCTAGTGTTCTCCAGGTGACTTGTGATCATACCATTGAGGATCCAGTCGTCCTCTGTATATTTAAGGCGGGGGTGGTCCTTCTTGGCCTGGCAGCGGGTAGGTATACGGGAGCACAATATAGGAGACTGTAATTACCTCGGTTTTGAGGAGTTCTAGAGCCGCCTTGTTCGCGACTTTGTTATAGCTCCAATTCTCACGGATGTCGAGGTAGTGGTTGATGAGACGATGAACATTCACCTACATCAAAGAGGTCAGAGAAAGCAGTCAGCAGGGAAAAGGTCACTCACCTGAATGAAATGGAACTTCTCCTCGTCGATCCCCATCGAGGCGCAAACGTTCTTCTTGCTGAAGCCAGAACGGTTGCCGTTTCCATTGCGGCCATTGGGTTTGGGGATCTCGACACCAATCCACGCGTACTTTTGAGCGTCTACTTCGTCCTCCTCATCGTCCTCACTGCCTCGGGTTTTGCCATAGTCGCCGCTGTCGTCCTCGCCGGTATCATTGTCACTGCGTTTACGTTTCTGGGTCACCGTAGTTGGGTCCTGGTGGTCCTCTGATTCCTGTAGCATGGCAAGGAAACGCGCTTGTAGCCCTGCCATCAGACGCAGTCAAGTCGAGCCATTGCGAGCGAGGACAAGATAGCATGAGAGCAGAGGGGCACAAATCGACGCATACCAGGGGACCATTTGATCTTGGATGGGTCAAACTGGGCGGGTTTGGAAGGCATTCGAGTAAGCGGCGGGAGTGGAGGAGGGCAAGTCGCTTCGCATTTAGGCTTGCCAAATTCGTCTATCTATTTCGTCGGTTGTGATCATGGGCAAGTATGCTAGCAAGAGAACAACGAATAAGGAAAGGGAGCCTATGAAAAAATGAAAAATCGAAATCGACTGGCAAATGATTGCCCAGCTACGTGGTATGAGAAACAAAGGGTTCAGATCGGCTGCACACAGGTCAAGGCATTCACAACACCGCAAGCTCGCAAGTCAAGAGAGAGGCAGAGAAAGGAGAGAGTAAGCGCTGTTTAACGTCTCAGGGCAGTGTATAATGAAAATATACATGAATCGAAAAATGGTTTCGATGAATTTCTAACTACCTATTAGTTCATGACCTCCCTTACTATACACTCGTAATTCAGGTCTTAGACCTGTTGCGTTGGTTTGCTCAGTCTCAAACCAGGCTGCCCGACCCTGGCCTCCTCAGACCGGCCGGGTGAGCTGGGCGCTACGGGGGGCCCCGGTAAGACCCGCGAATACTTTCCGTAGGGTGTGATTGCCAGGCCCACCTGGGGTTTGAGCCTGAGAACCTAGGAACCAAGCACAATTGCCCCCTCCGAACTCGGTGAGCTGGAGGTCGTAAGATCGTCGCTGCACGACTATCTTCACACTGATAAGTACTGCACCGATGCTCACTTTTAGAATATATCCACTGCAATCATTGTTTCCTCTGAACCGTCCAGCACCTCCATTCATCGCGAACTTCGCTTTTTCCCGGCTCTATAACTGCCACACGTCAAGATCTTTCCCCCATTTTTGATCTTCTTGTTACTTCTACTTCCTCCCGAACGGGATGCACACTCTGACCCTCCGAAGCAAACACTTCCTGGTGCTTCTCTTTATCGAAGAGTGTCCTCGTATTCTCCCGCGAGCGTACGCGGGATGTCAAACGATCGGAAGATGTTGTTCTGACGCTTCCTCATTCAGAGTGGCCCGGTCTGACGTATTCCACATAGGAAATCGGCATGCCCCGCTCAGTCTTGGGCCTTGGAAAATATTGACTCAGGTCCCACCTTGCCTTCCGTAAAATGAGTTGACAGAAACATGACTTGGAAAATCATAATTCTATTGCGTCGTGATTTTGTGAACATATGGGGCATTGAAATCTAACTTGTATCTCGCCATAACGTCATACCGCCCATTAATGCTCGTGAATAGGGGCAAGGGTTCCGCTCGGTGCTGCAAGTCAACCGTCAGTGGGTGTCAGCATTAAAGGACGATGAAGGGGACGCTTACGAGCAAAAGTATCAGGACAAAGCGCCTCAGGTGGGCAAGCAATCAAGCACGTCTTTTCACTCTCAGTCCCACTCGCGGCATCATCCACGACCTCGGGTTGAACGGTGCCGGAGTGGATGCCATGTCGGTGGAAGATGGCTGTGACCTCCCGTCCAATGTCCATGTAAGGATGAGACATGGAGACCATAATGTGCACTGAAGCGATCATCTTTGTCTCGGAGAGTTGCCAGACGTGCAAGTTGTGCACGGAAAGGACCCCCGGCACGGCCGCGATCTCCGCGCGGACTGTGGAGAGGGAGACAGAAGGAGGTACTCCCTGAAGGAGGATGAAGGCAGCGGATCGAACTGCAGGTTAGTTAGTTAAACAGGTATGTGGCCCTCAAGCTTGAGACGCCTACCAAGTGGGACAGCGGAGATTAGGATGATGATGACAATGACCACACTTAGAAGAGGATCGAAATAGAACCTCCACTTGTATGGGGTGAGCCAGATGATCAGACCTGAGACAACGACAGCCAGACTGCCCAAGGCATCACCAAATACGTGAAGAATGACGCCTCGAATGTTCATAGAGCCGTCACCACCATGGGAGTGCCCATGTCCGTGGGAGTGCCCGTGTCCGTGGGAATGTCCATGGGAATGGCCGGATTTGTGTTCCTTCGAATGCGAGTGATTGGCTTTCTTGGCTGGTTCAGCAGACTCCTGCGAAACAACTCGAATATCATTCTCATTCTTGTCCTTGAGCTCTGTCTGGGACGCATTGGCACCCGCCGCAGAGTTCTCCAGTTTGACCGATTTCTCAAATAGATTCGCTTCTCCCCTTTCGGCAGCATCCAGGCCATCACCATTCAGGGCACCTTCGGACACGCAATACTCTTCAGCCGCTTGGACGACGGCTTGACGTGTCTGGGCGGGATGACCATAGAGGGATTGCATTGAGTCGCGGGTGTGACGGGAGAGTCGAGAGGTCTGAGTGGTGAGAGGGTTCACCCCGCCTTGGGTCGCAGAGGGTTCTGTGGAGGCAACTCCAGCAGGAGTCTCGGCTGTCGGAGAAGTCGAAGACCCGTCACTGGAACCATGCGAGTGCCCGTGTTCTACATGATTGACTCTCATCAGCGCATACGCTCTCTGTGTGCACCCGAATCGATACGGACCGTGGAAGAGGAGAAGGCCACCAATATTGCAGGCCAGGCCAATGGCGCCGATGATAACCACAAGCTTGGGATTCTCAATTTCTGTAGAGGTAGATCAGTGACATGTGCAAAATTTTCTGGGGTCCACACACCCGGTGGATGGGTAAAGCGCTCAATAGCTTCCATAAAAAACGAAAAGCAGAGCGCGCAGAGGAAAACTGCATTGATAAGTGCAGCAAGAATCTCTGCACGGTGCCATCCATACGTATATTTGGCTGAGACGGAGCGCTGAGACAACTGGTGGTACGACCGAGAATCAATGAGCGCCATAAATCGCAGAAAAATGCATGGAGAGAGACGCACCCTCATAGCATAGAGTGCAATAGCTAAGGACATGACATCATTAAGCATGTGGAACGCATCTGCGATGAGCGCAAGACTGCCGACGACGTAGCCTGGAAACAGGGGATCAGCATGGTTCCGGGAGGCCACACATATCTCCTGAATACGGAGGATAGCATGGTAATCTCACAGAGCAAGTTTGAGCACGAGAAATAGAGAATCTACTCACCTACGGCGAGCTCCACGACGAACATGCAACTGTTCACCGCCAGGAGCAAACACATTTTTGTCGACCGTGAAAGACCCATTTTGATCTTTTGCAGGTAGATTCAAGGCGAGTTATAAACAAAGAGCGAGATGTTCCGTCGTGAGAAGGAGGGGGCGCCTCGGCGGGTGACTATTTCGGATGTGAACGGGTCGAAACGGTCAACGGAAGAACTCGAACAGGCGTGGGGTTCGCAACCTCAGCCTATAGCTCCCATTTTGTGTTTGATTTTAGTTTGTTCTTAATCTTCGAATCCCAGCTCGCGGGGAGGGTGTTGGACCCCGCTGTCTGTACAGTGGGGAGCCCACGACTGCACCAAGCGAGTTTTGTCATGAAATGGGAAGGGCAGAGGCGTTATAAGTGAGGGTGATGGTGTTGGGAGAGTGGAAGTGAGCAAAGATACGACGACTGGTCGGGTCCTCGCTCAGACGGCAGACCATAAAATCGCTAGGAATTCCAGGAAAATGCAAAGACAATAAACACCTGCAGTGTGATGCGAAAACAACCCATTTACTGCGCCATCTCGCACTCGCTGCCCGGTAGTGTTTGAAATGGCATTCACCACTGAAAGGCTCAACAGCCCGGCTTCACCTGCCTTGGTGGGTTGCATACAGACCTCCAAAATGATCTAGGATTGGTATATCACCAAAGGAACATTGACATTGTTAAGCGATAGGGGCCTCTGTAACTCCGACACAAGCTCTACAACTAGCAGAGGAATTCGAGATTACATTGCCGTACAGGAGTAAGACAGTTGAATAGAATATCTTTACACTCAGAAATTTACCTCTTGTTTCTAAACAATTTACATTCTGCGTTGTAGGAACAGAGGTGAAAGTCAGAAGAGGCTGTTGGTTAATGGGTAAAAGAATTGGTTTTAGCCCCCAACTTTCCCTCTAGTTGACTGGTACGTACGTCTAGTAGCAACCCATGCCCTACGTATTGCCAGTGACTACCAGCAGACGGCCATTTAATGTGTTACTCCGAGCGCGCACGGTATCCAGCCCCCCCTCACTTTATACTTCTCTTAGGCTCACCACGCCCTCGTCGTGCAAAAGTTTATTGATCAGTTCGATTATCTATACATCAGTTTCACGTCCCTTATTTTTCTCATCATACAGGGTGGCGATGAATGTGCCGCCTAATGAAAAAGAACAAAAAACTAAAATGAAAGCAATGGTCGACAACAACGAATGATACGAATGTACAGTGTATGTGTTAACCAATTTGTGGGAAATGTTGAAGATCTACACAAGGGTTATCGAAGAGACAGACTGGGCGCTCAGAAATCGCGAAGACGATGACTGTGATCAATAGTACAATGGAAATGTGCGACCAACGACGACTGTTGGCGATGGGGGGTTGGCAGTAGGCATGGGTAGAAGTGAAACAAATGCAATCAAAAGCGCCAAAACATAGAAGAGAACGGGGGACTAGATGGTCAAATGCAAGCGGTGGATGGGATCATTAGGTTTAAATGTGGGATATTGCTCGCGAAAAGGGCATGTGTGAGGACTGTTGATGCGACTTGGCCATTGTAATTGCTAGCTTGTGGTGTGTTGTTGTGTTGTTTGTCATATTTGTGTTGTCTTGCTTTGATAATAATGATATATGAGAAATCCGCTGGTTCAAATTGGCAGACCAGTTCCCCCGCAGATTCGTGTATAGTAGCGGGAGATGAAATCCAAACATTCCTACTGATCACCCTGGATCATCCACTTCCTGGATACTCGCCGTTGCAGCCGATTCGGATGGTCGCCTGGAGAATTGTGGTGTTGGTAATAGATATTTTGTACATATATAAAACGGACAGTGAGTGGGCACTTACCCGGCTAACACAGCCAAGGATGGGGTACGTGGCTTATCCGAGCCAAGGCGTTTCGGTGGCTGATTCACAACTGCAGAGCCGAAAACGAGTTCGGCGTTCCCGCTCCCTATGACCCCAAAGGCCGACATGCCTGTGATGGATTCATCCAATGAGGCCATAGATTTAACGCTTGACGAGGAGCTGTGCGAAGAGGCCGATGTACCCCGCGTGGTGGGCGAGCAGGAAATGAAACTGGGCCGATCAGGATCGTTCTCCTGCAAATACCGCCATGAGTGTCAATTATGAGCGCTCACAAAGTACATACCAAATATTTCGTGTACCCAACTTTGGGGAACCTAGGTCGTTCGGGTTTACCGTCTGAACACGCTCGTTCTTTCCGAGTCTTGGACCGGGAACGCTTTTTCAGTTTTGAGCTGGTATCACTGATGCTGGGTGATGTGGGAGGGGTAGGGCATTCTACCACGGCCGGGAGCAGTTCTCGCGACGCATTGAGCATGCTCGGTGGCCGCTTGGGGGAAGTCTTAAAAGCATTGGGTGGTGCCTGGCCGGTTGAAGAGTGGGAAGGAGGGGTGGGGTGCTGGGTGTTGGGTGTGACCGGTTGGCTGAGAGAGCCCTTCGATGGTCGAGTTGTGGCTACACGAGCGGCATCCATGTAGAAGTCGATTCCCTTCCTGGGCGAGCTGCGTTCCAGAGGATCTTCATTGAGCAAAGAAAAGGGGGTTTGCAAAGGCGAAACAACGGTCGCGGCTGAACGATTTCTAGCGAGCTGCACAAAGGGCGAGTGCGCCGGGATGGCATGCTTTGCACAGAGGGCGTGCACCCGAACTTGCTCAGGCGTCAGGACAGCCGGGCTATACGCAGACTTGCTGGTGCTCAATCTCGGCGCGGGTAGAGTATTGGGGAACACATTACTCGTGCTGGTCCTTCCTCCGGCAGCTACGACACCGATCACGTTCTGGTCGCGGAGGTTGGCGCTCTGGCGGGAGGAGGTGAAGATAAATGAATACGTTTGGGCTCTCGGTAGCGGGGCTGGGCCGGTCATAGGTGACTGGGCGAGATCGATGGACGGTTGTGGGGGTTGTTCAGGAACGGGAGGCATCCCTTGAGCATCTTGTGGGGGCAGCTGCGAGGTGGATGCATTCAGACATTGAATGAAAGGAGATAAGGGTAGAATCTCACTCCAGCCCCACTCGATACAAAACCGTCCGCCGCTTCCAGCTGCAAAAGCTGCGTCATAGATTGTGCTTGAACAGAACGGAGTGGTACACACCATGGTGTTGATTTGCCTGGATATCCGTGAGAGGTTCGAGGGCTCGCTCGAGGAAGAAAATGCCTGTACACATAAGCGTCAGATTGTAGGTTGGTAATCGGTAATCGGTGATCGGCAAGCCACCAAAGTCAAATAAGCTTGGGGAACGTCGATCGACTTACCTTAGAGGCCTTGCCTTCTAAGAAATGTCTCTGTAGAGTCCAAATACAGTGTAAGCACGTGATTAGGTTGGCAAGCCAGAACGGGACACACATCGAGAAACGAATTCCAAGGTTCGTCATGGGCTGCGTTGGGAGAGGAGACGACCTGGAGGGCACCCAGACTAGCGCTGGTGCCTTCTGTGCCGCTTGCAGCTGGGATATTACTCCTGCTTAGGGGCGTGCCCACCGATGGGGCTGGACCATCGACTGCCTCGTCCGACGAGTGCTCAGCTGACGGCGTCTCGACGTCATTGTCAATGTTGGGATCAGTGTTGTCGCCCATGTTGCTTATTACACCACGCGCGTCGCTGCCGTCAACGGGTCCAATGTCTATTCCGAATTAGAGTGAAGGTGAAAGATGACCAGAGAGTAGCGAGAGCGTCAGTTCGGGGTGCGCAGAACGTGCTCGTCACTTCCCTCGGCGCCGTTGCGCGTGGTGAGTGAGGGGTCGTTGTCGGTGGGCGCACGGTGGAGATGGAGTCCAAGTGGCTCAGGGTACGATGCACCAAAATTTCGTTTTTGTCGTTTGTATTCAATTTCATCTCATTTCATTTCAAATTCCGAATCCATCGTACATTTCTCCCACCCGTCATCGTCCTCGGCTTCGGCTCCGACCGCGGCAGATGATACCGCCACCACTACACATGACAACTCAGCTCACAGCGGCCAGAAGGCACCCTCACCGTGGTTCCAGATCACAGACTTGACGCTGGTGTACTCCGAGAGCGCATACTCGCCGAGCTCGCGTCCGATCCCGCTCTGCTTGAAGCCCCCGAAGGGCACATTTGAGTGCAATGGCCTGGGAAAGATGAGCGCGAGAACGCGTGGATTTAAGAATTGACAAATGCGCCGTACCCGTATTCGTTCACCCAGAGCTAAAAGTTAATCATCAGGCGCAAGTCAGCCATCCGCGAATCTCAGCGTGTGATCCACCCGACGCACCGTCCCCGAATCGATCGCCGAAGTAAGCCTCATGCATTGGCTCGCATCGCTTGAAAATACTGCCGCTCCGAGTCCGTACACCGTCGAGTTGGCTAATTCAACTGCTTCCCCTTCATTTTCGAACGTCGTCACGCTCAGGACCGGCCCGAAAATCTTGCAAAATATAAATATAAGTGGTCGGCCGGTCTTGGGCGAAGGACTCTAATACTCTACCTCTTCTTGAACCTGCATCAAGCACTGTAAGTTCCTACCAAGGGAAATACAAAATGAAAACACCCACAATCTTCATATCTGGCGTGACCTTGGCGAACACTGCAAAGAGAAACCAACTCTGTCTTTCTATCCTACAGCCACCAACGAAACTCACTTACCAACAGGCGAGACGAAATACCCCTTGGTGCACCTCTGCTGCTCCCCGCCATATACAACTTCCGCACCGGCTGCCTTACCCGCATCGATATAGCCCCAAACCTTGTCAAACTGCGCCTTGGAGACTAAGGGACCAGCGCTAGAAGATTCATCGTGTCCCGGGCCGACTTTGTACTCTTGGATCTTATTCTTGAGGATCGCCAGGAATTTGTCATACACTGACGACTGCACATATAGCCTGCTTGAGCAGGTGCAATCCTGACCCGTGTTGTACAGGTTGCCCATCAGGACCCAGCCGGCGGCTGTCATTGGCGCAAGAAATCATCA
>Ga0307515_10013732_pt1 | contig 15089 bp, 23 predicted proteins | sample 17_EM_MG_FD_194513 | JGI IMG/M metagenome (GOLD analysis project Ga0307515, IMG submission 194513) | Populus trichocarpa ectomycorrhiza microbial communities from riparian zone in the Pacific Northwest, United States - 17_EM | ecosystem: Host-associated > Plants > Roots > Unclassified | place... | reverse complement strand
AAAGGTATGGATGTTATCTTTCTAATGCCACTGGAATCACTTCGTTTCGACTTTTAGAACTCATGCTCTACACAAAACATCGACTGAGGGTCAAATCTGCCAATTACCTCCAATTTACTCCTTTTTGCATCTTTCATCTAAAGGTGCCTTCAAAACATAAAACAAAGAATATCAAGGCATTTTATACATAAAACATAGGCAAAACACTAGTTAAATGTGAGTGAAACTATCGAATAATATGGTTACATCAACTGTGATGACTCTACAACTAATATGACAAGGCTATCCTATGCCCGGGTTCTTATTGAGGTTGATTTAATGGGAGATTTGCCCAGCTCTGTAAATGTTGTCCTCCCTAACGGCTCCAACCTTGCTCAGCAAGTTCTGTATGAGTCACTCCCCCGTTTCTGTAAATCCTGCCATGTCCTGGGGCACTCTGAAAATGCATGTCGCAAAGGCGCCAAGTCAAAGCGCAAGACAAGGTCTCTTGACATTCATGAAGACTCTGAAAATGCATGTCGCAAAGGCGCCAAGTCAAAGCGCAATACAGTCAGGGGCCTCCTGTTGACACTCCTGTTGACCCTATGCCCACTGAAGTGGCCACCTCTGAGACCAGAAGCCACTCCTCCCCTGGGCGTAAAAGAGCCAAGGTTGCTGACCCCAAGCAAACCTCAGATTCTGGAAAGGGTGAGGAAGCTTTACCGGTTAAAAGACAATACTTAACCAGAAGCAAAGCTAGCAAAAAGGATGCTCCACCCAGCTTGGGTAAACCGGGGTCATCCAAGGGCCCCGTGCTCCTACATTGCAGCTCTGATGATCCGACACCATCCTTGTTGATGTAGTTGGGTTGGGGGCTTACCCCAATGTTTGTTCCTGCTAGTTAGGATTGGTTTCCAGGGTGGTACAGGATGTTTCTTACTTGCTGTTTTGTTTAGCTTGTTGATGGTTGAGGCCTGCTGGTTAGCTTGTTGCCTGTTCTGATTATGTTTTTCAGATTGTTCCTTCCTTGCTGCTACTTTTATGCTTGCTTGTTGTGGCTAGATCCTTGTTGGTTTTGCTAGGAGTGATTCCTTGTGGTTTGTTGTCCTTGGTGTTGCTTTTGCTACTGGTTGTTCTCCTTGGAGATGCCTTGTGTCTCCCTGGTTTGCTTGCTGTCTGGATTGTTTGCAGGATGTGGTTTCTTGGGATGTTCGGCTGGTTTGCTGGCTCGTTGTTCCCTGCATGAGGGGCGTTGGTAAGTAGTGGTCCAGACTGTTGATGTTGGTCTGCTGTTGGAAATCTTATTTTCTTGTTTGGCTTAGTGGGAGTATGTTCCCCTAGGCTTTTTGAATTCTATTTGCTTTGCATGAGGACTGTTCATGCTTTTGTTCATAAGTTTTTGCTGTGGGAGCCTGGTTCGCAAGCTTTTCGGATGTTTGGTTGGTCTTCTGGATCAGTGTATAGAGGATCCTTTTTTTCTGGCTGGCTTGTGCTGGGGAGAATGTTCCCCAGCACTCGCCTCTTGTGTTTCGTTAAGGTTTGTTTAAGGGAGTCCGTTCCCTTTGCTGGTGCATGTAAAGTTCTGCTGGTTTCCAGCTTTTACTGCAAGCTTGTCTTGCTCTTTTTGATCTATATAATTCTTACATTTGATAAAAAAAAAAAAGAGCTGGTGTGGTTAATTCACTTGGTGCAGGGGCAGTAATTGATACAAGTTTATGTTTATCTAGCCTGTCTCAATTTTGATCTATAAAATTTCTAACATTTGATCAACAAAAAAAAAAGAAAAGAAAGAAAGAGCTGGTGTGGTTAATTCACTTGGTGCAGGGGCAGTAATTGATACAGGTGTGGATTTAGGAGCTACTTCTGTTATGTCAACCCCAATTTTGGGGGAAGATATTTTGGCTACAACTCCTTCTGATGTCCCCCACTTGGGTGAACTGGTCAATCACAATAAGAAGCTCCTCTTTCAGCGGAATCATGCTGGTAGTAAAAGGGCCCCCCCTTCTCATACACCCCCATGAACCTTTACTTTTGGCTTTCCAGGGGTTACACTCCCCTGCACCACCCAGATGTGGTGACATTGTGTTCTGCTGCTCTGTGTTGTTATTTCGATATCTTTCTGGTTTCTGTGCAGGGTTTTAGTTATGCTTAGCCTCTGCATGCTGTTGCTGTTGGTCTTTGCTAGATTTGGGTGTAGCTGCTGAGTAGGTTCATGAAGCCTGGATGTTCGTCTGTTCATGGTCGAGCGTCCAAAATCATGACGCCTACAATTGCAACCAATCAGCTTGGTTGGAAAGAGAATCGTCTATCTGATTCAGCCGGCTTTTGGACCCCCAAACTGATGCTTTCATGGTTTGCTTGCTAGAGTCGGTTGCGTGTTGGCCTCCTCTCTAGCTAGATCGTCTGCTACATTGCAAGGAACCTTGTTTCCCGGTCACTGCTGGTTTTTGGTCCTCCTAGCAGACCATTCACTACTAGTTTGTTCCTTTCTGTATGTTTATTGCCGCTTGGCTTTGATATTTGTCCAAGGGAGCATGTTCCCTTGATGTTACTGTAAGCTTATCTTGATATAGTTTGTTCAAGGGAGTCTGTTCCCTTTGCCTGGATTTTCAAGTCTCTATGTTTTGCTGGTTTCTAGCTTATATCGCAAGCTTGTCTTGCTATTTTTGATCTATAACATTCTTACATTTGATCAAAAAGAAAGAAAGAAAGAAAGAGCTAGAGCTCAGGTCTCTTTCTCCTTTGGTCTTCTGTATGGCCATTGAGAATCCCCTCTTTTGGTATCTCTTCTCTCGGTTCATAATCCAAGAGAAGTTTCAGATTATTATCTATCAGCTCTCGATTTTGGACTGCGATGCGCTCTCTTCGCATCAAGCATCCTTTGCCCTCTCTGCCTCAGATCTCTAGTATCCAACCCCCAAAACCCATAACGTTGATGGGTCTTTTGCTGAGGATGCCTCCGTTGGATCTAGGGTTGAGTGTGTCAACCCCTCTCTGGATTCTTTTCTAGTAGAGGCTGTTCAGGGTGATTTTGTTGATCCTTCTTTCTTACTGGATGATCCTGCCAGCGGCTTGTCCCTCTCTGGCATGGAATTGATTTCTGCTTCCATCTATTGGGTTGCTTCCCCATCTAGTGTGCGACTACAGCTTTCCCCGATTAGGGTTAGCTATATTGTTCGTCCACTCACCCTCTCTGTGGGTGTCCTAGGAGGCGATCTGGAATCCACTTCTACCAGAGTCGCGGTCCTTCGGCTGTTTGTTGACAGGGTTCCCTCACCCTGCTCAAGCATGGAACTGCTCTGGTTTCTCTCTGATGGGGTTTGTAGAAATTTTGGTTCTAATGTTCGACATACCAACGCTAGAGCTACAAGAGACCCTTCCTCAGGTACTCTCTCTATCTTCTGGTCTTGGAGAAGTTGTTGGTGTTCTGTCTTTTGGCATGAACTTGTGAATTCTTCTTTTAGTGCTTGTGGAGGTTGTAGGATGTATCATCCCCCTCCTTCTTGATGTCTCTATCTACTAGATTTTCAGAGGGCTTTGTTCCCTCTGCATCCACGAGGCTTCCAACCTCATGGTGTTTGGGTTTAGTTGCTGCTTCTGTGGAGTCAGTCTCTCTGTCTTGCACAGTTAGCGTTTGTTGTTTGAGATATATGTATGTTGGAGCTCCATCTGCTTGCTTCAGTTTGTATGGGATTTTTCTGCTACGATGTAGCACCATGTGTTGTTGCCATAAGCAGGTTGGATTGCAGTTTGCCACCCTTCCTGACGCTAATTGGATTTTTGCTGTGCTGGTCCTCCGGCTGTTTTCAATGAGGATATTGCTTGGGCTGTGGTTTGATTGCTGGAGTTGCGTGGCTTGATGCTAGAACTGCATGACTTCCAGCCTGGCTGTTTTGTCCAGGCCTGCAGGTTCTCTGCAGATTGCTTGTGATGTTGCCCTTTTGGGGCTGGTATTGGTTACTAGGTTGTATGTCCTGGGACCGCTTATTTTGCTGCTAGCTTTCCTTCTTGTTATGCAGGTTAGTTAGCTTGTTGCTGCTATATGCAGCTTGGTATGTTGTGCTTCTTGAAGCTGGCTGGAATTGGGTGCTGCTCTTTATAGCTTGATTTGCTGGACTCTGTCCTTGATATGATATGGTTTGCAAGGGTACTGCTATAGTGCTGGTTTGCAGACCTATGTTTGCTGGTTGGGTCGCTGGATGCTACTGGCTTACTGCAAAGGCTTCCTTTGCCTGCTGTGGGGCATTAATTGGATCTGGGTGAGGTTCTCTCCCCTTGTCCACACACTATGCCTCTTGTTTTTCCTTTTGGTTCTACTGCAGGTCTGATTCGGTTGGCCTCTCTCGACCGCTGCTATGGATCCCAACCGTTTGGGTGAGGCTCTCTCCCCTCATGATTGGGCTACTGATGTAGTGTTCTCTGTTGCTGCTCTACTATCCCAGTGGAGAGTGTTGGATGGAGTCTGTTCTAGTAGCGCACTGTTGTGGTGCAGGGTGGTTTGCTGGTGATGATATGCGGATGGTTTCTCATGTTTGCCTGGTACAGGGATCTGCCTGCTGCGGGGCATTGTTTGGGGGTGTGCTTGGGACTTGTGCCTTCTAGGCTTGCACACGCTGCTGCTATGGGTAGTCTATGAAGGTTGCCTCTTTCTGTTGCTGTCTGCTGCTTTGTTGGGGCTTTGTCTGTTTGGGTGAGGTTCTCTCCCCACTGTCCAGACTGTTTAGTCTGCTAAAGATGTTGTATGGATGCTGTATTTACCATATGGTTTTGATGCTTGTTCAAGGGAGTCTGTTCCCTTTGCTTTTCTATTCCAGCAAGCTTGTCTTGCTTATGGTTTGTTCAAGGGAGCCTGTTCCCTTTGATTTATGTTCAGCAAGCTTGTCTTGCTTATGTTTTTGTTCAAGGGACTTTGTTCCCTTTTTCTTGTATTGCTGGTTCCCAGCGTATTTTTGATCTATAATATTCTTACATTTGATAAAAAAAAAAAAGAGCTAGAGCTCTCAGTCAGTTAGCTCTCAGTCAGTCACTAGAGAGAGAATCTAGAGAGAGATGCTCTCCTCCTCCATGGAGATGATTCCACTGTTGGTGCTGGCGTGAGTCTAGAGTTTGTCTTCCTCTTAGGATTCCTTGTCTTGTTCCTTGCTCTGATCACGTTTCCCCATCCTCTGCTTCCTTGGTTTTTTCAAATTCTCGGTTCCCCCTTTTTTTTCCCCCACTTCTGCTCCATTTCAAATGGCAAAGCACAAGCGGAAGGCTATAGCTACTGCAACACGTGGGAAAGCCACCTTGCATGACTCTGCTCCCGATAGATCCATTGTTTTGGCTGTCAAAGCACTTTCTTCTTCTTCCTTCCCTCCTCTGGCTAGTGCTGTGAGTTCTAGCGTTCTTGAGCCTATCTGAGGCTGCTTCTGGTCCTGCTTCTATATATGTTGTCTCTGTAGATGCTGGTTCTGAAGATGATGTTTTGGCTGGCGATCTCTTGGATGAGGAACGTCTGGATTTCTCTTTCACCGATGATGACTGTGAAGACTTGCTTCCTTCTCCTCCCCTATTTCCTCCTCCTGCTGGACCTGTACCTGACCCTCCCTCTAGCGGTTGCCCACCCTCAACCACCGTGGTTGTTGGCTCTTCTCCCCCTTATGGTGGTAAGGTATGGACAGATCTTTTCTCTACCAGCAAGTCATCCACTCCATGTACCAAGCTTTAAAATTTCTCCCTCAATCATCTTACAAAGACCTGTGCCATCTCCCCTGAGGATTTCCAACCTCAGTTTGAAATATGGAACATGTGTGCGGTTGGTTATGTCTCTGGCAAAAGCCCGGGCTACAGGGCTTTGAATGGTATTATTTCCTCTTTTTGGAAGTGTGAAGCTTCACTTACTATTCATGCTTCTGGGTGGCTCATCTATAGATTTAGCCGTGACGAGGACAAGTCCTCTGTTCTTCGTGGAGGTCCATACCTGGTGTATGGGAGACCCCTTATATTGAAACCGATGACAAGATTTTTTGACTTTTCCAGTGAAGAGATGACAAGAGCCCCGGTTTGGGTCAAATTCCGCAACCTTCCTCTTTGTTGCTAGTCTCCATCCTGCTTATCCAAGATAACTAGTGTCCTGGGCAAGCCTATCCAATGTGATCATATGACGTCCTCTCTCTCTCGTCTTTCATATGCTCGTGTGTTGGTTGAACTTGACCTACGAGAGGACCTTCAACACTCTGTGGTGATGACTCTGCCATCTGGTCCCATTCTCAACCAGAAAGTTGTTTATGAAGCTTTGCCCAAATTTTGTAACTGCTGTAATGTCCTTGGGCACATGCGGCTCCTCTGCTAACCCTCCACCAATGGGTATCCCTTCGCCTGTGGCTGGTAACGGGAGTGTTTTTCACCGCCTGGGCCCTCAGATACCTTCCTCTAGTGTCTTAGGACACGGTCAGCCTCTCCCAGTTCAGGGTCCTTCCAAGGATTCCTCAGCTGCGGCTATTGTGGATCCTGAACAAGCTCCTTATGACGACTCCTCTAATGGTTGGATTGCGGTGGAGCCTCGGAGAAAATCCAAGAAGCACACCAGTAACTTCCCCAAAGGGAAGAAAGTGCTTGAAGTTGCAGCTGCGTCTGTTATGTCCCTCCGACGTGATGTTCCCTCTGACTGTGCTGGTGTGGTTAATTCCCTTGGTACAGGGGCAGTAATTGATGCCGATGTGGATTTGGGAGCTACTTCTTGTATGGCAACCCCAATTTTGGGGGAAGATATTTTGGCTACGACCCCTTCTGATGTTCCCCCCTTGGGTGAACTGGTCAACCACAATAGGAAGCTCCTCATTCAGCAGAATTTTACTGGTAGTAAAAGGGTCCCCCTTCACATGCACCCCAATGAATCTTTACTTTTGGCTTACCAGGGGTGACATTGTGTCCTGTTGCTCTGTGTTGTTATTTGGATATCACTCTGGTTTCTGTGCAGGGTTTTAGTTTATGCATAGCCTTTGCATGCTGTTGCTGTGGGTCTTCGCTCAATTTAGGAGTAGCTATTGAGTAGGTTCATGCAGTCTGGATGTTCGTCTGTCCATGGTCGAGCGTCCAAAGTCTTGACGCCTATAATTGCAACCAATCAGCTTGGTTGGAAAGAGACTCGTCTCTCTGATTCAACTGGCTTTTGTACCTCCATGGTTTGCTTGCTGGAGTCGGTTGTGCATTGGCCTCCTCTCTAGCTAGATCATCTGCTGCCTTGCAAGGAAACTTGTTTCCCAGTCATTGCTGGTTTTTGGTCCTCCTCGCAGATCATTAACTGCTAGGTTCTCTGGATTGGCTCTTTTGCCCTGGCCCTGGGTATACTAGCTTGTGTTTGTTGTTTGAGTTATCTATATCCTGGAGCTCCATTACTTGCTTCAGTTTATTTTGGCCCTCTTGGGCTGGTCTCGGTTGCTGCTCTATGCAGCTTTGTTTACTGCTCTATGTAGCTTTGTATGCTGTTTGTCGTTTTGCCACTCAGGGGACTCTGCATGTGCCTATGGGAGTGCAGGCTGCGGCTGCCATTCATTGCTGGAATGGTTTTGCTTCTTTGGGTACTTCATCCTTTGCTGGAGTGGTCTTCTTCATTGTGTTTCAGTGGAGGCTTTTCTGGGTATGTGCTAACTCTGCATCTGTGGAGTTGGTTTGTTTGCTGAAGTCGCGTGCTACTAGCTCTAATCTCTAGTGAAGCTTGTAACTGCAATGTTGTTTGTCTTCTGGAGTTAAGGGATATGCTTAGTGGATCTGCTGTCTTTCGGTGGTGTGAGCTATATGTTGGGATGTTGGTAAGCCATTGTTTGGTTTCTTCATCCCCTGTTCCTACTGATTGATTTAGGTGGAGTCTCTTTGCTGGACATCTCTATATAGATTTCTAGTTGGTTACCATCTAGCTAGTTCTGCTCCCATCATGAGTTGCTGGTTGTTGCGGCTACTCTGTTTGTATGCACCTTGGGTGTGATTTTGGATTTGTATGGAGACATGTTGTGAAGGGTTTCCATGCTTGTTGTAGGGTCCTGTTTGGGTCTCTAGATGCTACTGGTTTGCTACAAAGGCTTCCTTGCCGGATGAGGGGCATTGTTTGGGATTTGTCTGGGTGAGGTTCTCTCCCCTTGTTCAAACCCTATGCCTCTTGTCTTCTTTGGTTTTTATGCAGGTCTGACTCGGCTGGCCTCCCTCATTGCTATGGCTACCAACAGTTTGGGTGAGGCTCTCTCCCCTCATGGTTGGGCTACTGATGTAGCGCACTAGCTATGTCGTGGTGCAGGGTTGGGTTGCAGGTGATGATGTGTGGATGATTTCCCTTGGCTGCCTGGAATAGGGATCTGTTTGGGTGAGGCTCTCTCCCCAATTGTCTGGTCCCCATGCTTTTGTGACTTCCTGGTTGGCTATGGAGCCTGTGTTGCATGGCTCCGGGTTTGTCTGTTTCTGCCCTGCCCTGCTGGTCTACCTTGGAAAGTGTGCTCCTTGGTTACTGAAAGCTTGGGTCTGGTTGGCGTCCATTAGTTGATGTCTGGTGGCTGCTATATGCAGTATTGGTGGCTGGCTTGCTATTATTGGCAGGCTTGTGTTTGCTGGTTGGATTGCTTGATTCTACGGATTTGCTGCAAAGGTTTCTTTGCCTGCTGCGGGGCATTGTTTGGTGGTCTGGGTGAGGTTTTCTCCCTTTGCACAAACTATATGCCTCTTGTTTCATTTTGGTTCCTCTGCAGGTCTGTTTCGGCTTGCCTCTCTCTATCACTGCTATGGATCCCAACATCCTGGGTGAGGCTCTCTCCCCTTCTGTTTGGGCTACTGATGGTTAGTAAAGGGATATGTGTGGCTTGCTGATGCGTGGTCCCTGGTCCTGTTGTTGGGTCTCTGGTTTGATGACATATTCCTGCGCCTCTTGCTGGAATGGTTTTGGTGGGTGGCCGTCCTACGGGTGGAGGCTGATGGTGCCTCCTCTCTGCTAGCATGGCATGGTGCTCTGTTTTGGGTGAGGCTCTCTCCCCTTATGGTTGGGCTACTGATATCTTTGATGCTGCTGGGTTTTGGGTCTCCAGGTTGAAGCTTTTATTTGCCAGTGGGGATCAATCAGGGTGAGGCTCTCTCCCTAATTGCTTGATCTCGTCTAGTTGATGGAAGCTGGAGCAGATGTCTACTGTCTGACTGTAATGGGGATCAATTCGGGTGAGGCTCTCTCCCTAATGCTTTGATCTCCCCGTTCCTGGATGCACAGTCCTTGCGGCATTGGAGTGCTGGAAGCCATGCCTCTGTAGGGCATCGTTGTTGGCATACTGTCGTTTGCTAACTTAAGGTTGGCTTTTGCTGCTATGTTAGAACAGGCTGCTGCTGGGGTCTATTGTTGTCGTTTTGCTCCTCGTCTCAGCTGTTGCTGTTGAAAGGAGTTTCGCTGCTGGTTTTTGGGTCTCCTAGCCGATGTTTTCATTGTACGCTAGTTTGTTTTGCCTTATGGCTTTGATGCTTGTTCAAGGGAACCTGTTCCCTTTGATTGTTCCAGGGAGTCTGTTCCCTTAGTTTTTCTATTCAGCAAGCTTGTCTTGCTTGTGGTTTGTACAAGGGAGTCTGTTCCCTTTGTCTTCTGTTCAGCAAGCTTGTCTTGCTTCTGATTTGGTCAAGGGACTTTGTTTCCTTTTCCTTGTATTGCTGGTCTCCAGCTTCTTTTTGATTCTTACATTTGATAAAAAAAAAAAAAAAGAGCTATCCAGGTTGCTAAGTGTCTTTTGAAACTTGGCAGCATGATTGGGAAGCCAATCCACTGTGACATTCCCACAGCAACTATGTCCAGGCTCTCCTATGCTAGGATACTGGTAGAGGTGGATTTGTTGCAGGAACTCCCAAAAGCTATCCAAGTTGTGTTGCCCAATGGAACGCCTCTCTCCCAGCAGGTCACATATGAATCCCTTTCCAGGTTTTGCAAAAGGTGTCGGGTTATAGGCTATTCTGCCAATGCATGCAACAGAGGCCCCAATTCCATGCAGAAAAAACATCCTTATACAGCTGTTGTTACTGAGGATGCTGATGTTGTTGGAAAACAATAGTCTGATAGTGTAGACCCTCCTACACCGACTGCTACTGCTGATGTTGTTGATCTTATGAAAGGCCACCCTGAACGTAAAAGATCAAAGATTGCTGTCTCTGGTACCAAGCACTCTTTGAATCTGGATCCTAGGTGCACTGCTTAAGAAGAAACAACTCCTGATGTAGTGACTACTCCTGCACCAAAGGCAACTGCTGATGCTATTGATCTTATGAAAGGCCACTCCTCTGAACGTAAAAGATCAAAGCTTGCTGCCTCTGGTACCAAGCAATCTTCTAACCTGGCTACTAGGTGCACTGCTGAAGAAGAAGCAGCTCCTACTGTAGTGACTACAAGGAGGCAATATCTCACAAGAAGCAGAGCTGCTGTCGCCTCTGATGGCACCCCTATTGAGAAGCCAAAACTCAAAGGCCCTGCCATAGTCCTCATGTCCATGAGTAGTTCTGGCACAACTCCTTCATAGCTGCTCATTTTGTGGTTCTTACTTTGCAGGGGGTTTATTCCTTTGACAGTTGTTTGCAGGCTTTGTGGCCTGCTGGCCGGAATTTTTGATGATTGTTGTTGGGATTTTATGTTGTGTATAGGCCCTGTTGTGGGGTCTTATTGCTTGTTGTTGTTACTTGGCAGGTTGTTGTACAGAAGTGCTTGTGGCCCAGCTGGTTGGGTTGGTTATAATCTGTATTTTTGTTCTGTTTGAGCCTTGTTGTGGGGTCTCATGCTGGTCCTGGTGTGCCCTGTTGTGGGGCTTTGGTTGCATGCAATTGGCTTGATGTCAGTGGTCCAGGCTTGATGCTAGCCCACTGTTGGATGTTTTATTTTCTTGTTCGGCTTAATGGGAGCTTGTTCCCCTAGGCTTTTTGATTTCTATTTTATCCTGCATGAGGGTTGTTCATGTTTTTGTATATGGGATACTATTCCCTTGTTCTCTAGGGAACATGTTCCCTTTGGTGCTGTCGATTGGAAATCAGTAGGTCCAGGCTGTCTTGGTGCTGGTTTGCTGTTTGGTGGCTTCTGGTTCGGCTTAGTGGGGGCATGGTCCCCTAGGATTTTTGTTTTAAGTTATGTTCCCTGCATGAGGGATCTTCATGCTATTTGTATATAGGATCATGTTCCCTTTATTTTACTGTTTGCTTAATGCCATATGGCTTTTGTGGCTAGTTTAAGGGAGCTTGTTCCTGTTGATCTAGGTCTTTCTGTTCCGTAAGCTCGTCTTGCTATGGTTTGTTCAAGGGAGCCTATTCCCTTTGCCTGGATATGTATGTCCTTTTGTATTGCTGGTTTCCAGCTTGTACTGCAAGCTTGTCTTGCTATTTTTTATCTATACAATACTTACATTTGATAAAATAAAAAAAGAGAGCTAAGAAAGAGTAAGTAAGAGAGAGAAGCTCTCGGTTGCAAGAAGTGGAAAACCCGCTACTGTTCATGTCCTCCATTTTCTTGTGCAACATTTTCTTCTCTTGCTTTCTGCACTCTCATAGGCTCTTCTTCTGGTCTCTTGGTTTCATTATTGCATGGCCAAGTCAAAGAAAAAAACATCGACGCTGCGGTTCGCCTAGAGAGATTATGATTTCTGTTCGCCACATCCTTCTTCATCAACTGCCCAGCGGACCCTGAGACAAAGTGTTTCCCCTCGTGGCCAGCACTCCTCTGGTCCTTCTAGGTCCGCCTCACCCCCCTCTGCCCCTCCACGAACAGCAATTACTCTTGCAGATGTTGTTAATTCCAATTGTGAAGCTAGCGTTCGCACAAAACATCGAGAGAGGGCTATCCAGTGCACACCCCTAGCTGCTCCTCCATCATCTTCCTCTAAGCCCTGTGCACATCCTTCAACCTCCCCTATCTCTATTAGACCACATCGTGGCCCCTCTGTTGAGACTGGTTCTCTGAGCTCACGGTTTGGCGCTGGTAACCCGATGGTTGGAACTGCTCCTTCGCCGTCTCCCACAACACAAGGTCAAGCCTCTTCAGGGAACCTTGGTCCTTCTCCATCCCAACATCATACAGGTACCACCATTCCACCGTCCCCTCCCTTAGTGCATTTCCCTGATTTCACTGCTACATCATCTTGCCAATTCCTTGAAACTGACTTGGGTGTACACAAAGAATTGTGGAGGTCTAGTTTAATTGGGTTCATAGCCGGAAAATTTCCTGGATATATGTCCCTCTCTCAGTATGTTAATTCTGCATGGAAATGTAATGTAAATTTCTCCATGCATGACGCTGGTTGGCTCATTTTCAAGTTTGAGTCTGCATCGGACATGATTGAAGTGCTTAATGGAGGGCCTTACTATGTGTATGGCCGACTATTGATATTGAAAACTATGCCTGACTATTTTGATTTTGATACTTCTGATATGATCCGGATGCCTGTTTGGGTTCGCTTTCCTAACCTTCCCCTTCAGTGCTGGTCACCATTATGTCTTTCTAAACTGGCCAGCATGATTGGGAAACCAGTGCATTCAGATTCTCCAACAACCTCCATGACTCGACTTTCCTATGCCCGAATGTTGATTGATATTGATTTGCTTGCTGAGTTACCATCATCGATTGATATCACCCTCCCCAATGGTGTTACCAAATCACAGGCAGTGATATATGAATCACTGCCCAGGTTCTGCAAGCAGTACAAAACATTAGGTCACCGCACTTCTGCATGTAACAAAGCTTTCAGTCACAAGCGTAAAAAGAGTCCTCCACCACCACCTGCTCCCTCTGGCTGCTCTAATACCTCAGCTGACACTGAAGCAGTTGAAAAACAGCCAACCAGGAAGGAAGTTCAAGGTGAACCAGCAATTGATCCAATGGTTGCTGAGGTAGTTGTGGCTGTTGACAAGAGTACAGGCCGTTCTGTACGCAAGCGGGCAAAGTTGGCTTCACAACCAGGATTCCCTAATGCTCCTTCTAGCTCTCCTCAAGTGGTCCAGGTATCTGAAGATTGCATTGCAGTTGCCGCAGCATCGCCTCCAAGGAGGCAATACTTGACAAGAAGCAAGGCTGCTACCACCTCTACCTTTGGTTGACCAGGGAAGCCATTAGGAATGCGTGGCCAACCTTCCAAACACTCCTCAGCTGACTCCAGGATTCAAGGCAGCACAAGTTCTACCCCCTCCTCTTCCCTTTGAATGCTTTTGTGGAATATTGGCCAAGGAATATATCCTTGTGTATATTTTGGGTTTGGCTTGTATGGTATTTTGTTGTTGCCTTCATAGGCCTGTCCTATATGTTGCAGTTTATGCTGTGTTGTATTGCTTTGCTGGTCTGGGTTGTTGGAGCCCTCGATTTGGTTCCTTCCTCCCTCTGTTGGTTCTGTTTGCTGGCTTGTTGCCTCTGGTTTCTGGCTGCTGGGCCCTCTTCTATGGGCTTTGTGGGAGTTTTTCTTTCTGGAAAGCCTGTTTTGGTTTCAGGCTGCTCGGTTGTGGTAGCTTGGATGTTGTTCTGGTGTTGCCTTTGAAGGCCTGTTTTCCTGTTGATGCAGTCATAGTTCTGCCTGTTGCTGTGATGTTTCGTCTTGCTGGTTTGGGTTGCAGGCAGTTGTTGCTCATTTTGCTGGATGTTTCTTGCCTACTGCTATGATGGTCGGGGCCTGTTGGTAGGCTTGTTACCCTGATGTTTTGTTGTAGGAGACTATTCCCCCAGCTCTTGTTACTTTGTTTTGGGAAGCCTGTTCACTCCTGGGAGCCCTTCTTGGGTCTGTGGCTGTGATAGATTTGTGTTCTATTTTGTTTCTGCATGAAGGCGCAGATTATGTTCTGCTTTCCTGGTGTGCCCTGTTGTGGGTCTTCGGTTGCTCAATGCTGTTGGTTTGAAGACAGTGGTCCAGGCTGTCTTGATGTTGTTTTGCTATTGGTTTTTCTATTTTGCCTTGTATGGGGGTTGTCCATGCTACTATATATGGGATCCTATCCCCTTTCTCGGGCTGGCTTGTGTTGGGGAGAATGTTCCCCTGCACTCGCCTTTTGTGTTTGCTATGGTTTGTTCAAGGGAGTCTGTTCCCTTTGCTGGTGCATGTAATGTTCTGCTGGTTTCCAGCTTGTACTGCAAGCTTGTCTTGCGCTTTTTTGATCTATACATTTCTTACATTTGATCAAAAAAAAAAAAAGCTCTTAGTTTTACCTTTACATGGTTGAGCAGTGTCTGCATGGATGATCGGTTGATTTTTGGTTGTCTCCTTTGTGTTGTTCTGTTTTGACTGGCTGGTAGCTTGGACGTGCATGGGCTTTTGCATGGTTTCTTGTCCCTGCATTGATGAGCCTCTGTTTGGGGTTTTTAATTTGTCTTGGTTGTTACTTAGGAGAGTGCTATTGGCCAATGCCTTTCACGTCCCTGCATGGAAAGGCTCATGGGTTGCTGTCGGCTTTTCTCTGGTTGGGGGTTGCATGGTGAGATGATGGGATGTTTTGGCTCTTATGCTGTAATTGTTGTTTGGGCATGCATGGGTTCCTGTAGGGCTTCTAGTCTCTGCATGGATGCTCTACTGGTCACTGTTCTTGGCTGCTAGTGTAGTTATTTATTTTGGCTGTTCTATGGCGATTTTGTCTCTGCATGGTTGAGTTAAGGATGTGTGGTCCCCCCGTCCCTGTGTGCATATGCGACTGTCTTCTGCACTCGACTATTTTGGCTATGTTAGGCTGAAGCTGCTCTAAAATTTGGGGGACGTCGGCTTGTGGATCTGCATGGCTTGGCTTAGTTTATGGCTATATGATTTGGTCTCTTCATCGCATGAACAGGCTCTACGTCTCCTTTGTCGGGTTGATGTCCTCCTGGCTGGAAGTGAGCTCTATGGGTCTTCTTGTTAGCACTCAGTGTGGCTATTATTCGCCTTGTGGCTTGTCTAATTATGGCATTTATCTGTATATAATTTGTTTTTGCTGCTTTTGTGGCATGTTACTTTTGATCTTAATATATTCTTACATTTGATAAAAAAAAAAAAATAGCTCTCAGTCTGTCAATCCTTACTATGTCTGGACCTGGTAAGTTTCCCCGTGTTGAGTCAAATTAAGCCGCAGGCTCCACTCCTGGTGGTGCCCTTTTGTCAATTCCTTTAAGTTTCAGCCTTGCGATCATA
>Ga0307515_10013730_pt1 | contig 15092 bp, 8 predicted proteins | sample 17_EM_MG_FD_194513 | JGI IMG/M metagenome (GOLD analysis project Ga0307515, IMG submission 194513) | Populus trichocarpa ectomycorrhiza microbial communities from riparian zone in the Pacific Northwest, United States - 17_EM | ecosystem: Host-associated > Plants > Roots > Unclassified | place... | reverse complement strand
ACTATTATATATATATATATATATATATATATATATGTCTTGGTTTTTTTTTATATACTATATAGAAACATTAATAAGAACCACGGGTTTTGATTGGATACACATCACTCAGATGTTTTTATATTAATAATGATTTTATCTCTTAGTGTAGAGATTAATTACTGTTGATGAGGTGAAAACCCATGCATGCAGATATATATTCAATTATTATAAAGCTACAGCTTCATATCTCCCACCATTATAAATTGAAGTCTCAAACCAAGGTATCATGCAACATACAAGCTTTTAACAACTTGAGAAGAGAAGTAGCCATAGATCAAGAGTAAGACAGAGATCATGGACAGCAAGAAGGTCACTCTGCTGCTGATGGTTGCCTTGGTTTTTGTCGCCACCATTGCCCCGTGCGCCCTTGCTATGCGGCAATTTCCACTGCTCATGACTTCAAACATATTGCTGCAAGATGAAAGTAACCTTGGTTGTCTCCCTAGTGGAGGCTGGTGCTTTCCCAAACCAAAGAGTTGTACGGAAACTGTGGATGCCTATATCCAATAGGGATCTGCTTTGGATCAGATTGCTAAAATTAACCAGTCATCATGTCAGCTTTGGGTTGCTGAATAATTTTCGTCTAATATTGTGATGAATAAGGTCTGTGTTGTCGTTTAGCTAGGAAGTTATGCAGTGCGGCACAGAGGTGTGCAGTGCATGCTTCTATAATTTCTCTTTTCATTTTGATGTCGTAGTTGAAGGGCTGTGAAGGTGGGGAAGAAGGTTGGAGGAATAAAGATATAACAAGGGAGGGCCCTTTTGTTACTGTGGCTGTCCTGTTGCATCCACTTGCAGAAACTATATATCAATTTAGTGTATTTTCATTAATGCAACCACACTCTAATCTCATCCTAGCGTGTTAAATTTTATGTTTTTGCTTTTCATTAATTATGTGATGTGGTTCGCAGGAAGTAAGGATTTTCATTATATGTGTTCTATTTTCTTTTTAGAATGAAATTATCTTAGTGAAGGGGTCAATGATTTCCATCGGGGATTCAAAACAACTCTAAATTTGACTACATGACGGGTAAATTCTGAAAATGGAAAAGTACTCCAAAAAACATTAATGTAATAACCCTAAATAATTGTTGAAATACAAAAGATTTATTAAAGTTAACGAGTTTGAATTCAAAAACTATTATTTTTTATAATTAATGGGTATGAAAATTCATCAAAAAGACTTCAACAACTTTATGATGGTCACTGCAATATTCCCATAATTTTATGTCCCCTAGGGATAAATAAATAGATGATGCGAGGCATGCATTATTTGTATTGTTTCTTATCTTATACGTGGGTACAAGAGTATCTCAATAATACCCTTGTGAGTTATTCTTTCATCTTTTCTTTTATTCATCTATTGCTTTATTAGAGAAGTCACATGTAAACTTCAGTAGGTTCATTTATCTTTAAATGGAAGATTGATATGAATTGAGACAAATGAGGCTCAATATCAACTACAAATCAAGCTAGAAATAAATGAATGATTTTCATGAAGAGATTTAGGGATTTTACCAAATCAATAGGAAAGAATCATAGTGTGTGCTCCCTTATTTTACCTATAAATAAAGAGGGTCATAAGACAAGTAGACACACAATTAAAAACATGAAGTGATAAAGAAAAGTGAGGTGACAGTCATAGAGGGTTTGTGAGTTGAGTTAAGAGAGTCCTCTTTAATTGATATAATTTTTTGTTTTTCTTTTAAGAGTAAAATCAATAGTTATGTGAATATAAACAAATTGTTAAATCACATTAAATTGTGTGTTTTTAATTTTGAACATTATTGATAACAAATCTTAACATTTTTCAATATAATAATGCATTGAAAATAAAAAATGAAAAACAAGTACTAGCAACTCCAACTCACCATCGTGAGTATCTATGTCGAAGCATTTATCAAAAAATGTCAAAAACAAAGGGATAATGAAAAGAAAAAATAAGTCTTTGTGTTTAAGAACAAGTAATGTTATATTAACATCAAGAATAAGGATAAGGGAAAGGGAACATAAATGAATTTTTTTGTTATTCTTTGTTTTTCAATTTCATCCTTCTTTTGTCCAATTGGTTATTGATTTTTTATATTTTTTTATATAGAAATAACACAATTAAAAAAAATATAGGATCAAAGTGTGAAAGGTGGCATGAGGGAGAAGAGAAAGGTCGTTAAATTACAGCAATAAAGAGAAAAGGTTATAAATTCTCCATGATGAAAATGAAAAATCTTTGTGCTAACGGGTCTTATTCAACGATATGAGTTTAATAGTGGTGGTTTTTTCCTCTACACGTATCCAAAAATATAGATTGAGTTTTTTTTTTCAAGTTGATTCTCAGTTTTTTTGGGTGGTTTATGGTGTTTTAGAGCTTATTGGTAGTTTAAGCATGTTTGTATTGTATTTATTTGAGGTTTTTTTTTATGGAAATACATTAAATTAATTTTTTAGCCAAAGTCCCAACTCTCCTGATTTTTTGACCATCACATGTATGACCAAATTTTAGGTTATCTAGTAGGTGGCCTAATAGTAAGAGCTTGAGATTAAAGGGTTTACTCCCCCTGTGGTTTCAGGTTCGAACCTTGTGGTTGCTAATATGATGGCTACTGGAGGCTTACATGGTCGTTAACTTCAGGGCCTATATGATTACTTGAGGTGCGCGCAAACTGGCCCGAACACCCATACTAATAAAAAAAATTTAGGTTTATAAGTGACATGTCGTTTGCTCCAGTAGACAATGCATCCTTTTTATTTTAATAAAAAAAAGGTATTGTCTGCCCTTATTAGAGGAGAAATATTTTATCCCAAGTACATTTGGGCCCGGGTTTCTTGCCAGGCCTAGAAACACCTTGCCTCTTTTCCTTTATATTTGTTTATTTCAAATTTCCCCTCCTTTGTTTTTGGATATTTTTTATTTGTATTGTTGTTTTTATTAAATTTTGATTAGGATCTTATCTCATATTTTTTAGCCTGTAAATCCTTCTATTAAAAAAATTAACTTAAAAAACAAGGTTGTGTAACCCGACGAGGGCTATGACTAAGTCACATAATAGATAAATTAACCCAATTTAACTTATGTATATTAAAAATGTCATCGAACCATTCTTTTTATAAATAAAACATTGAACCACCATTTTGATGATATTAGTACATATAAAGAAGCTTCAATTTTATTAAGCACATTTCAAACTTTAAATTCGCAATTCTTGTTGCTAAAAACCACGCTAATAATTGTTAATCTTTTTATAAAAAAAGATTTAATTTAATCGAGAAAAAAAACCAGTTTCAACTAAGTTTTTATGGTGAATGATCTTATACAATGGCTGGCTAACTAATGTATGATCCAGCAATCAGAATGCCATTACAAATGCCTTTGTTCGCTCACAGTACGAAAACAATCAATTACTAATGTGCGTGTGTGTTTATAATTGTGACATTGTTAAGAAAAAAAGCAGCAGAACAAGGTTAAGCTGATAGGTTACGAATTGCATGGGACAAAGGCGCCCACCAGGGTTTTTTATCTGTGATGTCGGCAAGGCAGACAAGGACATCTCTGCTAGATTTAGGCTGGAGCTGTTAGAACAAGAACTTGAGAACAAGCTGCATATACGTGTGTGCGTGTGCGTGTGTGTTCCTGATGAAATATCAAATTGCTCGTGCTCTTTCGGAAATATAAATTAAGAACAGGTAAGGTTTGGTTCTTTCTTGAGTAGTTGAACATTTACCTGGGGCACAAAGAGCCAAGGATGACACGGAAGATGATGCTGGCCATGGAGCTGTCACATGCAAAGCTGAACCCCGTCGAATTGTTCAATATAACATATATCGGCAGGCAAGCTTCGAAGTAGACACGCAACAACTAAATGGAAAAGAAAGGTATTATTATCATTAAATAATTGATTTCTTTTCGGAACTGCTGCACAGATTATCGCCGGTATGTATTTAATGAGCTACAGCAGGAGCTGGCTGTGTGAAATTTTCAAAAACAAACTTAATCAATTGGATGCTGTGTAAATTTTATTGTTGCTCACTAAGTGCTAGACATGTCAAAAGGCTTATGTGTAAGTAACTGAGAAGAGATGCTTGCATGTTTGATTTTGTTAATGAGCATATGAACTGTGGTATTGACAGACACGCCATGAGTATACACAAGTAAGAAATGTGTTGGCACATGATTTGACGTACGTTCAACACCTTCGCACCACACTATAAAACGAACCCTTCAAGAGATCGAGGTATCACGCAACACACAAACACTAGAAGTGATTTGATTGAGAGCTAGCTAGTAATACAGAAATCGTGCATGGAGATTATCAGCAAGAAGGTTAGTAGTTTGATGATGCTGATAGTGGCCTTCACATTTATGGCTGCCTTTGCTCATTCCACCCTAGCCATGCGGCTGATTCCACCACTTTCAGACATTATGTATGCCCAAGGTGAAGCTAATTAATGTATCGATAAAGGTGGGTTTTGCATGTTCAGCCCTATGGACTGTTGCGGTTCTATGGGATGCTTATATCCAATGGGGATCATATGCTTTTGAAGATCAGAATCATGTGATCAACGTCCTATCAACTTCTAGCTAATATGTAATAAAGTCATGTGTATCATGACCAATGTTCGTTATTTTCTGTTTTGATGTTGTAGCTGAAGGGCAGGGGGAGGTTTGGGGAAGAAGACAATAAAATGGATAAGATCGGTTGTGTTCCTCGTACATATTCTGTTCTTGTTTTATCAGCTATGATTTTTATTTTCTTATAATACTTTCCTACTTGCATAAAATAGGAAATATATAGATATATCAAGACAACTGCCTAGCTACTAGTACTTGTTTTGTTTTATTACCAATGATTTTATTTTTCTAAGAAATTTTTTCATGTTTTTTTATTAGTTTGTGATCGGGAGATTGGAAAACTAAAGGGAAATTAGGGAATATATTAATACAAAAGGGAAATAAAATAAGGTTAGCTAGCCATGGGAACCCACTGAACTTGGATAGGGTAATTTGTAGAATTGTAGATCATCATGATCAGGCTTATATACAGCTTTAAGACTTCAGCTGGTTTATTTGGGCATTGCTGGCATATATAGTGCCTAGGATTTGAGAAGAAGATGATGACTGTAGCAATAAGAGATTTCAGCTTTAATTACTCAAGAATTTGGCAATAAGAGATGCAATGCTGCTTTCTAAAGTACATGATAGAAAATTTTCTCCAATGGTGCCGTCCTAGTCCTAAGGATTTACTATTAGTTGCACATTTTCAACACAAGAAAAATGAAGTTAGTCTTATTTGCATGAATTAGTATCCTAAAATAATTAATTTAGTCTAGTTGAATACCTAATCATAGTTATCAAGTTTCCAATTACCCGTCAACTCTGATTAGCATGAATCGGGGTTGTTTTTGACATATTTAAAAGGTTGATTCAGTCAAACTTGAGTACCATAACAAGTTAATCTATAATTCAATTAACCCGACAAAACCTAAATATATGTAAAACCTGGTCGAGTTAGCTCCTATTATTTTTTTAAAAAAATAGCATTATCTTTAAATAAATCTTGATAGCTATGGTTTTAATAATTTGTTTTTATCCTTTAAATTGAAACCACTATTTTAACACTCATTATTTATAATATATATAGCATACATTTACATGAATTGTTTTTTAATTTTTTTATGTGAGATATTAAAATTTCAAATTTTTTTTTTAATTTTCTTGAGTTAACTTAGATCAATCTATATAACTCAAATCTATTTAATTGGTCAGGTTAATCCAGGTGTAATAACTATAACTAAAAGGAATGGAGTTGGTTTAATTATTTATATAAATAATAAATTGGTTTGATATGAGTTTTTAAATTAACTTTATGGTGTAGATTAGTTGGTTAGCGCGTAGGTGAGTGGCTAGAAATCGGGGTTAGATTTCACCATGTAGTAATATTTTCTTGCAAAAGATAAGTTATAAGTTGTCTATTTAATTATTATTTTTTAAAAAAAAGAGGCAAGTGACCGAACCTTATAAAAAAAAAAAAATTACTGGTCTAGGACAGTGACCCTCCCCACATGAGGTTTGCTGTAATAGGCCCTACATGTATTTTTATTGCCTTTTTGAGTTTTTTTTTTTATTTTCAGTTTTTTAATTTTTATTTTTCAATTATAGTGATATTTTTATTTAATTTTATCTTTTAATATTTTTTACCTCTTTTATTAATGACTTACCCATTACTTTTTTTAATGACTTTTTTAGTTGCCATTTGATTTTTACTTTTAGATTCATTTTTTAATATTAAATTTTTATTTAATTTTATTAATTAATATTAGATTAACAATGAATCAATTTTCATGTTTTTTATTATATAATAAAATTTTAAAAAAAATCAATTTAAAATTTATAACCCAAGTAATAAATTTTACAAGTTAACTAAGATATAACTATTTTTTTTTCTCTATAGATACCTAGTTGATAAAATCATATCAAAAAAAAATTTACACAATTTAATTTAAAACCCGAGCTAAACAAAAAATCAAAATTCTTAAAATTTAAGCTATTTTACCTAGTTAAATAATAATATCAAAAAATTTCTAATAGTCATTTAATCAAACAACTAGTTATTCCTAAAAATAGTGTGTTTGGGCTACTAAGTTTTTTTTCTTTAACATTGCTTGAGGTCTCTTAAGTTGAAGAAGTGAGAGATTAAGACAAAACAAAACAAAAAAGAAAAAGTGTACAATATAACTTTTCACTTGGGCTTACAGAATTTAACCCGATACCCGATACCCGATACCCGAAAACCTAGCAGCCCAAACTTTTCTTTTTACTCCGTCTCGAGAGTCGAGTCTGACAACTATTTGCAAAACAGCAAAATGAGTGACTTGTTTTACTTGCATGGGATGCACGTAGAAACACGCGCCACAAATATAGTGGCTGCCAGTGATGACCTGCTGTCTAATAATCACACAATATGCTTGGTTCCCTGACAGATGACACCCACAGAAAATTTTCCATGAAAATATCAATAAAGTCTTTTTCAACAATAACCATCAAAAATAGACACAAAAATAAAAGGAAAAAAAAAAAAAAACAAAAATGAAAAGCTGCTATACATGAAGGAGGCTGCTCATCAAAATATACAAGTAAAAATCCCCACACAAGGTCAAATTTCCAGAGACACCACCGCCTATTTCAAACCGGTTCAAGCCCTTGACTAATCTCTTCAGTACAACAATGCACTGAAAATAAAAAATGAAAAAATGGGTACCAGCAGCTCCAACTCACCACCACGATTGCCTGCGTCGAAGCATTAATACAGATGTCAGAAACGAAGGGAGAACAAAAAGAAAAAAGAAACTGCTGTGTTCAAGAACAAGCACTATTACATTCAAAGCTGAATCTTTATGACGAATGATCTTTATACTATGGCTGGCTAACTAATATATGATTCAGCAATCAGCATGCTATTAAAATTGCTTTGTTCACTCAGAGTGAAAACAATCAACTACTAATGTGCGCGCCTCTGTGTGTGTTTTTATTGTGACATTGTTAAACAAACAAGTAGCAGAACAAGGCTAAGCTGATCGGTTAGGAATTGCATGGGGCAAAGGTACACACCAGGGTTTCTGATCTGTGATGTAGGCAAGGCAGGCAAGGACATCTCTGCAAGATTAAGCTGTTAGAACAAGAACTTGAGAACAAGCAGCATACACGTGTGTGTGTGTGTGTGTGTGTGTGTGTGTGTGTGTTCCAGATGAAATATCAAATTGCTCATGCTCTTTCGGAAATATAAAGAACAGGTAAGATTTGGTTCTTTCTTGAGTAGTTTAACATTACCTGGGGCACAAAGAGACACGGATGACACGGAGGATGATGATGGCCATGGAGCTGCAATGTTGTCGGTCAAGTCACATGTAAAGCTGAACCCTGTCGAATTGTCTAATATAACATCGGCAGGCAAGCTTCGAAGTAGACACCCTAAAATTAAATCGAAAAGAAAAATTTATAAACAACAACAACAATATTGATTTCTTTCCAGGCTGCAAAAGAGAGCAGTTACATTACAAACTCTAAGAAGCACTTTCTTTTATGTAGTCAAATGAACAAAACCTTATTTCCATTCTCAAGCAAATTGGAAAACACGACACCCATCATCTCACCAGGCCTCAGTTAGATCACAACCCAGAAGTTTTCATCAAATATCCTAAATACACAAATAAAACCCACAACTTCCAGGAAGCCAACTGCCAGGTTTGGGTGGGAGATTTTCATTCAATATACAAATCATGCCCTACATCCCATTCACACTTTTAGCACTGGGCATCCGTATGCATCCAAGAAATCTTACTTTAATCTAAAAATGTAATTGCAGTATATGAGCTCTATTGTTGAGAGGGAGAGAGAAGCAAACCTTGTTGTCCATATGCTGCTTGGCATCCACCAACACACAATCCACAAAAAAAGAAGTAATAGATATCAGATGGAATAGAGGATGAAATGGAGTGAAAATTTTAAAAGACTGGTATCAAACTGAGGAAATAAACCTTGTATGCTAAAATCTTTCAAGTCAATGTCACAAAGCTCATAAACATTTGTCATGACCCCGCCTTGTCGTAGCTTGGACCCCAAAACTGTTGCACAGATTATCGCCTGTTTGTTTGTAATTAACATTTGATTTTGTATCCCAGCAATGTATGTATTTAATGAGCTACAGCACGAGGGATTGGGAGCAGCTAAATTTCGACATGCTTTAATAACTTCTAATGGCTGTGTGAAATTCAAAGGACAAGCTGCACATGAAACATTGAGTCAACAAAAGTAAAATAACCGAAATAATGAACAAAAAAAAATATATAACAGATCCTTCTTGAGTTCCACAAATTCATGATAAAGCTATGTGCACAGAAATGTGTGCAAGTAACACAAAGCATCTAGATAGATTCAAAAGCAGCATCATTTGCTGAACAAATGATCTAGACTCATAGCATATTGCCTACACTTTTGTCCTCTCTTCAACTATCGCATCATTCCATCATGAAAAGTTCTAAAACACAGGAGAACCTCACAGAAGATGCAATATATGCACAGGAAATTATTGATGTGGCATTGGCATTGCATTTATGAAATTCAGTCCAGCAAAAACTGAGGAAGAGTTCATAAAGAAGGAAAATCATTACTACTGTACCCTTGTTAACTTTGCAGGCAGATAATATCCGGAATGCACTATTTGCAGCATCTGCTGATAGCTTCCTAGAGATATATGAAAATACCACCCCTTTGCAATCACTAAGAGGATCATTATGATTAGGCACGGTCACCAAATCTCTATTATCATTGATTGTCAATTGTGTCCCAGAAATCTCAAGAGCAGCTTCTATGATTGCAGATTGGCAAATTGGTCTACAACACTCTTTAAGAGGATCGACAGTACTGCAGGCTTCCAGTAATTTGCTTGTATTTACTATTTTCTCAAAGTTAGCAACATCCTTCACAGGACACAACCCACCAGTAAGATTTAACGATTTAACAGAGCAAAGTGTAGGTATAGTGATATTGGCCCCTCTGCTTGCTAGTATACTAATGATATCTGAAAAACAATCATCAGCCACTGCATTCTGCAAAACCAACTTATCAGAGTTGCCACTGAAATAACCCTGGAAAATGTGGAGCAAACTACCAAGCTGTGGACAGCATATTACATTTCCTACAAGAGCTGCCAAGGGTTGAGAGCAATCAGATGCGGTTCTGTCTATGACATTTGACATAGCAGTGAAATTTACAGGGCATTTCCCGGTTAAATTTGGCTCATATGTGGTGGGGAAAGTTGGGTACATAGGAGCTAAATTCTCACCAGGATAAGGGTAGCGTGGGAAGACAGAAGGTGATATTTCAATAGGTCCAAAAAGTCCAGAAATAGGTGGAGTGCCTAGCTCAGATGTAGACGAAACATGATTAGGCTCAAGCAGGGTCTGCAGTGCCACAGCTACTTGGAAACTGGATAACCAAACAATAAATAACAAGAACTGATGGCCTAGTGAACCTGCAACCAGTCATCAGACAGCTATCAGCATCAACACACTCATCTTTCTCTATAGAAAGAAAATTTGAAGAATTCATCTACTTATAATGGCTTACCCTTTAGACAACTGATAGTCTGGAAACCCTCCATATTTCACTAGCCTTCCGGCACCATTGAATTTTGGAAAAGGAAAACCCTACAGCACTAAATCATAACCCTAAACTTGTTCACGATGATGCAGCAAGCAAGAATACCTGTACAAAGTACAAGATTGAACAGCATAAATTAAAAAATAAAGCCGAACAATTAAGACTAGCTAAGGACACACTCCACACATACCACAGCATATTAAGGAGCAACCAAGCTGGATGCATGTTTTTTCCATATGCTGAGTAGCTTGAGACTAAAAAAATTCAGAAACATACCAACCTACTCCAACCATACTAAATGATGACAATTATTAGCTTGCTAACGAAGCATAAAGCTCCTAAATTGTGCAATTAAAAGAATCCCTTATTTGCTTAGTTCAATACCAAAGTAATGATCTTTGGCTTCAACCACAAACTTATTATATCTACAGAGGATTTAACTTCACAATCTAACTATTAGGTTTATTATACATGGAATCAAACTTAATCTATACGATTGGTTCCAGTACATAATGTATTTCACTACACTACTGGTCCTAGTATTTTCAATTATTCAACACGTGTGAGCAAAATCATCTCGTTACTTCAGCTAAACAATACCATTCAGATTTTAGTTGCCAAAAAATGAAAATGTCTTTATGATTCAGCTAGACAGTTTCACCACCTCAGCTAAGCCAGCCTTTGCTTAAACAAATGCAAGATCAAAGCTAAAATTTCCACTTCTATGGTCTAAATTACTTTTAAAAAAAATATTAGCTAAAATGAAAAAAGGCTTAACAACCCACAAGTTCTTATCCTAAAAAATAAGAAAAACCCATCAAGCTTATTAAAAAAAAATGGAACTCAAGGGTCAACATCTTAACTCCTGTACTTTTTTATTTCAATTTTCTCAGCTACCAAAGAGAAGAATCAAACATTTCTTAACCCAAAAAAAAATTGAAAAACAACCACACACTAAATCAAGCTAAAAACAGTCCTATAAACCACAAGAAAGCAAAATCTAAGACCCCGACTTCTATTTTCTCAGAAACCAAACACATAAAGTTCACAACTTTAAGGAAATAAACAGAAAATAAAAGTGACCCACCTGAAAATGACGAACCCATGTAACAAATTCTAGTGATTCAAGCCGCCCCACAAGAAAAAACACATAAATATCAAATCCTTTTTAGAAATGGATCGATTTGGTCTAAGAAAGGAGAGAGCTTTCTTGATGAGAAACCCTAAATCAGACCCTTTATTTTATTTTATTTTTTATTTTTTTTTTCAGGTCACTCAAGTAGAAAACTCTCTCTGACTCTGTGATTGTAACTGTGGTTGTTGTTGGTGGTGGATAAAGCGTAGGCTAAAAAACTTACCTTTTTTAAGACACTCAACCCGACCCGATTTGTCTTTGTTATTTCCGGGTCAACAGAGCCCTTCCCTTTTTTTTTTACCCGGATCCAATTTTTTAAGGGCGAACCCTAAACAAGTCTTCTAACTATGGACGTTTTCTTGATTGAGTCCCTACACGGTTTTTTTTTTTTTATCTCAATTGAGTTTCCAATTTTTTTTTTTTTCAAAAACTTCACAAATTTAATGAAAAAACATTAACTTTTATACACAAAACATGGTTATCAAATCCGATCCAGTCTGGTGAGCTGATTTAAGAACCTAAAAATTATAATACTTAAAATAAATAAGAAATTTAATTAAATCCAAGTAGAAATTAGTAAATTAGACTAACCTAATGGATGAAAATAAAAAATATTTTTTTATCTTACTTAAATACAAGAAAAAAAAATTATGAATCAACATAATGACTATAAGTTGATTAAATATTTTGAACACATGATTAAGTCATATTTTAAACTTACAACTGAAAAAAAAAGGTCAAAAAAATGGATGTAGTCACAAAGGAATATGAATGCAAATACTAAATTGAGAATTTTTAAGGCTTGGGGGACCCAACTAAGAAACGAAACTTATTTTGGATCTCAATCTAGACTATCTATATAGTTAGAGGACTTTATTGAGGTTTGTCCAATCTTTGTTCAACGCGGTGCGTTTTGAACCTGGGATTATGGGTTTTGATCATCTCCTCTCTCAAAAGCTCACTCCTTTCTATCTTCTCTCTCTAGCCAAACTGAAGTCAAGGTAATGAATCTCTCTCTATCTCTCTCTGTTTCTATATCTGGGTGTGGCTTAATGTATGGATTCCTGTATATTTATGTTCATTTGAGTGCTTATTTATTGATTATAAGCAGTGAAAGTGGACTTCTATGAATGTAAAGATTGTTCTTTTTATTGCATATGTTCATGTTTTCTTCGTAGTTGTATCTGGGAGTAGCTAATTTATTAATTTTTATTTTTTGTCTTATGTCTTAGATGCAATCGATTGATTTTTTTCAAGTAATGAAGTGGAAGTCCATGGATGCTAAAGATTGGATTTTTTTTTATTTGATTTTCAATGTTCTCTTTGTTTTTGTATCTGGGTTTAGCTTAAAATATAAATTAATGTAATATTTAGATGTGAGTTATTGATTTTAGGTGGTGAAATGGAATTCAATGGATGCTAAAGATGGAGTTTTTATTTGTATTTTCAGGGTCTTTTTTTAGTAGTACAACTATTCACCGGATAATTTCTCGACTTTATTCTATTACGTTAATCACAAGTGCAAATGCAGCAACAAGATCCCTAAAAGCACGAAATGTAAGACTCCGGTAGGAAGGAGAAAAAAAACTGAAAAATTAATTTAATTGAGAAAAAAAAACTGAATTATATAAAAAAAATTTAATTAAACTGATTAGATTTTAAAAAAAACTGACCGGTTCGGTTTTGCTTTTATAAGCCTGAAACCGAAAAAACCGAACCCAAATCGAAAAAAAACCGAGCCAAACCGAAAAAAACTGAGCTAAACTGAAAAAACCGGTTTTTGTTCTAAAATAACCGAACCGAATCGAAACCAGTTGGTTTGAACCGGTTTTGGTTTTTTTAAAAAAAACCGGTTTGGTTACTTTTTTTGATAAAAACCGAACCGAAAATGATCACTCCCAGACGCCGGGTACGAGAGTTTTTTCATAAAAAAAATATTTCTGAGACTAACACAGCCGATAAATAATTTTTAAACTATCACAATAATTAATATATACTAGATGTCATGACCGCGCGCGTGGCATGCCCGTGTGTTGCAGTGGGTTTATGGAAAAACAAAAACATAAAAAAAATCATATGGAGAAAGACTATTGTAAGCTACAATGTTTTCAAGAAAAAAAATTACAAAACTAAATTTTCAACCAGCTTAATATTAAAAAAAAAATTGACAAACAATTTTGAAAAAAATCATAAAAATAAAATTATGTGGGAAATGACTGTAGCAATCCACAGTGTTTTAAAGAAAAAAAAAGAGTACAAATCTAAATTCTCAACCAGCTCAATATTAAAAAAATAAAAATAGGAGTGATCATTTTTTATTCGGTTCTTATAAAAAAAAGTAACCAAACTGGTTTTTATTTTAAAAAAACCGAAACCAAACCGGAACTTGTTCAAACCGACTGGTTTGGTTCGGTTATTTTAGGAAAAAACCGGTTCTTCGACAAAAATAATTTTTTTAAAAAAACACAAAAAAAAAAAACAAGGAAAAAAAAACAAAATTAAATAAATAAACAAAACAAAAACATGTAAGTAAAACTACAGTATTTTCCCATATATTTTAATGTATTAGTTAATAAATATTATCTAGCTAGTGAGTGGCGCATGCCGTGATGGCATTTCTACCTGCGGACATCTAATATCAAGTTTTAAAGTTGTTTCTTTTATTATATCTATAAATTTATTTCATCAAGTTATTTATGATGATATTAAAATTATCATCATTAGAATTTCAGTATATCTTTAACTTTTTTTTTTTTTTTAGTCATGTCATTTATTTTTCAGCTTTTAGATTATATTGTTTTTTTTTTTATGGCAATTGGATGTTTATAAAACATGTGTGTTGATTTTTGTATATTTAAATGGTCGGGGAAGCTTGGTTCAAATTTGTAAGTTATGCAGTAGCACCTGCGCAACACACCTAATTACGCAAATAAGATCTCCTTATATTTACCATTGTGGTAGTAATGGGAGAGCCAAAAGAAAAAAACTATTTTTTTAGCTTTTCTTCCATGATTTTGCAGCTTCAATGGAAATGAAGAGTCAAAATGATTTTTCTATCAAAGAAAAATTATTCATGCGTAGACAAAACATTAAAATAGATTGTTTGAAGATTTTTTCTTTCATCAATTAAACTTTTTTTTTAAAAAAAAACAAAAAATATTAATATTAAATATATTAAAATACAAATGGGTTGTTGAAATAGTTTTTTACACACAAATGATTTTTTTTTGCCATTGGAGATACTTTAAGAACACCGCAAAATAGTTAATCTTTAATAAATTGAAAAGTTTGATGAACTAAGAGCATGAGCGATTTCTCCACACACAAAATATTATTTTTGAATAATAAACAATCACTCTAAGTACAAGTTAAATAATCTTATTTATACTAGATAAAATGTTCTAAAAAACAACAAAAAATTTCTAAATAAAATAGTAAAATGAATCCTAAACCAACTAGAAAAATAATATATTTTTTATACAATAGCTTATAGGATTTATCATGAGGCTTTCATGAATTCTGATTGCTATAAAATTTTAACTCTTTAACAAACAAAACCTTTAGAATTTTTGGATAAAAATTTAATCAAAAATTATGTTTATTAATCTAAAACTATGCATAAAAAAAAATTCAATACCGCTTCTCCTAGTCTAATCGGAGAGCTACCAAGATTTCTTATCTAATTTGCAAGCTACTAGGCTTTCCCAGCTCTTTTTTTTTTTTTTTTTTTGCGGATTATATCGATTAAAGCATAATTATTTA
>Ga0307515_10013729_pt1 | contig 15092 bp, 1 predicted proteins | sample 17_EM_MG_FD_194513 | JGI IMG/M metagenome (GOLD analysis project Ga0307515, IMG submission 194513) | Populus trichocarpa ectomycorrhiza microbial communities from riparian zone in the Pacific Northwest, United States - 17_EM | ecosystem: Host-associated > Plants > Roots > Unclassified | place... | reverse complement strand
ACCATAAAGAAGAAGCGCCTTATAATCGATATTATAGCACTTTAGCAGTCCTATAAGCGTTAAGAACTCTTTAAGATCTAATGGATTAATAGCTAAAATAACCTAGTAGATGTAATAACAAAGGCGAACCCAAATAAGGCACTAGAGACGTTTATTAATATAAATACTCTACGTATATAAGTTAAAGGTTAGGTTAAAAGGGAGTCCCTAGAAATTTCTTAGTTACGTAAGGTCTTAAGATGTCTAGGAACTTTAACCGGCGGTTAAAGTTATCTAATTGGTTACATTCTGCAGACCCTAACTTAAACTAGCTAATTAGGATTTTCCATCCCTGGGATAGAAAATCGCTATTAGCTTACTTATCGCTAGCGCCTTAGCGGCCCTACCAATAAGATACCTACCTATAACTTATAATTAAGAAAAGCACCACGTGCTAAGAGGCAAATTTTAAAATAGCGAGACTTATGTTGCAATGGTAATAGTAAGTAAGAAGGATTAATTTTGTTCCGCTAGTTAAGCGGTATATATATATATATCTGGCAACCATAAAAGAAGAGTTGCTAGTGTTGGGAATAAAGGCATATAAGGCATATTGCCGTTACGTGTGGCAAGTTGCCGTTACGTACGGCAAGTTGCTGTCACGTGCCGCCGCGGCACTAGCGTGGTGAGGAACCTTAAGTTCCTCACCCCTTTCTTTAAGAAGAAAACATAGAACAATTATTATACTATCTACGAACCGTAGCTACGTGATATCCCCTTGTGTAACCAACAGGTAGAATATGGCAGAATTTAGCAGGTTATGTAAGTCCACTAAGTTCCATCGCAGCTTTTTACCGTTTTCTACCTAACAGCTTATAGTCCGTAGAATAGGCCGTATAATAAGCCGTACGGCCTTCTAATAGGCTATAGGCGTACTATAGGTACTCCGTTAGTCCCGTTCTACCCATTTTATAACTTTTAGGTTAAGTTTATTTGTGTTAATTAGGGCTTTAAGGGCTTAATATAGCTTTACCTTAGTTATAGCGTCTACTAAGTTGTCTCCGATGCTAATCCATTTAACCTCCGTAATCTTACGTCATTTATAGGCCCAATATAAGCATATTAGGTCGACTATAAGCCTCTTCTTTTATATTATACCTAGTTTAACTAGGCAGTTATAGAGGGACTTTAAATTAGTGTATAAAACTAGGGGTAACTACTCTAGTTATAGAATCTTCTAGACCGTTAATTTAATTACGGCTACTATATTAAATCTATAAGCTAGTGCATATAGTTTAGAAGCTAGTACACTGCGGGTTACTTATTTGCACTTAATTAAAGACTAGTATAGTATATTTACGTCCTAATTGCGGTCCGTAAGTATAATTACACAGCCAATTTATAATAATAGGTCTTTGTTATTAGCAAAGGAGGCGTCCGTAAATACTAGTAGGCTAAGGGAATTTAGGTCTAGTAGTACAAAAGTAAGTCCCCTTACTGCATTATCAATTTGCCACTAAATGCGCTTATTAAGCTACTTAATATTTTCTTCTTACAGGTCTATTGCCTGGGCCGTAAAGGATAAATCGTAAGTAGATTTAGGTTAACAAACTATGGCAATATAGGCGCCTCTTACACGCTATATAGTGTATTAGTCCTTTATATTTACGGTCTTACGGGTCTCTCTATAGGAACTAGTAAGGTTTATAGGCTTTACTATAACAGGCTTTAGGTTTTAAGCTTAGCGTTCCTAAGTCAGCTTAATTAGGTTGCCCTTTTATGTAATTAAGCCTCTATTAAACTTAATTAAAGTCTACTTAGTTAACTACTCTCGCGGCTTTACCAAGAACTTTACCTTTTATAGTTTAGTTTCTTTAGCGTTCACAAAGGTTTAGTCTACTAGGAAGAGGGTATTATTAGTTTAGAGTCCAATAATACTAAGGCCGTTTAATAGGGTGTATAAAAGGCAGGGGTCGTAGGTTAACTGTTCCATTTTAAGTTTACTAACATAGTGCTAGTGGTATGTCTTAAACTAATAGTTTCCGGCTTTTAGTACTCCGTAAAGAGGTTTTATAACCTATAAAATTGTTCCTAGTTATAGGTTAAGCTCATAGGGTAGTTGTATAAAGATATCCCTACTTAGGTAGGTATTAGACTATATATAGGCTTATAAGATATCCCGTAAGTATAGGGCTACGGGCTTAGTTTACTATAGTCTAGGCGTAAGCGTAAGTATAATTCATTAACTAACTCGTTAAATTGTAGGCAATTGCGTAAGGACTAGGTTCTTTCCCTAGTTATTATAAGCTTATACAACGAGCCTTAATTTCTTAAAGGCTTTATTAGTACTAGGGTGCTTAATCTCATTAATAAAGCGTAAGTTAAATATATGGACGCCTTATAGAACGTCTCTCTCCGTTACAACCGCAAAGACACCCTTCTTAAGTAGTCCGTTAATCTCTTTACGTTATAAGTCTATAAACGGGGTTTCCTATACTAGAACTAATATATCTATAGGCGGAGATTACCTTGCGGATATTCCTGCAAAGGTTAGGTAATTCTCTATTATAGGGTTCTTAGTTACGGGGTGCTTTTAGGGGCGTCCTTAACCACGCTTTATAGTAGGTTTAGTAGGTTTAGTAGGTTTCTAGGGGACTTTTAGGGTAGGCAAGGGTGCTTCTAGTTTGTCTAATTTGGCAGTCGCTTCTAGTTCGTCTGGTTTAGCAGTTGCTTCTAGTTTATCTAGCTCGACATTATAGGTGTTTTCGGGCCAAAGGTAGGGTTTTACGGACGTGCTTTTAAAGCTAGTTGGCCCGCTAGGAAGCTATACGCAGCACGTCTCGTTTTCTACGGCTAGTAGACAATAGGGTTCATTCTAGCTGCCGCTTTTACGCTATATAAGGACTTCCGAGTTAAGCGGAAGGTTGTATACTAAGGTTGTATTAGGTCCGTTGCAGTAGTATAAGGCGTTATTAACAGTTTGTTTAGCCCGTAATTTAACTATTTCGGCTATTACCTTCCGTATTGCAGCTGCTTGTTCCGTAATGGACGGGGTAGGAGGGCTTAGGTTACTTATCCTTAGGTAGGCTCTATAAACCAAGAGGGTGGGTACTAGTCCGTTAGGGCCAGCGGTGTTATTAACGGCTTTTACGGCTATCTATAAAGCCAGTTCCTTTTAGATGTCCTTATACTCGTCTATAATAATCTAATAAGCTCTCCGTAGAGCTAGGTAAGCTCGCTTAATAAGCCTAATAGACTAGTACGCCTTAACTAGAACGGCTTTTATTAAAATAGCCATGGCCATAATATACCGTTGGAATTCTTTACTAATAAAGTTCCTACCGGCGTCGTGGGTAATATACTTAGGGGGTCCAACGTATATATCAATCTAGTAGGTCCGTAAAATGTCCTAAGTATATTTTATAGATATATTTTGCAACTAACGGGCGGCTTAATAGCGGGTTACCTTATCAATTATATATAATACTAGGCTGCCGTTAATATATATAATGTCTACGTACACTAAGTGGTTAAAATTAAGGTCTTTATAAAGAGTAAACTTAAATCGGCCCGGGGAACGTCCGTATTTCTGGCAAAAGGAGCAGTATTTAGTTAGGTGGTCAATTGCCTTCCTATTAACATCGTCATGTCCAGAACGTTTAAGGACTCTATATAGCTTTTCGGCTAACAGGTGGCCGAAACGGCGGTATAGGCGGTGGATTTCCGTACTAGTGAGGTAGTACGGGTTGTAATCAAAAGATTCCTAAATATAGGTCCGTAAAGTCTCTCCCTATATAAGAAACGGGTGTCTAAATTATCGTATAATTAGCAGGGTAATATTCTTACTTCTTAGGGCAGTTGCGGGGCCAATTAGGGTATCCGTAATATTGTTATAGTAAACCTATAGTTTATCTATATCCGTAAGGTAGAGTAGAAAAGGGATGTCCGCTTTTACTATATAGAAGTTAACTAGGCCAATTAGGGTCTTAACTTTAACTAATCTAATTAATACGGTTGAGCTAATGCCGAATTAGACGTTTACGGCCCCAGTTTACATAGTATTAATATCCGTATTATTATTTACGGTGGTCTTATATGTAAGGTATTGTCCGTAACCTACGGTAGACTTCTTAGAGGCACCTACATCAATTATAACACCGTAGAATTCCTTAGGGGTATAGCGTTCTGTATTAATATATACAAATAGGTCCTGCTTATAATCTATAACGTCCGTAACGGAGGTACTTATAGAATGGTTTTTGGGTATAACTAAGTGTATAAAGGAACGGTCGGCTAATACGGTTATAATGTTAAAGGCTTAGTTATCCGTAAAAGGTCTAAAAGTGGTTAAGAATATCTCTAAGGTCTCTTATTCCTAAGCGTCTAAGTTAAAGTCAATTATAAGGGCTTCTATTAACTTATTAGGGGGCTCTTCTGCTTCCTCTCCTTTATATTCCAAAATGAATTAGTTAATACGGCTATTAAGTCTCTTCCTAGACTTGTTACGTTCTTCCTAGGTATACCTTATAAACTAACATCCTTCCTTACCGCACATAAAGCACTTCTAGCTGGTTTGTCTGTGGGGGTATGTTTTTATATAGGGGTTGCTGCGGGGGTTATAGGTAGGACTTAGTCGGTACAGATGCTACTAGTAGTAGCGGCGGTCCGTAAAGTAGACGTCTAAGTCTGTTTACGGATATTAAATATCCGTAATAAAGGCTTAAGTGCTGCCTAGTGGGTTTAAGACTTTGTATATTATAATAGAAGAGCGTAGATTATTAATAAGGCCAGCTAAGGTATCTACAGGCTTATAGTAGGCGTACTTATAGGGCCCCACCCCCTAGTAGGCCGTAATAAGTTTATTATACAGAAAGTCGTCTATTTAAAGCTTAGCGTTAAGGCCGTACTATAGGTGCCGGAGGTCTTTAATAAGAATTTGCAGGCACTCTATAGTCAATTTTTCGGTGTTCTTGTCAATTACAGTCCGTAGCTTAGTCGCATTCCATTAGGTAAGGATATTACGCTTATATTCCGGTCCTTTAAAGTAGTTATAGGTAGCTTCGCATAGCTTATTAAAGGGAACACTAAGGGGGTTGCTCTTAAGGTTAGTGTAGTAGTGGTTAAGTGCTAGGCCACGCAGTATGGTAGAGTAGGCTTGTCTAAACTCTTGTTTAGGAATGTCAGCCTTTTAGCAAAGGTCCGTAAAAATAGTCAGTTTAAAGTTAAAATTGTCGTTTTTACCGCTGTAATTAGATTCGTCTGTGTAGAGCTTAGCTAGGTTAGCTAGTTCCTTACTATAGGTCTTTACTTAGGTAGGTTGCGGATCTATAACTTAGACAACAGCGGGGGGGTCTTAGTCCGTGTTTTGGTTTACGGGGGTATTGCGGTCCATAACTTAAGTACTAGGTATACTTTAGCCCGTAAGATTAATTCCGAAACTGCTTAGGTTTATAGGACGAATTTAGTTAAGTGGGTTAGGTATAAGGCTAGCGATCCCGTTAAGTTTGGAAGAAGCAAAGAGTTCTTTAATAGCTTTAACCTAGTCTAGGATTTCCTCTTTAGTTTATTCTATTTGGCCCTTCTTATATATTGTATTATACAAAGACTGTATAATGATAACTCGTTTATCCCTTTTAACCTATACGCCCTGGTGATATAAAAGGGTTCGTAGGTTGCGGATAGTAGTAGGGTTGCAGGCCTTAAAAATAGCTTCCGTAAAGTCCGCAAAGTCTTCCTAATATTGCTCTTATAGGTCATCATTTATAAGCTTAAAATATTTGTATTTAAGAACTTTAAATTTAATATAGTTGTTAATATCAGTTATAGACGTAAGGTCAACTCCCTACCTCTACTTTTCTTGACCTTTATTGACTTACTTACTAATGTCTGCCATACTATGTGTATAGTGTAGTACGTAGTAGGTGAAAGAGGTCTTATAGTGTCTGTAAAAGCGGTTAACGGGTCCGTGGTGGTTTATAGAAGGGTAAGGGTGTCCGTAAGGGGTCTTAATAGGTCCGTAGTAGTTTGCAGAGGGGTAGGAGGTCTCCGTAAGGGGTCTAAAAAGACGTCGGAGGTATTAAAAGAGGGTATAGTAAGAATAGAGGTTCGAGGTTTGAGGATGGGGGGGTTCCGTAAAGGTCTGTATTTGCGTCTATAAACTTCCGGTAAACTATACTAAGACTTAAATAAGTATATAGAGTTGGTGATAGGTCCGTAATCCCCAACTTCTAACCTTCTAACAGGTCGTACTAGGAGTCTAAACGGGTGGTCGCTGTCGTATATATCGCTTGGGGGGAGGTATTAAGTAATTGCTAATCTGTGCGCGCTTACTAATCAGTGTTCGTACTAACTTAATAGCATGAGTGAGTCGTATCCCGGGGCACGAAATACGTATAGTATTGTATACTCTTTAGGATAGTGGTGACTGTCGATTCTATTAAGGTAGACTACGTGGTCTATATACTAACGCGCCTCCCCCCTAATTAGTTAGCACGTAGGTGGTTAGTGCACGAACGCGTAAATACGCGTTCGTATACCAGGTGCTGTAATCATATAAAAAGTTATAAAAAAATATTTAAATTATTAAAGGAATAAGCTAACGAGGTATAAGCCGTATAGAAAGCTATAGCCTATTAAGATACTAGAAAGACTATAGGAGGTTATATTATAGGACTTTATTATAAAGTTGCTGAAGTTAAAGAATCCTATTACTAAATAGGATTATAATATAATCCTAATAATAATAGATAAGTTAACTAAGTAGGGCTACTTTATAGCATATATAGAAGAAATCTTAATAAAAGATATTACTAGAATCTATATTGAAGAAGTATTTATAAGATATAGAGTACTAAGTAAAATTATATTAGATAGAGACCTAAGATTTATAGTAGTATTTTAAAAGGTATTTTTAGCAGAATAAGGGATTTATATAGTAACGTTAATAGTATATTACCTATTGCCACGGAGTAAGTATAAGCGACGATAATATATAGCAAGGTAGATATTATTAAGCTATATATATAAACTATATAAGGAGGTTAAGACGTTATATAAGGAAAGATAGTAGGAAAACAGGAAGAAAGGGTATATATTATTAACTTAGTTGCTTAGTTAATACGTATACGGAGCAGAATTTAGTAGAACTTAGCAGAATATAGCAGATTGCCGTTAGATTACTATAGGTCGCGGCAAATTACAGTCTTATAGTCGGTAGAAATAGGTAGGTGTATATAAAATATTATAGGAGTATCCCATAATAGTACCCCCCCTTTAAATTTAAGCTTCTACGAGATAGGGCTATAGTAGTTCTAGGTAGAGTTTGTAAAAGTCTTTTACGGCTTATATAAGTCCTATAGAGTTAACGGGTTCCTATAAGGACTTAGTAAAGCCTCTTTATTTTATAAGATATATATATTAGCGTTTCCGTTTATTATATTTAATATTATTAATTCTATTAATAAAGTACTCGTTTTTACTATCTACTTTAACTAGTAGAGGAGGGTCCTATATTTATTTAAGCAGGGCGTCTAATATAGGGGTAATAGGATAGAGAACTAACGTGTAGAATATAGGGTGGATTTTAACCGTATTAGGGAGCTTTAATTAGTAGAAGTAAAAGGAAATAACCTTTTTAACCTTATAAGAGCCAGCGTTCTTCTAATTAAGTTTCTTAATAGGTCGTTTTATATTTAAATTTCTTATATTTAGCTAAACAAAGTTACCAATTTAGTAGGCTAGTGCTAGGGTTTATTTCTTATTTGCTGCGGCTTTATAAATAGATTAGGCCTATATTATTTCATTAATAAGAAACTGTTATAGTTCCTCTATCTTCTTTATAAATTTGTTTGCTTTTATAATTTATAAGGCATAATAAGCGGGGCAAGGAACGTTGCTAAAGGGTTTAAAACCTATTTATAGATACTAGCCGTAGTTAGCCAGAAACAAGGAGACCTTTATAGTTTTTAAGACGGAATTATTTGTAGTAAACTTAGCAAATATAAGCTAGTTAATCTAGTTATTTTATAAATACGACGTGTATATCCGGATATACTATTCTATTATAGCGTTTACACATTCCGTTTAACTATCTATTTCTGGGTAATATATAGTAAATAGTAGTGGCTTAATACGAAGTTAGGTAGTTAGTTCTTTCCAAAATATAAAGATAAACTAGCTACCTTTATCGAAGATAGTTGTTTTAAGGAGTTTATGGAGTTTTTATATATAATCTAGGAATAGTTAGGTAACGGTAGATATTAATATATTAAGGCAGGCAATCAGGTATCTTATCTTAGATAGTTGGTTTATAACTACTATAATATTTATACAACCTTTACTTACAGGGAGGTTAACAATAAAGTTAATTAAGATATCCTTCTATCTTCGGTCTAGAATAGGTAGTAGCTTTAGTAGGCCGTTATACGTCTTATATAAAGCTTTAGCTTATTAGCAGATATAGTAGCTAAAGACGTACCTTTGTGTTATATTATATATATTTAGCTAGTAATACTCCCATTAAAGTAGCTCTAGGGTTTTTCCTTAGCCTAGGTGGCCGGCTACTAGTAGGTTATATACGTGTTTAAGAAGCTTAAGCTTAAGTTTATTATAATTAGGGATAACTAGATAGTTTTGGTAGTATAAGCGGCTTCTATAGGCTTTGCATTTACTTAGAGAAATCTTTTTAGAGCGTCTAATACCATCTTATATTAGCTTAAGCATCTCTTAGATAAACTCGTTATTTAGGTATTTATTAACTATAATCTATTTAATTAATTAATTGGTTATTTTAAGGACGTATACCGTAAGGTCTTTAGTAGAAGGGTTAAATAGTTTAGGGCGAAATAAGGTCTAATTTTAGTAAGAGCGCGCTTCCTCTAGTGCTGGCGCGTCTTATAAGCATTAGATTAGGGTATTAGGCTTCTAACCTTAAACGCCTAAGTAGTATATAATTAAGAATCGGAAACGAGATAAGTATTCTAACTAGCGGGCCTAATGATAACTTAGCTGTTTTGTGGTTATAAAGTACTATAGGTTTTTATAGTCGCTAAGGACCTTAATTAGGAATCTAGCGCCTTCTAGTTTATATCGCCATTATTTAAAATATCTAATAATAGCTAATAATTCCCTATTATAGATCTCGTAGTTATATTTAGCTAGGCTTAGTCGTTTTAAGAAGTATGCTATAGGGTATAATACTTTATCTTCGTTATACTAAGACAGAATGCCTCTAGTAACGTAGTTAAATAAATCAGCTTCTATAACACTTATTTAGTTTAGATTAAAATATTAAAGCACGGGCGCGGTAGTAAATATAAATTTTAGGTAATTAAAGGCTTTATCCTTCTGGGTTAGAGCTATAAGGGGTAAGACTAGGGCGGAGAAGTTATTAATAAACCGTTTGTAAAAGTTGGCAAATCCTATAAATGCTCTTACGTCCTTAACATTCTCGGGTTCTTACCAGTTTTTAATTGCTTTAACCTTCTTAGGGTCTATTTATATGCTATTTATAGAGATAATAAGTCCTAGGTATAAGACTTCTATTTTATAAAACTTATATTTATCTATATTTAGTTATAGGCTAGCTCCGCATAGGGCTTCTAAGACAAGTTTAACATGTTTTTAGTATTCGGTTAGATTATCACTATATATTAAGATGTCGTTAATATAAGCAGTATAAAAGACGTCTAGGTAGGGGCGTAAGGTATTATCTATAAAGTGCTAGAATAAACTTAGGGCGTTTACGAGGCCGAATAGTATTACTAAGTATTTAAATAGTCTATATTAGGTACGAAATGCAGTAAGCTCTTTATCTCCTTTTATAATACAGAGACAGTTAAATACGTAGATAATATTAAGCTTTGTATAAATGCAGGCCTTACTTAGTCGGTTTAGTGTCTTTTAAATTAACGGGATTAGGAACTAATTTTTAACAGTAATGGCGTTAAAAGCTTGGTAGTCTATATAGAAGCGTAAACTGCTATTAGGTTTCTTAATAAAGATTACTAGTATAGCTACGGGTAAAGAGCTTGCTCTAATAAACCCTTTCTCTAAGTATTTATCTAAATACTTTCGTAGTACCTGTAGTTCGTTTTAGGATATTCCGTAAAGGGGTCTAAATCTAGGATCTTTTCCTTCTTTAATTATAATCTTATAGTTATATAGTCGGCGTTCCGCTAGCTTATTAGCTTCCTTTTATAAGAATATAATTAAGTATTTATAGTACTCCGTTAGTACCTTTATAGCGGGGTTAGTATACTTCTTTAGTACTAAGGCCTTTTTAATATCAGCTATTATAACGGCGAAGATTGTGTATTTGGGTTTCCTAGTAAGTTGTGCTAGCGGAGTGGCTCTAATTATATGGATATTTAGGGTATTGAGCTCGCTTGGATCGTCTATAGTTTCTTATATAGTTTCTTATTCGGGTTTGGGTTTAGTATTAGGTAAGGAGTTAGTATTAGATTTAGTTTTGGGTTCTTTAAGCATTCTTTTTATAGTAGAATACCAGTTTATCTAGTACTTTTATGTGCTAAGCTTAAGCTTCTACTTAGTTTTGGGCGGCGTAGTAGTCGTTTTATATAGTTTAGTAGGAATTTCGGGTCCTTAGTGGGTATTAATGGAAATCTTAGGTCGGTGGAATTTGGTGGAATTTTTGGGTAGGTGGAATTGGGTAGACTTTTTAGGTATAGGGTAGACGTCAGTGGAAATTTTAGACTAGTAGATTTTGGTGGATTTTTTAAATTCTAATATAGAGTCTAAACGAGTTATAAGGCACTTCTACTTATAACGGGAGGCGGTAAACAGAAGCTTAAGGTTATCCTAATTAATAGTTACCTTATATAGCTTTATCTAGGGTTATTTAAGGATTACTAGGTGACCTAGGGTAGTCATAAAGAGTTTAATTAATTCTTTATGGTTTAGGTATCGGAGTCTTAGGGCTGCTACGTAAATAATACGGCCTAAGATAGTACGTTTACTATTAAATCCAAATACGTTAATATGCCGGTTAAGGGATATTAGGGTAAACCTATTGTCTTACACAAAGATCTTATTAATAAATTCTATACCGCTAGCTCCTGTATTAATTAGGACTTAAGCGTTAGCCTATTAACCTTTCTACTAAAAATAGTAGTTAACGGTTATACTATAACCCTAAGAGTTGGGGTTTATAATATTTAATGTGTTTAACAAAATTTTGTAACAGCTGTCTTAAAAAGTAACTTAACCCTAGGATATACCTTTTAGTGGTAAGCGGGAAGGGGTTCCTATAGAACGTTGGTTATTGTTGGTATTACTAGGGATACCTATTCAAATAGGCCAGGATCGTAGTCAAACAGTCTGTGCTGGTTGATACGATGGTTGTTGATTCTTGATTGATTTGATTCGAACGAGGAAGGGTGAGGAGCTTAAGGCTCCTTACCACGCTAGTGCCGCGGTGCCACGTGACGACCACGTGACTACACGTGATATTGTCCCAACAGTTATAGCTTTGTCCTTATAAATAGTGCTTACTAGATATAGGGCTAGAACTAGGTAAAGATTATGGACGGTAACTAGAAGATTAATACAGTAAACGGCTGTTGGTATTAGCCGTTTATAAATCGTATTTGGGTATAAAGATAGAGTAGTAGTTAGAGAGGTAGAAGCTACTTTTATATTTAAAGTAGAGGCCTAGCTTAATGCGTTGTTCTTATTTAGAGGACCCTAGTAAGGCGTACCCTAGGGTCCTAGTGTTAATATCTATAGTGTTAGGGTACTTAGGCTAAGACAATAACTTAGTAAATATTTATAGAGTTATTATATTATATTAAGGGGCGGGCTTTAGTATTAGGTGTAGTATATTATTATACCGTTTATTAATGACGTTTATATAGGCATTAAGGCTCCTAGTAGGTCTACGCCTATTAGGGAGGTTTTTAGTTTAGGACTTAGGGATTTAATAAGGCTGTTAATTAGTACGGAGTCGTTCTAGCCTATTTCCTTTACATAACGGTTAAATTTAGAGAAGTATACTAGGAAACCTTTTATTTCTTAAGTTATATAGTTTATCTTTCTCTAAGTAGTAGCTTAGCGGTTTGGGTTACTATATATAGCTTTAAGAAGTACAACTAGGCTTTATACTAAGTTTGGCTAAAAAGGTTTAATAAGGTTAGCTATATCTCCTTCTAGTCATCTTAGGGCGTAACAGAGTTAGTTAGCTTTAGTTAGGTAACGGTTAGTATTACTAGTTAGCTTATTTTTAAGCTAGCTTAGAAATAATTAGAGCTCTTATTATTTACTAGTAAATACTAGGGGATTTAGTAGTTATTTAGATTGTTTTGGTATAGTAGTTAGGTTAGGGTAAGCAATTACTATAGGCTTAGGGCTCTCGTTCCGCGTATTTATCTCTAGAGATAGCGTTCGGTCTTAAGGTCCTAGTATAGGCATTTTAAAAGTGCGGACTTATAAGCTTTGCAGTGTAAAGAATTGCATGAGCGACTTGATTGTAAATCTATAGAAATCGAGTAGACTATATACATGAAATAGGTGGCAAAGGTTAACGGCGATGCCGACGACGATTTGTAACTGTAGCCTAATTACCTCGGTAGATAGCGCTTACAGTCGGCAATAGGTAATGGAAATAGGTAGTAAGATATAGGTAGTGAGATATACGATGACAAGAAACAGGTGGTAAGTCATAAGGTAATGCGAACCTCTGTAGTCGGTTATAGGACTTCTTCTTAGAGGTCCTTAATTAATTGCTAATATTATACTTCTTATTCGGCGTATCGTTAATTTAAAGTAGCTTAGTTCTATTTAAGGGTGTTTATAAAAGACTTCTATATCCCTACTAATTATTCTTAGAGTACCGATATAATACCGGCGGCCGTTATAGGGGCTTTAGGTTTGTTCTGTATATTAGTAGTAATATAGGTAGTTAATATAACGTAGTATTACGGAGTAAGTATAAGCGACGATAATATATAGCAAGGTAGATATTATTAAGCTATATATATAAACTATATAAGGAGGTTAAGACATTATATAAGGAAAGATAGTAGGAAAACGGGAAGAAAGGGTATATATTATTAACTTAATTGCTTAGTTAATACGTATATAAAGTAGAATAGGATTTAGGATATGGTCCTAGCAGAACTTAATAGAATTTAGTGGAACTTAGTAGAATATGGCAGATTGCCGTTAAATTGCTATAGGTCGCGGCAAATTACGGTCTTATAGATAGTGAAAATAGGTAGGTGTATATAAGGTGTTACGGGGGTGTCCTGTAATACCTATAGATAGACAATTAAATAAAGAGATTAAATTAGATGCTAGAGCAGTATCTAAGATATTATATTAATTATATATAGAATAATTAAGTATTACTATTACTAATTATATAGTATATATATAATATAACATTATAGGAAGATATAGAGATGTTATTATTTTAGGTAAATTACGGATATAAGCCTAAAATATCGTTATTACTATAATAAGTAAATTAGTAAAGTAGAGAATGGAGTCTTTAATAAATATTTATAAGGACCTCTATTTTATAATAAAGTTAGTATAAAAAAATAAAAAAAGTACTGTAATGCTAAGAGATTTAAGGGACTAGATCTAAAGGAGGGAGATAAAGTATAGCTATTATATAAAAAATTTACGAATTAATAACTAAGTAAGAAGTTAGATTATGTTAGACTAGGACTATTTAAAATTATAGCTAAGATTTTAGAAGTTATATATAGACTTAACTTACTAGTGGAAGTAAAAATCTACCCTATATAGTATATTATAATATTAGAGCTAGTATATAGAGACACAAAGCTATTAGTTTATAAAGTAGATATATAGAGAGGATAAGAGGAAGATAAATAGTAGGTTTTATAGATTATTAGTTATAAGGATATTAATAATAAAATATAGTATAAAGTTAAGTATATAGGCTATAATAAGACTACCTAAAAACTACTATAGAACTTAAAAAACGCTATTAAAAAGGTATAGGAGTATTAAAAGAGAATAGGTTAGGTAATATTAAGAAGGAGCTAAAACTAAAAGGATTAGTTAAAGGTAATAGACAAGCTAGATTATATAAGTTATTTCCGCCTCTTCTTAATTAGAATCCTTTTTAGCCTTTTTAGCCTTAAGCTTATAGAGACCTTACTTAGTAAGATATAGCTCCTTAGAGCGTACCTCCTTACAACCCTTTTTAAGATAGAGTAACTAAGTATAAGTAGCCAGTTAAGCCTCGAATACTCTCCGCTCTTTAATATAAATCTACTCCCTATTATCTTGGAGTTTTTATACCTTAGAGAAGGCTAAGGCTAACTTATCCTTAAGATGGGATATAGTAGACTAAATACGAGACCCTATAATAAATTAGATAAGGTACTAAACGCCTATAAAGACTAGTAAAACGCGTATACTTAGTGTTAAAGATAGATTAAATATTATAGGATAATCGCATATTCGCTTATATATACTTAGTATAAAAAAAGGTTAGCAACTAAATAGAGCCGCGATTATAATATATACTAACTTCTTCTCCTTATAATAGGAATAGGATAGTATAACTTTACTAAGCGATAATATAGTAGTTACTAGCTAGTTATAATAATTAAATATAGAGAATCTAATAGGAGATATTAAGAATAATAAAGGTTATTAAATTAAAAATGGGAATGCTATACCTCTAATAAACAACTTAGAAATAAGAGATATTTTTAAAAATAGAGATAAAGAGGAGGGGGATAGTATTATAGACCTTATATTAGTTGTAATGCGGCTACTAAGAAAAGATATAAATAGGTTAGTTAAGATAGTATAGGAGGCACTAAAACTAATTAAGCTATAAAATAAAGGGTAGCTAAGTAATATAGCTAGTTATATTATAAGTTTAGAATGTAAAAATATAGAAATATAGGAATATAGAATATACTAATATACTAACGTACTTGGTATATTTCTTAGGCACAGTATTATATATTTAAAGGACTACAGTTCCTACCTAGATAGTTCTCTTTTTTACAGTAAATCTTAGAATATAATTAGAGTTAATTTATTAGGTAATCTACTTCACTAATTATATTATTGGCTATTCTATACTAATATACTTAGCTTATTAATAA
>Ga0307515_10013728_pt1 | contig 15095 bp, 13 predicted proteins | sample 17_EM_MG_FD_194513 | JGI IMG/M metagenome (GOLD analysis project Ga0307515, IMG submission 194513) | Populus trichocarpa ectomycorrhiza microbial communities from riparian zone in the Pacific Northwest, United States - 17_EM | ecosystem: Host-associated > Plants > Roots > Unclassified | place... | reverse complement strand
CGGGGGACAAGTCCCTGCCGGACGGCGGCACGATCCCGCCCGAGCGCACCAAACCCGCGTTGAACCTGACCGTGCTGTTCAACGGGTTCAAGCCGCTGTTCAAGGCGCTGAGCCCGAAGGACGTCAACCAGCTCTCGGCCGAGATCATCAGCGTCTTCCAGGGCGAGGGCGGCACGATCACCAGCCTGCTGCAGCACACCGCGTCGCTCACCACCGCGATCGCGAGCAAGGACCAGGTGATCGGCCAGGTGATCGCGAACCTCAACACCGTGCTCGGCACGGTCAACCAGCACGGCCCGCAGCTCGGCGACCTCATCGAGCAGACACAGAAGCTGGTCAGCGGCCTGGCCGAGCAGCGCAAGCCGATCGGCGACGCGGTGAGCGCGCTCGGCGACCTCGCCGTCTCGACCACCGGGCTGCTGGCCGACGCGCGCCCGGCGCTGAAGGACGACGTCGCGAAGCTCGGGACGCTGTCGCAGAACCTCGGCGACTCGGGTGAGCTGCTCAACCACCTGCTCGAGGTGCTGCCGGGCAACCTGCAGAAGTTCACCCGGACCCTCAGCTACGGCAGCTGGTTCAACTACTACCTGTGCGGGATCAGCGGCACCATCGGCATTTCGTCGCTCGACATCACGCTGCCGATCATCCCGATCCCGGGCACGCAACGCGCGGAGAGGTGTGGTCCGTGAAGCCGCTGAAGGAGCGCAACCAGGCCGCGGTCGGCGCCGTCGCGCTCGTGCTGATCGTGCTCGTCACCGCCACGACGTACTTCTCCGACCAGCTCCCGTTCTTCGGCAACGGCACGACGTACTCGGCGTACTTCGGCGAATCCGCGGGGCTGGCACCGGACAACGAGGTCGAGGTCGCCGGCGTCAAGGTCGGCACGGTGTCGTCGGTGGCCCTGGCCGGCAAGCAGGTGCTGGTGAAGTTCCGCGTCAAGGACGTCCGCGTCGGCGACGCGACGACGGCGTCCATTGAGATCAAGACACTCCTGGGGGAGAAGTACCTGGCCCTCGACACCAAGGGTGACGGCGCCCAGGAACCCAATGCCACGATCCCGCAGGCCCGCACGCGCACGCCGTTCCAGCTGCAGGACGCCTTCGAGCAACTGTCCACGACGGTCGGCGACATCGACACGAAACAGCTGGCCGACAGCTTCAACGCGTTGTCCGACAGCCTCAAGGACAGCCCGCAGTACCTGAAGGACACGCTGTCGGGGTTGTCGTCGTTGGCCAAGACGGTGTCCTCCCGCGACGCCGACCTCCACACGCTGCTGGCCAACACCAGCCAAGTGTCGAAGACGCTCTCCGACCGCAACGCCCAGCTGCAGCGTGTGATCAGCGACGGCAACCTGCTGCTGACCGAACTGCAGAACCGCAAGACCGCGATCCACGCGCTGCTCACCGGCACCCAGCAGCTCTCGCAGCAGCTGTCCGGGCTCGTCGCGGACAACCGCGCGCAGCTGAAGCCGACGCTGGACAAGCTCGGGAAGGTGACCGACATCCTGCAGCGCAACCAGGGCAACCTCGACAAGAGCCTGCAGCTGATGGCGCCGTTCGCCCGCGTCGGCGCGAACGCGACCGGCAACGGCCGCTGGTTCGAGGGCTACCTGTGCGGGCTGCTGCCGCCGACGATCACCGCGGCCGGGCTGTCCATCAACCCCGAGGGCTGCACCCCGCCGATCGCGGCGCCGAACCAGGGGGTGGGCGGCCGATGACCATCCGGACCTACCGCGGGCGCAGCATGGTGACGTGGCTGGCGTTCGCCTGCGTCCTCGCGCTGATCCTCACCGCCGGGCTGTGGCTGGTGTTCCGCGAATCCACCGGCACGAAGCTGTCTGCGTACTTCGGCAAGACGGTCGGACTCTACGCGGGTTCGTCGGTGCGGGTGCTCGGTGTGCCGGTCGGGCAGGTCACCGACGTCACGCCGCAGGGTGACGCGGTGCGCGTGGACATGCGGGTCGACTCGGTGCAGCTGCCGGCCGACGTCGGCGCGGTGGTCGTCGCGCCGAGCCTGGTCAGCGACCGCTACGTCCAGCTCACCCCGGCCTACGACAGCGGCCCGGTGCTGGCCACCGGCACGGTGCTGGCCAAGGACCGCACCGCGACTCCGGTCGAGCTGGACGACCTGTATTCCAGCCTGGACAAGCTCTCCACCGCGCTCGGCCCGAACGGCGCGAACAAGGACGGCGCGCTGTCGGGCGTCCTGGACACGGCGGCCAAGGCGTTGCAGGGCAACGGTACTTCGCTGAACTCGACGGTCGGGCAGCTCGCCGACCTCGCCAAGACGCTCGACGGTTCGAAGGACGACTTGTTCTCGACCGTGCAGAACCTCAACTCGTTCACCGGCGCGCTGGCCCAGAGCGACCAGCAGCTCAACGAGTTCTACGGCCGCGTCGCCGACGTCAGCCAGTTCCTCGCCGAAGATTCTTCCGACGTCGGCGCGGCGTTGCAGTCGCTCGGCGGCGCGCTCGGCGACGTCCAGCAGTTCGTCAACGACAACAAGTCGGCACTGGAGTCCAATGTGGACAAACTGGCGTCGTTGTCGAAGGTCCTCGTGGACCAACGGGCCTCGCTCGCCGAGGTGCTCGACATCGCGCCGACCGGCGCCACCAACTTCATCAACTCCTACGACGCGGCGTCGGGGACCATCGCCGTGCGCGACAACCTCAACGAACTCACCAACCCGCCGATCCTCACCGTGTGCCGCCTGATCAGCGCGGGCACACCGAAGCAGGTGCCCGACACCCTCGGGAACATCTGCAAACAGCTCGCACCGATCCTCGACGGGGCGTTGAAGCTGCCGACCATCCCGCAGGTGCTGAACTCCCTGCAGAACGGCGAGCTCCCGCCGCTGCCGCTCCCGCTGGTCGACGTGATGGAACAGCTTTCCGGCGGTGCCAAGTGAAGCGGCTCGTGGGAGTGCTCGCCGGGGTGCTCGTGCTGGCGGCCTGCAGCGACGGCGGCTTCAACGGCCTCTACGGCACGCCGCTGCCGGGCGGCGCCGACGTCGGCGACCACGCGTACCACGTCACCGCGCTCTTCACTGACGTCCTGGACCTCGTACCGCAGTCGAGCGTCAAGGTCAACGACGTCGCGGTCGGCCGGGTCGACAAGATCACCCTGACGCCGGACACGCGGTCGGCCCTGGTGGCGATGACCGTCAACGGCGACATCGCGCTGCCCGCCAACTCCCACGCCGAGCTGAAGCAGTCGAGTCTCCTGGGTGAGAAGTTCGTCGAGCTGAGCGTGCCCACCGCCGAACCGGCCACCGGGAAGCTGGCCGACGGCGCGCAGATCCCGCTCGGGCGCACCAACCGCAACCCCGAGGTCGAGGAGGTGCTCGGCGCGCTTTCCTTGCTGCTCAACGGCGGTGGCGTCGAGCAGATCCAGAAGATCAGCCACGAGCTGAACGACGCGCTGTCGGGCAACGAGCCGGAGATCCGCGCGCTGCTGTCCCATGTGGACGAACTGGCCACGCAGCTCGACGGGCACAAGACCGAGATCCTCCGGGCGATCGACGGGCTCGGGAAGCTGTCGGCGACGTTGACCGGGCAGACGCAGAACCTGTCGAACGCGCTCGACAACCTCGCGCCGGGCTTGAAGATCGTCACCGACCAGCGCGACCAGCTCGTCGGCATGCTGAACGCGCTCAACTCGCTCTCGGGCGTCGCGACCGACACCGTGACGAAGAGCCGTGACCAGCTGGTCGCGAACCTCAAAGCGCTGCAGCCGACGCTCACCAAGCTAGGCGAAGCGGGCCAGGACCTGCCGAACGCGCTGCAGATCCTGCTCACCTACCCGTTCCCGGACTACGCGGGCAACGTCATCAAGGGCGACTACGCCAACGTCGACGCGAACGTGAACCTCGATCTGGACACGCTGATCCAGAACTTCACGAACTCGTCGCAGCCGCCGATCGCGCTGCCGCAGGGAATCGGCGGGCAGCCGTCCACGGTCGCGCCACCGTTGCCGCTGCCCGACCTCGGGCCCGTGACCGGGCAGAGTGGCGGCACGGGGCTGCTGGGCGGCCTGCTGGGCCTGGCCGGGGGTGGCAAATGACGTCGCGCAAGACCCGCATCCAGCTGATCGCGTTTGTTGTCATCGCGGTCGTTTCGGTCGTCTACGCGGGCGGCAAGTACGCCGGGCTGGACCGGCTCTTCGGCAGCCGCGGCTACGTCGTCACGGCGCAGCTGACCGACTCCGGCGGCATCTTCGTCAACTCCGAGGTCGCCTACCGCGGCGTCACGGTCGGGCGCGTCACCGGGATGACGCTCACCGACCACGGCGTGGACGTCGCGCTCGACATCGACTCCGGCGGCCCGGACATCCCGGCCGACGCGCACGCGCAGGTCGCGAACCGGTCGGCGGTGGGGGAGCAGTTCGTCGATCTGCTCCCCGCAACCGACGGCGGCCCGTACCTGAAGGACGGCTCGGTGATCACGCCGGACAAGACGTCGCTGCCGCCGTCGCCGGACACCGTGCTGACCCACCTCGACGACCTCGTCGCGAGCGTCCACCCGGACTCGCTGCGGACGGTCGTCGACGAGACGTACAACGCGTTCGCCGGTGCGGGGCCCGAACTGCAGCAGCTGCTGGACAGCACCGGTTCGCTGACGGCGGTGGCCGCGCAGTACGTCCCGCAGACCCAGGGACTGCTGGCCAATTCGCGGATCGTGCTGGACACCCAGGAGCGTCAGGCCGCGAACATCACGGACTTCGCGAGCGGGCTGCGCACGATCGCAGGCCAGCTCAAGACGTCGGATCCGGACCTGCGGCGGGTGATCGCGCAGGCGCCGCAGCTGAGCCGGCAGATCAGCGACGTGCTCGCGGCGTCCGGCACCGACCTGGGCGTGCTGTTCGCGAACCTGCTGACTACCGCGCAGATCACGACGTCCCGCAAGGACGCGATCGAGGAACTGCTGGTCGCGTACCCGATCATCTCGGCGTTCTCGCCGTCGACGTCCCCGGACGGCACGGGTCACCTCGGCGTGGTGTTCAACTTCTTCGACCCGGCTTCGTGCACGAAGGGCTACGAAGGCACGAAGGAGCGTCCGGCGAACGACCAGACCGAAGCGCCGGTGAACATGAACGCCTACTGCGCCGAGCCGCCGGGCAGCCCAACCGGGGTGCGCGGGTCGCAGAACGCGCCTTATGCGGGCAAGCCGCCCGCGATCCCGGCCGCGCCTTCGCAGACCGTGTCCGCTCCTTCGCAGGCTCAGCTGCCGGGGATGCTGAGCATGCTGACCGGGCCGTCTGCGGGCGGGCTCGGCAAGCTGCTGGGCGCGTCGTGAAGGTCTGGATCGTAGCCGCGGTGCTGGCGGTACTGGCGGCCGCGTTCACCGGCTGGTCCTGGTGGCGCGCGGCGTCCGACGACTCCCTGGCGCGAGGCCGCGAACGTGACGCCGTCCTGGCGGCGGCGGGCCCGGAGCTGGTCACGCTCAACACGATCGACTACCGCAACGCGGGCGCGGACGTCGACCGCTGGATCTCGGCGACGACCGGCCAGTACGGCAAGGACCTGTCCGGTGACCGCCAGCTGCAGATCGAGCGCGCGACCACGGCTCGCACCGTCTCGACGGCGTCCCTGGTGGAGGCCGCGGTCACGGAGATCGACGCTTCCGTGGGCACGGCTCGTCTCCTGGCGGTGCTGGACGTCCGGGTCTCGACGGGCGGTTCTCCCGCGTCCCCCCGCATGAACCGGCTCACGGTGGACGTTTCGCGGTCGGACTCCGGGTGGAAGGTCGCGGGCGTCCAGGCGGCGGGCACATGACCCGGATCCTGGCGGCGGTGGTGGTCCTGGCTCTGGGCTGCGCGGTGTGGTTCGGCATCGAGACGGCTTCGCTTTCGCCTTCCGATAACGCGGCTCTGGTGGATTCGGCGGCGACTGCTTCGGTTTCCGCGGAGGTGAGCGACGCGGTGAAGGCGGTGTTCTCGTACGACTACGCGAACCTGGCCCGCACCGAGCGAGCGGCCTCGGAGTATCTGATCGGTGACGCGGTGACGCAGTACCAGGCCCAGTTCGCTTCGGCGCGCACTCGGGCCTCGGAGCAGAAACTGGTTCGCACGACGACGGTTCGGGCGATCGGAGTTCGTTCACTGGTCGGGGACGAGGCGTCGGTGCTGCTGTTCCTGGACCAGCAGACGGTGGCCCAAGGTGGGGGAGCGCCGTCGTCTTCGGTGGCCCAGCTCTCGGTGACGGCGAAGCGGGTCGATGGTCATTGGAAGCTGGCGACCCTGACGGCACTTTAGGACGGTCTGGTTCCTGGTTCCCCGCTTTTCAAGATGCGGCTTCGCCGAGGCGTGGGAAATCGGCGCTTCTTGTGGTTGCTTCTTGCTGTGGTCGGCAGCGCCGATTCCCCACGCAGCGGTGCCCCTGCCGTGTTCTCCGTGATCATCCTTTCGTGTGATGAACATGCGTTCGTCTGGCTGTAATCTTGTTGTGTGGACAGCAACTTCGCTTGGCAAGCTGATGCGGTGGCCTTGGCCGACCGCATCGGCTCGCTGCTCGGTGTGGTGCGGTCTGCTGAGGCTGAAATTGGTTCGCTGCTCGTGGAAATCGAGTCGCGTGGTGTGATGGAACTGTATGGGTATCGTTCTGTTGCGCGATTGTTCGAGCATCTGGCTGATGTTCCCAAGGCGGGCGCCGAACGCGTGGTGAAACGAGCGCGAGCTCTTAATTCCGGGCGTGCTCTTGATGGTAGCCCGGTACCCGCTGTTGCTCCGGCTACCGGGGTTGAGGCTGTTGGTGGGTCGTTGAGCAATCCGATGATCGACACCATCGTCGAGGTTCTGGCGCAGCTTCCGCCCGAGCACCGTGATGACGCCGAGCGGAGCCTGCTGTCCTTCGCCGCTGAGGCCGGGCACAAGCAGGTCGCGGCGTTGGGGGCGCGGATCGTGGCCCACCTCGATCCCGACGGCACCGAGCCGGATGAGACCGAACCGTCCGCACCGACCCGGGAGCTTTCGCTACGCCGTAAGAGATCCGGGGTCTGGGAGCTGAACGGTCGCTTCGACGAGGAGACCGGCACCCGCGCCAGTGCCCTGCTCGACTCGCTGGCCGAGCGTCGCAGCAGCGACGAGGGAGCGGACTTTCGGTCCCCACAGGAACGCTACGGCGACGCCTTCTCCGACGCTGTCGACCTCGCGTTGAACTCTCCGGACCTGCCGATGCAGGCCGGCGAACGAGCCCACGTGATGGTCGCGGTCTCGCTGGAGGACCTGAAGTCCGGGGTCGGCGAGGCGACCCTCGGCGACACCGGCACCATGACCGCGGCCGAAGCCCGGGTCCACGCCTGCGACAGCATGGTGATCCCCGCGGTGCTGGGTGAGAAGAGCGAACCGCTGAACTTGGGCCGCTTGCGCCGCCTGATCTCCGCCGGGCTGCGCCGCGCGTTGTTCCTGCGCGACCGTGGCTGCGCGTTCCCCGGCTGTCATCGGCCGCCGCGGCACTGTCAGGGCCACCACATCCGCCACTGGGCCGACGGCGGCCCCACGGATCTGAACAACCTGGTCCTGACGTGCGCCCACCACCACCGGCTGCTGCATCGCTCCGGTTGGGAAGTTCGCATCGCCGCCGACGGCCTACCCGAGTTTCTGCCACCGGTGTTCCTGGACAAGCGTCGAAAACCCAGGCGCAACAATGTCCACCAACCGTTGCCGTTCGCGGCATGACCAACCGAACAGGGGAAAGGCCCGCAGCCATCGGCTCCGGGCCAACACCCACGCCCGGGGTTCGGTCCGCATCGTCAGGCAGGGTCCTCAGCGTTCCTCGATGGAGCTTTCTGGGCGCCTAGCCTGGATCCACCGATGGTCTTGGTCGCGGGTCGCCTCCGCCTGGCCGCCATGGGCCGCGATCTCTGGCGGCGGCAGGGACATGCACCCAACGCCGTTGGGTGCATCACGACCCGACACGGCAACCACAAGAACCCCGCCAGCCACACCGACAACCCCCCAACACCAGCCAGGAGGCGGCTCGCGACCCGGTGGATCCAGGCCCAGTGTCCCGAATCCTCCATCGACGCCTCGCGGCCACGTCCCCAGCCGGAAGCCTCCCGCGCTGCCGGACCCCCTGCCAACGAACCCTCAGACACGCGACACTAACCGTCCCAGACCGCCGCGCCCTGGCGCAGGACCGCCACATCGGACGCCGACGAGACCGGCCACAGCTCCACCATGTACCGGAAGTGCTCGCCGAACTCGTGCTCGTTCCACTCAGTGTGAGGCGGTCCGGTGGGCACGTACGAAACCCGCGCCCGGTAAAGCCCAGGCAGCACCGAGAAGAACTTTTCCTGCGACGGGTAGTCCGCAGGCCCGGAAATCACGAGTTTCCCGCTCGGAACCGGAAGATCCGCTTCCACGACGTGCTCGGCCTCGCCAAGCACAGGCGGCGGCGAAGCAACCACAGTCACCGACGACTCCACCAGGTCCGACCGCGCCGTCGCGATCGCGAGGCCACCCGGCTCCGCGCCGATCCGGTGGTCGACCGCAAGCGCAGTCCAGCCGCTGCCGTCGAGCCGCGTGCCGGAATCTCGTACCGAGAACTGGCGCTGGTCGGCGTGGACGACAAGATGCACACCAACCACCCTAGCCAGGACCCGCCCCGAAATGGTATCGACGCCGGGTTTAGCGTTGAGGCCATGACCACTGCTTCCGTCGACGTCGACGCGGCCCGCGCCGACTACGCGGCCCTCGTCGACCGCGGCCTCTCCCTCGACATCACCCGCGGCAAGCCGTCCCCCCAGCAGCTCGACCTCGCGAACGCGCTGCTCGCGCTCCCCGGTGACGGCACCTTCAAGGCCGAGGACGGCACCGACGTCCGCAACTACGGCGGCCTCAAGGGCCTGCCGGAGCTCCGGCGCATCTTCGCCGCCGCGCTGCAGGTGCCGGCCGAGCAGCTGCTCGCCGCGGGCAACTCCAGCCTCGAGCTGATGCACGACGCCGTCGTCCACGCCCTGCTCAGCAAGGTCCCCGGCGCCGAGCGCCGCTGGGCCGACGAGCCGCGCGTCGCGTTCCTCGCCCCGGTCCCGGGTTACGACCGCCACTTCGCGCTCACCGAGCGGTTCGGCATCGAGCTGATCCCGGTCCCGATGACCGACGAGGGCCCGGACATGGACGTCGTCGAGCGCCTGGTCGCCGAGGACGCGGGGATCAAGGGCATCTGGTGCGTGCCGAAGCACAGCAACCCGACCGGCGTCACGTTCAGTGACGACGTTGTGCGGCGCCTGGCCACCATGACCACCGCGGCGCCGGACTTCCGGATCTTCTGGGACAACGCCTACGCCGTGCACCACCTGACCGACGACGAGCCGGCCCTCGCGGACATCCTCGCGCTGAGCGCCGACGCCGGTAACGCCGACCGCCCGTTCGTCTTCGGCTCGACCTCGAAGATCACCTACGCCGGTGGCGGCGTCGGCTTCTTCGGCGCGTCCGAGGCCAACCTCGCCTGGTGGACCGGCCTGGTCGGCAAGCGCACCATCGGCTCCGACAAGGTCAACCAGCTCCGCCACGCCCTGTTCCTCAAGGACGAAGACGGCGTCCGCGCGCACATGCGCAAGCACGCCGAGATCATCGGGCCGAAGTTCGCGGCCGTCGACCGCATCCTCACCGAGGAGCTCTCGGACCTCGCGTCCTGGACCAAGCCGACCGGCGGTTACTTCGTCTCGCTGACCGTGCCCGAGGGCACCGCGAAGGAGGTCGTGCGGCTGGCCAAGGAGGCCGGGGTCGCGCTGACCCCCGCCGGGGCGACCCACCCGCACGGCGACGACCCGGCCGACGCGGTCATCCGCATCGCGCCGACCTTCCCGGAGCTCTCCGACGTCGAAGAGGCCGTCCGCGCCTTGGCCGTCTGCGTCCGGCTCGCCGCCGCGCAGCGCTCCTGACCAGGCAAAACAAAACCGGGAAGAACTTTTTCCCGTTTTGACCGAGCCGGGGGCCGTCCGGGTACGTATGACCGGTGGGTGAGGTGGACGAACTCGTCACGAGAGGACGTCCCCCGGTGTTCGGAAAACGCTACACACAGCAGCTGATCGAGCGCAGCGCGGAGAACGCGACCGACCGCCGCCGCTTCCTCAAGGCTGCGGGAGCGGCGGGGCTCGGCGTCGCGGGCGCCGGCGCGCTCGGTACTGCGCTGTCCTTGGGCCTCGGCTCGGCCGGCGCGACTTCGCAGTACCCGGAGCAGAAGAACGCGGACGACGCCGCGGCCAGCGACGCCGCGGTGCTGAACTTCGCGCTCAACCTGGAGTACCTGGAGGCGAACCTCTACTCGTTCGCCGTCACCGGCTACGGGCTGAACGACAAGTACGTCAACGGCGTCGGCAACCTCGGCAAGGTCTCCGGCGGGCACGCGGTGAAGTTCAAGAGCGAGCACACCAAGCAGATCGCGCAGGAGATCGCGGGTGACGAGATCGCCCACGTCACCTTCCTGCGCAAGGCGCTGGACAAGGCCGCCGTCGCGCAGCCCGAGATCGACTTCCAGAACAGCTTCACCGCGGCCATGCAGGCGGCGGGGGTCATCAACCAGCAGCAGACGTTCGACCCGTTCGCGAGCGAGAACAACTTCCTGCTCGCCGCCTTCCTCTTCGAGGACGTCGGTGTCTCGGCGTACAAGGGCGCGGCCCCGCTGGTGAACAACAAGACGTTCCTCGACGCGGCGGCCGGCATCCTCGCGGTCGAGGCCTACCACGCCGGGATCGTGCGCGGGCAGCTGTTCGAACGCGGTCTCGGTGACGTCACCAACAAGATCTCCGACGCTCGCGACAGCCTCGACGGCAAGGCCGACGACGACGAAGGCGTGCTCAAGGACGGCATGGCGAACCTCGTCCCGGCGGACGCCAACGGCATCGCGTTCGGCCGCTCCGCCGACCGCGTGCTCAACATCGCCTACCTGAACCCGGACAAGGTGTCCTCGGGCGGCTTCTTCCCGCGCGGGCTCAACGGCGACATCGCCACCAGTGGCGCCAAGGAGTGAGCGCCGCGTGCCGCCGTCACGGTAACGTCGTGCACGGCGGCATGCGGAGTTCATACGGCGGCATGCGGAGTTCATGAGGGGGCGTGGAGTGCGGGTACTGGTCGCGGGTGGCGGGATTTCGGGCACGGTCACGGCGATGGCGCTGAAGCTGGCAGGGCACGATCCGGTCGTGTTCGAGGCCTACGCTTCGGGCGGGGAAGACATCGGCGCGTTCCTGACGATCATGCACAACGGCATGGACGCCCTGCGCGCGATCGGCGCCGACGGCCCGGTGGTCGACGCGTCCTTCGCCGCGTACGGCGTCGAACTGGTCGTCCCGACCGGGGAAACCGTGGGACGGCGAGAGTTCGACACCGAAGGTCTCGACGGCCCGCGCACGCTGACCCGCGCGACGCTCTACCGCGTCCTGCAGGACGAAGCCGCGCGCCGGGGCGTCACGCTCGACCGCGGCCGGCGGCTGACCGGCGCCAAGACCGGCCCGGACGGCGTCACGGCGGAGTTCGCCGACGGCACCACGGTCACCGGCGACGTCCTGGTCGGTGCGGACGGCTTGCGTTCGGTGGTGCGGCGGCTGATCGACCCGGCCGCCGACGAGCCGCGCTACACCGGGCTGACGGTCGTCTACGGCTACACGCGGGCTGACGGCCTGCCCTCGGCGCCGGGGATCTACCGGATGGTCCGCGGCAGCAAGGCGGCCTTCGGCTTCACGACCGACCCGGACGGCGCGACGTTCTGGTTCGCCCGCATCCCGGACGAAGAGCGGCCCCGCGCCGAGATCGCGGCGGTCACCCCGGCCGGCTGGCGCGAGTTCGCACACGCGGCGTTCGCCGGAGAACCGTTGCCCTGCGCGGACATCATCGCGGCCACGGGCGACGAGGTCTTCGGCGGCCACTCGTACGACGTCCCGGAGACGCGCGTCTGGTCGACGCCCGAGATGGTGCTGGTCGGCGACGCCGCGGACGCCGCGTCCCCGGCCGCGGCTCAGGGCGCGTCGATGGCGCTCGAGGACAGCGTGGTGCTGGCGAAGTGCCTGCGCGACCTGCCGGACCCGGCGTCGGCGTTCGCCGCGTTCGAGGGATTGCGGCGTGAGCGCGTGGAGAAGCTGGTGGCGGCCGGTGCCGGCCAGAACGTCGCCGACGGGACCGACTGGCTGTACTCGCACCACATCGACTGGGACGCGAAAATCGGCGGATGAGCACCACGCCCAGCCTCGGTCCCGTTCCCCAGCGCGTGACCGTCGACGCGGACCAGGTACGCCGGCTCGTCCTCGACCAGTTTCCCCAGTGGGCAGGCCTCCCGGTTCGGCCCGTGTCCCGCGGTGGCTGGGACAACTGGACCTTCCACCTCGGCGATCGGATGTCGGTGCGGTTGCCCAGCGCGGCCGAGTACGCCTTGGCGGTCGGCAAGGAACAGCGCTGGCTTCCGGTGCTCGCGCCCCGGCTGCCCCTGCCCATCCCCGTCCCGCTGGCGGAAGGCCGGCCCGGCGCGAATTATCCGTTTCCGTGGTCGGTCTACCCCTGGCTCGACGGCGAGCCCGCGAGCGCGGACCGGATCGCCGACCCCGTCCGGTTCGGCGCCGACCTGGCGGAGTTCCTGGCGGCTTTGCAGAGCGTCGACACCGACGGTGCTCCCCGGCCGGGCAAGCACAACTGGTTCCGGGGTGGCACTCTGCGCACCTACGACGAGCCGGCCCGGCGCGCGCTCGCGAAGCTGGACGGTCAGGTCGACGCCGACCTGGCTCGCGAGATCTGGAAGACCGCGCTGGACGCGCACTGGGACGGTGTGGAGAGCTGGTTCCACGGGGACGTCGCCCCGGGGAATCTCCTGCTCGAGGACGGGGAACTGGCTGCTGTCATCGACTTCGGGACCTGCGGTGCCGGCGATCCGGCCTGTGACACGGCCATCGCGTGGACTCTGCTGACCGCCGAAGGACGACGGGTGTTCCGCGAGCGGCTGTCCGTCGACGACGCGACCTGGGCGCGCGGACGCGGCTGGGCCCTCTGGAAGACACTGGTCACCTGCGCTCAGGCCAACCGGGAGTCCGCTGACGCACGGCGCGTCCTCGGCGAGATCCTCTCCGAATACGGCGGCTGAGGCTCAGGCGCCGCAGGAGTCCCTGACCACCAAGCGGGTCGGCAGCAGTACCGGCTCCGGGGCCGCGTCCGTCTCGATCATCTTCAGCAGCGCCTCCGCGGCTGCCGTGCCGAAACCCGGCTTGTCCTGGGCGACCGTCGTCAGCGCGGGGTCCACAAGGGACGCGACCTCGATGTCGTCGAAGCCGACCACCGCCAGGTCGTCCGGCACTCGCAGGCCCGTCGCGCGGGCCGCGAGGAGGGCGCCCACCGCCATCTCGTCGCTCGCCGCGAAGACCGCGGTCGGGGGTTCCTTGCGGGCCAGCAACCGGCGCGTGCCGACGAAGCCGCTCTCGCGGTAGTAGTCGCCGGACACCACGTAGTCGTCGTGCGCCTCGAGCCCGGCCGCGGCCAGGCCGTCGCGGTAACCGCGGGTGCGTTCGGTCGCCGGCGTGTTGTCCCGTGGCCCGGTCAGCGTCGCGATCCGGCGGTGCCCGAGCCCGGCCAAGTGCGCGACGGCGTCCGCGGCGCCACGGACGTTGTCCGACGTCACGTACGTCGCCTTCGGGCCGGAGATCGCGACGTCGAGCGCCACGCACGGCAGTCCGGACCGGGCGAACGCCGTGAACGCCTCCGCGTCCGAGCCACTGTCGATCAGCACCAGCCCGGCGAGGTGGTGCTGCCGCGTCATTCGGACGTAGGCGACCGGGTCGGCCAGGGAAACGCCCAGGGTGCGGCTGCGCGCGTCGTCGCTCGTGGCGAGCATCAGCAGGTGGTAACCGTGTGAACTGAGCGCGGATTTCAAGCCCAGCAACAGGTCCTGCAGGAACGGGTGGCGCCAGCCCGGCCGCCGGTGGTCGGTGTCCCAGACCAGCCCGATCATCGCCGACTGCTTGCGCGACAACGCGCGCGCCGACTCGTTGGGGGAGAAGTCGAGCTCGCGGGCGACCCGCTCGACGCGTTCGCGGGTCGGCCCGCTGACCGACGCCGGCTGGTTGAAGACCCGGGAAACGGTGGCGACGGAGACGCCGCAGAGCTCGGCGATTTCGCGGGCGGTGACCATGGTGGCTCCTTCGGCTGTAACCGGTTACATGAGTAGCACATCGGCCACTACATCGAAAAGTTCGAGACTGCGTTATCTCTTCGTTACTTGACGACAGCGTGCTGGGAGCGCTCTCATAGAGGCCACATTCTCGCCCGGCCCCGGAGACACGTTCCCGGCGGCCGCGGTGTTTCCGCGCGCTTCAGCAGAACAACGGAGATCTCATGCGCCCGAACACGAGAACCCGCCTGATCCTGGCGGCCGCTTTGGCCGCCGTCACCGCCTTGAGCGCCTGCAGCGGCGGCGACGGCGGGAGCGGCGGCAAGATCAAGCTCAGCCTCGGGCTGTTCGGCAACTTCGGGTACACCGACCTGATCAAGGAGTATCAGGCCGCGCACCCGGACATCGAGATCACCGAACGCACCGCCGCCTACTCCGACCACCACAAGAACCTGGCCGCGCACCTGGCCACCGGCGGTGGCGCCGCGGACATCGAGGCCATCGACACCGGCTACGTCGCCCAGTTCAAGGCGACGCCGGACAAGTTCGTCGACCTCAACACGGTCGGCGGGGACAAGCTCAAGGACCGCTGGCTCGGCTGGAAGTGGACCGCGTCCCTGGCCAAGAGCGGCCAGCAGATCGGCTACGGCACCGACGTCGGCGGCCTGGCCATCTGCTATCGCCGCGACCTGCTCGAGGCTGCCGGCCTGCCAGCCGACCGCGACGCCGTCTCCGCGCTCTGGCCCACCTGGCAGGCGTTCTTCGACGCGGGCAAGCGCTTCCAGGCCAAGGCGCCCAACGGCGTCAAGTGGATGGACGGCGGCCCGACCGTGCTCAACGCGATCTTCGGCCAGGCCCCGACCGGCTACTACGACACGAGCGACAAGCTCGTCGTCGACAGCAACCCGGCGCTGCGGACCGGCTGGGACCAGGTCGTCGACGCCGTCAAGGCGAAGCTGAGCGCAGGGCTGCTCTACAGCACGCCGACCTGGAACACCGGCTTCACGCAGGGC
>Ga0307515_10013727_pt1 | contig 15096 bp, 15 predicted proteins | sample 17_EM_MG_FD_194513 | JGI IMG/M metagenome (GOLD analysis project Ga0307515, IMG submission 194513) | Populus trichocarpa ectomycorrhiza microbial communities from riparian zone in the Pacific Northwest, United States - 17_EM | ecosystem: Host-associated > Plants > Roots > Unclassified | place... | reverse complement strand
GGACGCGCCGTGGCAGATCGTCTACGAGTACGTCACGCCGCAGGGCGAGTTCAAGCAGAGCGACCCGATCCCGTTCACGTCGCTGGACCGCTACGCCTACACGGTCACCCCGCCGACACCCGCCGACCGCATCTCGGCGGTCGACGTGCAGAAGTACACGGCCGTGCTGAACGCGGGCACCGGCGAATCGGGCCTGCTGCCCAGCGACGTCTGGGGCCTGCGGCTGGACCAGCCGCAGGCCTGACAGCGGTTTAGGGATCCAGGTCCCGGGCGACCGCACGCATGATCTCGCCGATCTGCTTGGTGTGCTTGCGATCCGGGTAGCGGTTGCGCCGCAAGTCCGGCTGCACCTTCAGCTCGAGCAGCTTGATCATGTCCTCGATCAGGCCGTGCAGCTCCTCCGCCGGGCGACGGCGCGCCTCGACGACGGACGGCGGCGGGTCGAGCAGCCGGACGGAAAGCGCCTGCGGCCCGCGGCGGCCGTCGGCGACGCCGAACTCGAGCCGTTGCCCGGCCTTGAGCCCCTCGACGCCCTGCGGCAGCGCGGCCTTGCGAATGTAGACGTCGGCGCCACCGTCGTCCTGCGTGACGAAGCCGAACCCCTTCTCCGCGTCGTACCACTTGACCTTGCCGGTCGGCACTTCCCTCACCAATCCTTCTGCTGTCCCGCTCACGACGAACGCGCCCGGGGGCGTACCCAGGGCGCGCTCCTGGAAGCGTATCTCGCCACAGGCCCTGGGGAGAAGTCGATACCTGCGGATACCCTCTGCTTCATGACGACCGCGACAAAGGAGGCCGCCGTGGCCGCCCCCGGTAAACCGTTCCTCATGCGGATCGGCATCGGCCTCTTCGGCCTCGGCATGCTCGCCGTGCTGACGGTGTTCATCATGTTCGCCGCCGGTCTGGAGAACCTGCCGATCTGGCTGTCGGCCGGCGCCGGGATCATCACGCCGCTGGGTCTGCTGCTGGGCCTGATCGCCCTGGTCCGGGAAGCGCGCGCCAAGAGCTAGGGCACGGCCACGAAGGTTCGTTCGAACCAGGCCGGGAATTCCGTCAGGGAGTCGAAAACCACTTCCGCGCCTTCGCTCAGGAGCAGGGCCCGGTCGCACGGACCCGTCGTGACGCCGACCGCGACCGCCCCGGCGGCCAGCGCGCCGCGGACGTCACCGGCGTGATCTCCGACATACACCCGCGCGTCGTGCGCCAGGAGTGCCTCGGCCTTCTGCGTCGACCACAGCTCGCCGACGACCTCGTCGACGTCCAGGCCGAGCGCGTCCACGTGCAGCTGCGCGTTGGGCCCGTACTTGCCGGTGACGACGAGCGTGCGCCCGCCGGCGGCCCGTACCGCGCGCAGCGACTCGACCGCACCCGGCAGCGCGACGGTGCTCGGCACGACCATGTCCGGGTACAGCGCGCGGAACCGGTCGACGAGGCCGGGGATGCGCTCCTCGGGCGCCTCGAAGCCGCGCAGGATGTCGTCGAGCGGCGGGCCGAGGTTGGCCGCGAACGCGTCGCCGTCCAGCGGCAGGCCTGACTCGGCGCCGAGCGCGTTCATCGCCGCGGCCATGCCGGGCCTCGCGTCGATCAGTGTCATGTCGAGGTCGAAGCCCACCGTGATGCCCACACTTGCACCGTAGCTGGCAGCACCGACAGATTTACACGTCAACCAATCATGTACAGCGTCTTGACAGCGGAGTGAACTGTGTCAAGGTGAAGGTGTGACCAGCTTCACCGACCGGACGAAGGCGTCCCTCCGCGAAGCCCTGCTCGACGCCGCCGCGGACCTGTTGCCGGACCGCGGCTACGCGGCCCTGCGGATGGCCGACGTCGCGGCCAGGGCCGGAGTGAGCAGGCAGACCGTCTACAACGAGTTCGGCAACAAGGCGGCGCTGACCCAGGCGGTGGCGCTGCGCACCGCGGCGGAGTTCCTCGACGGGATCCGGCAGCGGTTCGAGACGGCCGACGGCCTGCTGGCCGGCATCCACTGCGCCGTCGTCTACACGATCGAGCACGCGCGGGAGAACCGCCTGGTCGCGGCGGCGCTCGGCACCGAAGCGGGCGAGGACCTGCTGCCGCTGCTGACGACCAAGGGCGAGCCGATCCTGACCGCGGCCGCCGAACTGGCCGCCGAGCACTACCTCGAACTGGAGCCGGAACTCACCGCCGCCTCCGCTGCCCTGCTCGCGGAAACGGTGGTGCGGCTCTCGCTGTCGCACCTGGTGCTCCCCACGCACACCGCGGCGGAGGCGGCCGACGCCGTCACCGCCGTACTGGCACCCGCCATCCGGCAATTCGTCCACCCTTCGTCCACAATGGAGTGACTCGATGACCGACACGCTCGCCGAACTGCGGACCGGCTTCTCCTCGCTGCGCAAGGGCGGCCTGAACTGGGACTCGTTCCCGCTGCGGCTGTTCGTCAAGGGCAACAAGAAGTTCTGGAACCCGGCGGACATCGACTTCAGCCGCGAACGCGAAGGCTGGGACACCCTCAACTCCGAGCAGCAACGCTCGACGACGTACCTGGTCGCGCAGTTCATCGCCGGCGAAGAAGCCGTCACCGAGGACATTCAGCCGTTCATGCGGGCGATGTCGTCGACCGGCCGGTTCGGCGACGAGATGTACCTGACGCAGTTCTGCTTCGAGGAAGCCAAACACACGGAAGTGTTCCGGCGCTGGATGGATGCCGTCGGGCTGACCGAGGACCTGCACCCGTACGTCGCGGAGAACCCGCACTACCGCAAGCTGTTCTACGAAGAGCTGCCACAGTCGTTGCGGGCGCTGGAGGACGATCCGAGCCCGCTCAACCAGATCCGGGCGAGCGTGACGTACAACCACGTCATCGAGGGCAGCCTCGCGCTGACCGGGTACTACTCGTGGCAGCTGATCTGCACCCAGCAGAACATCCTGCCGGGCATGCAGGAACTGGTCCGCCGCATCGGCGACGACGAGCGCCGCCACATGGCGTGGGGCACGTTCACCTGCCGCCGCCACGTCGCCGCGGACGACTCGCTGTGGGACGCCGTGCAGCAGCGGATGGGCGAGCTGCTCCCCCACGCGCTCAACATGATCCAGTGGGTGCAGGACCAGTTCGAGGAGATCCCCTTCGACAACGACCCGCAGGAGATCATCCAGTACGCGGCCGACCGGGCGCAGCGGCGTCTGGGCGCGATCGAGTCGGCGCGTGGCATGCCGGTGGAACAGATCGACCTGGACTACTCGCCGGAACAGCTGGAGGACACGTTCGGCGAGGAGGACGAGAAGGCGATCGCGGAGGCGGCGGCCGCCGTTTCCTGACGCTGACGCGCGTGCCGTGAGGGGCACCTTCAGGGCTTATATGTCCCTGAGGGTGCCCTTCACGGCTTTTCAGCCGCTTACCAATCCCAACCGAGGATGACGATCATCGTTCGTGCTCCCTTCGCGACCCTTGCGAAGGGTCAACGCCCGAGTGTCCCGCCCGGTTTAGGCGTGCTTCGCCGACGCCGCGGCTTCCAAGCCCAGCAACGTGATCGACTTCTCGCGCATCTCGACCTTGCGGACCTTGCCCGTCACCGTCATCGGGAACTCCTCGACGACGTGCACGTACCGCGGGATCTTGTAGTGCGCGAGCTTTCCTGCGCAGAACTCGCGCACCTTCTCGGCCGTCAGCGGCTCCGCGCCTTCGCGCATCCGGACCCACGCCATCAGCTCTTCGCCGTACTTCTCGTCCGGGACGCCGATGACCTGCGCGTCGAGGATGTCCGGGTGTGTGTAGAGGAACTCCTCGATCTCGCGCGGGTACAGGTTTTCGCCGCCGCGGATGACCATGTCCTTGATGCGGCCGGTGATGTTGACGTAACCGTCGTCGTCCATGATCGCCAGGTCGCCCGTGTGCATCCAGCGGGCCGCGTCGATCGCCTCGGCCGTTTTGTCCGGCTGCTCCCAGTACCCGAGCATCACCGAGTACCCGCGCGTGCACAGCTCACCGGGCTCGCCGCGCGGCGCCGTCAGCCCGGTCTCCGGGTCGACCACCTTGACCTCCAGGTGCGGCCCGACCCGCCCGACCGTCGACACACGGCGCTCGATCGAGTCGTCCGAGCGCGTCTGCGTCGACACCGGGGACGTCTCGGTCATGCCGTAGCAGATCGACACTTCCGCCATCCCCATCCGGTCGATGACCTGCTTCATCACCTCGACCGGGCACGGCGAACCGGCCATGATCCCGGTGCGCAGCGAAGACAGGTCGAAGCTCGCGAAGTCCGGGTGGTTCAGCTCGGCGATGAACATCGTCGGCACGCCGTAGAGCGACGTGCACTGCTCGGCGGCGACGGCCTCGAGGGTCGCTTTCGGGTCGAACGCCGGGGCCGGGATGACCATGCAGGCGCCGTGGCTGGTGCACGCGAGGTTGCCCATCACCATGCCGAAGCAGTGGTAGAAGGGCACCGGGATGCACACCTTGTCGTATTCGGTGTAGTTGCAGAGCTCGCCGACGAAGTAGCCGTTGTTCAGGATGTTGTGGTGGCTGAGCGTGGCGCCCTTGGGGAAACCGGTCGTGCCCGACGTGTACTGGATGTTGATCGGGTCGTCAGCCGAGAGGGCGGCCTGCTTTTCGGTCAGCGTGGCCTGGTCACCCTGCCAGCCGGCGTCCATCAGCGCCTGCCAGCTCTCGCCGCCGAGCAGCACGACGTGCTCGAGCTGCGCGCACTTCTCCCGCACCTCGTCGACCATCGCGGGGTAGTCGGACGTCTTGAACTTGTCCGAGGCGACCAGCAGCTTCACCCCGGCCTGGTTGAGCACGTACTCCAGCTCGTGCGAGCGGTACGCGGGGTTGATGTTGACCAGGATCGCGCCGATCTTGGCCGTCGAGTACTGCAGGAAGGTCCACTCGGCACGGTTCGGCGACCAGATGCCGACGCGATCGCCCTTGCCGATGCCCTGCGCGACCAGGCCCAGCGCCAGCGCGTTCACCTCGGCGGCCAGCTCGCGGTAGGTCCACCGGCGACCGGCGTACCGGTCGACCAGGGCGTCCCGGTCCCCGAACGCCGCCACCGTCCGATCGAAGTTGTCACCGACGGTGTCGCCCAGCAGCGGCGTATCAGAGACTCCCGAGGCATAACTCGACAAGGCGGACACGTCAGGCATGCAGCCTCCTGAAGTCGGCGATGACTAGGGCCGAGTCTAGGAACCGGAGCCCGAAACAGCCAGCTCAGAGTCGGAGCCGACCCGGCTACCCCAATCCCGGCGCGCCAGATTCGAATCGTGTCGGTGGTGACCGCTACCTTGACCGCATGCAGCTGGTCACCCTGACGGACGTTGACGAAACCGAGCTCGAACGCGCGGTGGGAAGCACTTCGTACGCACGGGGGCTCCGGTACGCACAGCGGCGCGCCGTGGTCGCGATGCGCTGGGATTCCTCGGAGAACGCGCTGTACGGAGCCGTGGAGGGAACCGAGGTCTACGAAACGGCAGCGTATTTCACATCCGACGGCAGCTTCGCGCACGGCGCGTGCGACTGTCCTGTCGGGTTCAACTGCAAGCACGTCGCGGCCCTTGTGCTGACCGCGACCGACCCCGCACGCGCACGGACCCCATCGGTCCAGTCCCCACGCCCAGCACCGCGAACGCCGGCCTGGGAGACGACTCTGGGTTCACTCGTGCAGACCCGGCCGGGGTCCACCACGAACCGGCCGAGCGGGACCCCGCTGGCCATCGAACTGACGCTGGCCGCCTCCCCGCATCCCACGCTGGTGGCCCGCCTGGTGAAGCCGGGCAAGAACACCTGGGTCGGCAGCGGCCTGAGCTGGACCAGACTGGGCACACTGCGGTACCACGGTAACTACGTCGCCGCGCATGTCAGCCTGCTCCAGGAACTGTACGTCCTCTACCAGTCGCGGGCCGACGCTTCGCGTCACTACTCCTACGGCGAGGTGAAATCCCTCGACCTGGCCGCATTCGAGAGCCGTCGCCTCTGGCCGTGGCTGGACGAGGCCGACGCGGTCGGCGTCCGGCTGGTGCACGGCAAGAAGTACCTCGGCGAAGTGGAGCGGTACGAGTCCGCCGAGCTCTGCCTGGACGTCACCCGCGGCGAGCGGTCCAAGTCACTCGAGGTCACGCCCGCGATCGGCGTGGACGGCGTCCGCCTCGACGCGCGGCCGATCCGGTTCATCGGCAGCGAAGGCCACGGCGTCGTCTACGTCGATCGCGCCGACACCGAGCGGACACCCGACCCGGGTGACTGGCACCTCCGGCTGGCGCGGCTCGACAACGCCGCCCCTCCACAACTGCAGCAGATGACGCTGGAAAACCAGCGCCTGTCCATTCCCGGCACCCAGGTATCGCGCTTCCGTGACGAGTACTACCCGCGGCTGCGCCATCTGGCCACGGTGATCTCGTCGGACGGAGCCTTCACGCCACCGGAGATTTCGGACCCTACGCTGGTCCTGCGCGCGTCGTACGGGCCTGGTCACGACCTCGACCTGAATTGGGAATGGGCGTACGACGTCGACGATTCCCGGCTACGCGCACCCCTGCACCCGGACCAGGCCGACGGCGGCTACCGGGATCTCGAGCGAGAACGCGCCATCCTGGCCGAGCTCGACCTCCCGTTCGACAAACTCGACCCGATCGGGACGGACGCCAAACCGACCGACCCGCCGGCAACCGGCCTGCCTGCGCTGATGGCCCCGCACACCGCGCTCGGCGGCATCGACACGATGCGGTTCACCACGGAGATACTGCCGCTGCTGGCCGACCGACCCGCGGTCGCCGTCGAGATCGACGGAGACCAGGCCGACTACCGGGAGGCCGGCGACTCGCTGACCATCGGCGTATCGGCCGAAGAGCTCGAAGGGGAATCCGACTGGTTCGGCCTCGGGGTCACGATCTCCGTGGAAGGACACCAGGTCCCGTTCACCGAGGTATTCCTCGCCCTGGCCGGGAACGATTCGCACATGCTGCTCCCCAGCGGTGCCTACTTCTCGCTGGAGAAGCCCGAGCTGCAAGCACTCCGGAAGCTGATCGAGGAGGCCCGGGCGCTCCAGGACGCCCCCGGTGGCCCACTCAAGATCAGCCGATTCCAGGTCGGGCTGTGGGACGAACTTGCCGCGCTCGGCGTGGTCGAGCACCAAGCGAAAGCCTGGCGCCGGCAGCTCGAGGGACTACGCTCGATCAGCACTCTCGACTCGACCGAGCCGCCGCCAAGGCTCGAAGCACGCTTGCGTCCCTACCAGCTGGACGGGTTCCGCTGGCTGACGTTTCTGTGGAAGTTCCAGCTGGGCGGCGTCCTCGCCGACGACATGGGCCTGGGCAAGACGCTGCAGACACTGGCGCTGATCTGCCATGCCAAACACGACGATCCCACCATCGCGCCGTTCCTCATCGTCGCGCCGACCAGCGTCGTGTCGAACTGGGCGAGCGAAGCCGCGCGCTTCGCCCCGGGGCTGAAAGTGGTGACGATCTCGGAGACCCAGCGACGGAGTGGCCAGGCCCTCGATGAAGTCATCTCGGGCGCCGACGTCGTGGTCACCTCCTACACGCTGTTCAGGCTCGAGATCGACGCGTATGCCGAACGGCTGTGGTCAGGACTGGTTCTCGACGAAGCCCAGTTCGTCAAGAACCACCAGTCGAAGATCTACCAATGCACACGGACACTTTCGGCACCGTTCAAGCTCGCCATCACCGGCACACCGATGGAAAACAACATGATGGAGCTGTGGTCGCTGCTGTCGATCACCGCACCGGGCCTGTTCCCGAACCCAACCCGCTTCGAGCGCTACTACGCCCGCCCGATCGAAAAGCAGGGCGAGACCGAACTGCTCGCGCAATTCCGCCGACGGATCAAGCCATTGGTCAAGCGGCGCACCAAAGAACAGGTGGCCGCCGACCTACCCGCCAAGCAGGAGCAGTTGCTCGAAGTGGAGCTGCATCCGCGGCACCGGAAGATCTACGAGACTCATCTGCAGCGGGAGCGGCAGAAGATCCTCGGCCTGGTCGGCGATCTCGACAAGAACCGCTTCACCATCTTCCGTTCACTGACCCTGCTGCGCCAGCTGAGCCTGCATGCGGCACTCATCGACGAGAAACACCGGAAAGTCCCCTGCGCCAAAGTCGAAGCGCTGCGTGAACACCTTCAGGACGTGATCGACGGCGGTCATCGAGGCCTGATCTTCAGCCAGTTCACCGGCTTCCTCGACATCGTGCGCAAGCACCTGGACGCCGCGGGCATCGAGTACTGCTACCTCGACGGCAAGACGCGGAACCGGGCCTCCGTGCTGAAGCAGTTCAAGAATGGCTCGGTCCCGGTGTTCCTGATCAGTCTCAAGGCCGGCGGGTTCGGCCTCAACCTGACCGAGGCGGACTACTGCTTCCTGCTGGACCCCTGGTGGAACCCCGCCACCGAAGCACAGGCCATCGACCGGACCCATCGCATTGGACAGACCCGGAACGTCATGGTGTACCGCCTCATCGCCAAGGACACCATCGAAGAGAAAGTGATGGCCCTGAAGACCAAGAAGGCCAAGCTGTTCTCGAGCGTCATGGACGACGGCAACACGTTCGGCGGCGCACTGGACGCTGACGACATCCGCGGCCTGCTCGCCTGAGGCTTGGCGTTTCGAGATCGAAGCGCTGGTAATGTCCGGACGGACTTCGAGGGGGCGATCGATGGCCGGCCAGGGGTTTCGCGACGAGCTGACCCAGTTGCTGCAAGCGCGCTACCCGCTGCTGGTCGTCGAAACGCACGAAGAGCAGCGGGTGGTGCGGGAGATCCGCGCGGTCGCGGAAGACGGTGCCCGGCTGCGCACGCCGCGCCGGGTGTACGTCTGGTCGTCGACCACCGGGCTGACCCCGGCGGGTGGCCCGCCGATCGCCGACACCCAGTCCGCGTCGGCCGCGCTCGAGCGCGTCTACGGCTGGAGCGAGCCCGCCGTCTTCGTCTTCGCCGACCTGCACCCGTCGCTGGTTTCCGAGGGCGGGCACCGGCCCGACCCCGAGGTCGTGCGCCGGCTGCGTGAGCTCGCGGCCGCGTTCAAGACCCGCCCGGTGCCGCTGAGCCTGATCCTGGTTTCGCCGTCGCTGCCCGTGCCGCCGGAGCTGGAGCACGACGCCACCGTCGTCGACTTCCCGCTGCCCGACCAGCGCCAGATCGGCGAGCTGCTGGACGGCATGGTCGCCGCGCACCGGCAGCACGTCCGGATCAGCATCGGCCACGACGACCGGGACATGATCGTCGCCGCCGCGCGCGGGCTGACGTTGCCGGAGGCCGAGAACGCCTTCGCCAGGGCGCTGGTCGAGGGCGGCGGGCTGGATCCCAGTGACCTGGAGCTGATCCTCGCCGAGAAGCGGCAGGCCGTGCGCCGGTCCGGGATGCTCGACATCGTGCCCGCGGAAACGGGCTTCGACGCCGTCGGCGGGCTGGACCGGCTCAAGCGCTGGCTGACCAAGCGCACCGGCACCTGGACGCCCGCCGCGGCGGCGTACAACCTGGCCGCGCCGAAGGGACTGCTGCTGTCCGGTGTCCCCGGCTGCGGCAAGAGCCTCTCCGCGGTCTGCGTCGCGAACATGTGGCGGCTGCCGCTGCTGCGCCTCGACCTCGGCCGCGTCTTCGCCGGGCTGGTCGGCTCCAGCGAGAAGAACATGCGCACGGTCATCCGCACCGCCGAGGGCATCGCGCCCTGCGTGCTGTGGGTCGACGAGATCGAGAAGGGCCTCGCCGGCGCGGGCGGCGGTGGTGACGGCGGCACCGCGCGGCGCGTGTTCGGCACGTTCCTGTCCTGGATGCAGGAGAAGACGGCGCCGGTGTTCGTGATGGCGACGGCGAACCAGGTCGACTCGCTGCCGCCGGAATTCCTCCGCAAGGGCCGGTTCGACGAGATCTTCTTCGTCGACCTGCCCTCGACGCCGGAACGCGCCGCGATCTGGCGGATCCACCTGAACAAGCGCGTCACCGACGACTTCGTGCGCAGCGAACTGCAGGTGGACGACGCGCTGTACACCGAGCTCGCCGACGTCAGCGCGGGCTACAGCGGCGCGGAAATCGAGCAGGCCGTGCTGTCCGGGCTCGTCGACGCGTTCGCCGAGAAGCGCCCGCTGCGCCGGGACGACCTGGTGCGGGCGGTGAAGTCGACCGTGCCGCTGTCGGTCACCCAGGCCGACGAGATCCTGGCCATCCGGCAATGGGCGGAGACCCGCGCGGTCGCCGCCACGGACAACGACGTCGCTCCGGAACCGGCCCCGGCCGTCGCGGCGCCGCCACGACCGGAACCATCAAGGGGGAGGGCGATCGACGTATGACGCACCGGGTGACCGTGACCATCGCCAAGGACGGCTCGATCAGCGCGGAGACGCACGGCGTGACCGGCTCGAAGTGCCTCGACTACATCCCGCTGCTGGAGGACCTGCTCGGCGCGGAGACGGAGACGTCGGAGTTCACCGAGGACTACCGCCGCACGTCCGCCCAGGCGGAGAACACGGCTTCACAGCAGCAGTCGTTATGGAACTCCTGAACCTCCACCGGATCGTCGACGTCACCGCCGCCGAAGGGCCCGGCCTGCGGTGCGCGGTGTGGACGCAGGGCTGCTCCGTCCGCTGCCCCGGCTGCTTCAACCCGCAGACGTGGACGACCCGCGGGGGCTCTTTGACGCCTTGGCCGGAGCTGGTTTCACGGGTGCTGGCAATCGACGGCATCGAAGGCGTCACGCTGCTCGGTGGTGAGCCGTTCGACCAGCCGGAACCCTTGGGCGCGTTCGCTTCCGAGGTGCGCTCGGAAGGGCTCTCCGTGATGACGTTCACCGGGCACGTCTTGGAGGAGCTGCGCGAACGACCGGAATGCGCGTCGCTGCTGGCTTCCACGGACCTGCTCGTCGACGGCCCCTACCTGGCTTCGCAGCCGGAGACGACACGGCCGTGGATCGGCTCGGTCAACCAGCGGTTCCACTTCCTGACCGGCCGCTACGACGAGTCGATCTTCACCACCCCGAACCGGCTCGAACTGCGGATCGCCACGGACGGTTCCGTGGAGCTGAACGGGTTCGCCACCACCGAAGTACTCGAGGCGCTGCTGGCGCGCGAAGGGAACCACGGATGAGCGTCACGCTCAAGCTGCGCAGCGAAGCGCTGGCCCAGCTCAACGCCGCCACCATCGCCGCGCACACGCAGGCGCAGCCCGGGGTCGTCACCGTGCGGACCCGGATGCGGCACCGCGACCTGCTCGCCCGCGCGCTGTCCGGGCTGCGCGCCCAGGTCACCGACGACGGCAACTCCGTCGTCGGCGCGTGGGAGGGCCGGCGGATCACGTTCGTCTACGGCCCGGACGGCGTCCAGCTGGCGCACGTCGACGGCCCCGGCCTGACGCCCGCCGAGGCCGAGCGGCTCGTGCTGTCCGTCGACGAGGCGTACGGCGCCGAGGTGCAGCGTGCGGTACTCACCCGGCTGAAGGAGCGCGCCGCCCAGTCGGGCATGCGCGTCGAGTCCGAGCGGACCAACGCCGACCAGTCGATCAGCGTCACCCTGGCCGCCACGTCGTGACCGAGGTCAGGGTCGGGCTGATCGAGTTCGGCAAGGCGCTCAACGCCAGCGTCGCTCTGCCGGGCCTCGGCGAGTTGCCCGGCGGCCAGGTGAGCGCGGGCCGGGCGACCCGCGGCGCCCGCGCGCGGGCGCGGCGGGCCGACCGGATCCTCGCGGACAACCTCCGCCTCGGGATCATGGTGCGGAAGAAGTTCTTCTCCAGCGACGTCGAGCCGGTGACCGACGCCGGGTTCCTGAAGGACGTCTTCGTCGCCGTCGGGCGCACCGACCTCGGGCCCGGCGACTCGCTCGAGCTGTACACCGACGACACGATCGGGCCGGACACCAGCCGGCAGCTCGGTGTCGCCGCGGTGCTCGCGCCGGCGTACGACCAGCTGACCGGCTTCCACGTGCAGGTGCAGGCGCAGAACGGCGTGCTGCGGTTCGGGGCCTTGACCGGGCTGTTCCGCGGCGGCCGTCCGGTCGGCCAGCCGATGCGGGTGCTGGGCCTGTTCGGCCCGGCCGGGCCGCTCCCGGAGCTGCCGGCCGGGCAGCCGGGCATGGTGCTGCTCGGCTTCCAGTGCGACGTCCCGCCGATGGCCGGCGACGCGCTGACCGCGTACGACGAGCCGTCTTTTGACTTCCTCGAACGCCGGGAGGGCACCGCGCACGTCCACGGCGTCAACGACCTGGGCAACGGCTCGGTCGTGGCCGCGGTCGAGGTGCCGGACGGGCGGACGAACAACCTGCTGACCGTCGGCACGCGGGCCCGGCTGCTGCGCCCGGTGGGCACGACGTTCAACGAGCGCAGCACGGTCGTCGCGACCGACCTGCGGATCCTGTCGGTGGCCAGGGGCGGCGTCGCGATGCGCACGGCGGCCGGGACGGGCGTGTTCACCATCGGGCTGGCGACGCGGGACCTGCACCAGAACGACATCATCGAGGCGTACGTCCCGGTCGACTCGCCGGTTCTGGCGCCGCCGCCTGCTGCTGTTTCCGCTCCGCTTCCGGTTGCTTCGGCTCTCGTGGACGTCAACGCGGCCGCCGGGCCGGAGCTGGCGCGCCTGCCGGGGATGACGCCCGAGCGGGTGAACCAGGCATTGGAGCTGCGCCGGCGTCAGGGCGGTTTCACGGACGTGGAGGCGTTCGGCGTGGCGGTTGGGCTGCAGCCACACGAGATAGTCCGGTTGCGGGGGCGTGCGACGGCGGGGGCTGAACGAGGTCGACGTCGCGGTCCGGCGCACCGGTCTCCCGGCGAGCTGGCACCCGTTCGAGATCCTCAGCGCCGGCCACACGATCGAAGAGCACAACCGCATCGCTTCATCGGCGTGGGAGTCCATGCGTTCCCGCGGCCTGGCGGGCCCGGACAAGCTGGACATCGAGGTCGAGCAGACGCTGAGGTCGTGGACCCAGCCGGAGGTCCTGATCATCATCCGAGCAGCCGAGATAGCGGACGGCCGCCAGGTCCTGTACCGAGCCACGATCGGCCACGGCCTGGGCGTCTACTCGGAGCTGGTTTCGGACGGCATCAACTTCGTCCAGATCCGCCCGGACCACCTGGTCGACTCCCTGGTCGGCATCCTCCCCAGATACGGACCGGTCCCCCTGCCCCAGGTGACGATCACCCAGCGCGCGGGCCAGGCGCCGAGCACGCGGGACCGGGACGCCCTGGCGCCGTTCGCGACCTGGGCCCCGCACCGCCACGGCACGTTCGAGCTGTCCACCCGCCACGGCCAAGGCAACCTCCGCCCAGCAGGAACGGCGACCTTCCTCGACTCCGACGGCGGCCGGTACCTGACGTTCACGGAGAATTTGCCGGGCAACGAGACACGCCTACGATTCATCCCCTCGGATGGCGGTCACCTGAGGGCCTGGCTGCACGAACGCATCGCGGAGACGACGGGCCGATGACCCGTGTCCTCGCGCCCTGGCGCGGCCAACCCGTAGTGTTCAGGCCGTGACCCGAGCAGTTCGCCATCGCGCCGCACTGATCACCGTTGCCACCCTCTCGCTCGCGCTGAGCGCCTGCGACAGCAAGGTCGGGGGCACCCCGCAGGCGGCGGACACGCCGACGAACCAAGCGTCCACACCCGCGCCGAGCAGCGGAAACAGCGACAACCCGTTCGCCGACATGAACGCCTGTACAGTCGTCGACCAGGTCATGGCCGACCAGGGCTTTCCTCCCGCTCAGCCGTCGGCGGCCGATCGTTTCCGCAGTTGTGCGTCGAACAAGCCGGGAGACGCCAATGTCGGGGTCGCCCTGCAGGACAACGCCGGTTACGACCAGAGCATCCCGGATCCGTCGAAGACATCGCGAGGCCACGTCGGTCCCCGCAACGCCATCATCGAACGCGATCCGATCGGTGCCGCGGGTCAGTGCGTCATCACCATGGAGGTCAAGCCGAACTCGCGGGTACTCGTGTCCCTGTCCGGCAACAGCCCGACGGACCAGGCTTGCGAGCGGGTGACCGCGATCGCGGTCAAGGTCGAAAAACTGCTCCCACCCAACACCTGAGCGGACGACCGAGTGACATACGTCCGGCTGTCGCCCCTGCCATCAGCCGCCTGTCACTACTACAGTAGGACCCGAGCACCCAGAGTGTCGCTCGACGGGAGGGGAGCCTGACGTGAGCTCGGACGCGAGTTTCAGTGACCAACCGATCGACGCCCCGGCATCGGGCGACGCGAGTTCGAACTTCTTGTCCGGACTGCTCAACACCCCTGCTGACCCGGAGGGGGCGAAGCGCCTCAACGAGGGTGCCGCAGGACTCAAGAGCCTGGCGATGGGCGGCGGTTTCGCGATCAACCAGGCCGGGCTCGACAAGTACACGAAGGTCTGCGACGAGTTCATCGACGGTTACCGCGGCATCGAATACGAGCTGGAGATCCTGGCCAGGCAACCGCAGATGGGTTCCAGTCAGTACGCCGGACAGGTGGCGGCCTTCAACGTGAAGGTCGCGACCGGCGACCACGATTCGCTCGTTCCGAACCTGGAATTGCTCATCAAGGGTTTTCAGCAGGTCAAAGAGGCCCTCACGATCGCGCGGAAGAACTACAGCGAGACCGAGGACGCGCACAGCCAGACCTTCGCCAAGCTTCGCGGGAGCGAGTGACCATGGCGCACGAGCACGCCGAGCATCGGCAGTACGAAAGCGACTTCTACGCCCAGACGCAGCAGAAGCTGCAGCAGAACGTGCATCACTTCGGCGCCGAAGACCAGGGTGACGCCCGTGACGGTGTCGCGCCGCAGACGCAGAACCAGGCTGCTCAGTACTCCGTCGAGCAGGGCAAGCAGCTGCTGCACGACCGGGCCACCCGCGGGGACGCGCCCGCGCCGGGGCAGAACTACCCCGCGAGCAGTCACGAAGACCTCTACAACATGGTCCACGAGAACATGAATCCCGGGGACCTGGACGACCGCGGCCGCGTCGCCAACAAGCTCGGGAACTGGCTGGCCGACGTCTCGAACGCCGCGAACGACGCCGTCAACTCGAGCGAGGTGCAGTGGCAGGGCTCTGGGGCCGCGCAGGCTCACGGCTTCTTCCAGAACACCGCCACCTACACCGCCGACACGGCCAACGCGGCCCAGCTCAGCTCCAACCGCTACTCCCAGCAGGC
>Ga0307515_10013726_pt1 | contig 15097 bp, 1 predicted proteins | sample 17_EM_MG_FD_194513 | JGI IMG/M metagenome (GOLD analysis project Ga0307515, IMG submission 194513) | Populus trichocarpa ectomycorrhiza microbial communities from riparian zone in the Pacific Northwest, United States - 17_EM | ecosystem: Host-associated > Plants > Roots > Unclassified | place... | reverse complement strand
GCTTAAACCACTTAAGTGCTCTTCCTAATAAAAATAATCCTGCGTAAGCTATTCGATCTATAGGTGTTGCTAGCTTCGCTCCCTCTTGCGTAACCTTAAAGTGCATTTACGTAAGGAATTCTTTAAGCTTTAATCTCTCTCCTAAGAATCTTTTAATTAATGGTAACTTAACCTTTACTACGCCTATCCCGTTAATCCTTTGTTTAAGTGTTATATTGTTTTCTATTAACTGGTTAACTATCTCTTATAGCTATCCGACCGTTACAGGTTGTTGCGAGTTAGTATCTGCTATACTAATGTCGCCTCCTAACCTTAAAGTAGTTGCCGCCATTAATGGCGTTGTGGTAGCTGCTTTTGGTGGCATGTTGTTTAACTTATTAAAACCGTAACTAGGTAGTAATTGTGTAACGGAACCTTATAGCAAGTACTACGATAGGCTTATTAATGGGCTAGGTGTGTAGGTATTGCAAGTAAGTCAATAATATAATAATAACTGGTAGAGTGGTTGCCTAACAAATTAACTCCAATTATATTCTAAGAATTACTATAAGGAAAGAACTATCTAGAGTAGGGACTGTGGTCCTTTAAATACACAACCGTACTCCTAGGAAACCCTCCTTGTACGTAAGGTACGCATTATACGTAAGGTACGTAAGTTCCCTTTATTTCTCTCGTCCCTTACATAGCACATCATGTAACTCGCTTACTATTCCTCGTCACATGGTTCTACTAGCTCCATACTGGACCGTGCTTATATTAACCAACTAGCTTCTTCCGACTCCCTTCCTAGTAGTCGTAACATCGTACTTAAAGCGTCCGTAACACTAAAGCGCTTATATTAGAGGCCTTACTTATACGGACAATATTCTTATCTATTACTAATTATATTTAGCATTTAATTATAAGTTTACCTAAGAATATAAGCATACTAAGTTTTATAAATCCATTATACTTAGAAATAAAGATAGTTTTAATATTAAATTTTAGTATAAGGAACCCTGCTTTTTCTAAGTAGAGAACTGCCTATAGTACCTACACTTTCTTAGTATAAAATCTGTTAGGCTAGGTAATAGTTTACTTCTTTAGTAATTATAGCAATTTTAGGCTCTTTAGGTTTTATAGGGCAACTAAATACTTAGGCTAGAGTGATCTTTAGGCAATTAAAGACAGTAAATAGCGATCTATTATAGTAAAAAGAATTAAGTATATTGAGAAGGTTTTTATAGTTTGTCTAAAATACTTCTTTATTATAGCTTTGCTTTATTTCAACCACTTAATAGGGTAATATAACTTCTTATACAATCTATGTCTTCTCTTACTTATAAATTCCTATATAGTACCTATTAGGATCTTTTAGTTTTAGCGGAGATAGCTTAACTATAAAAGATGACAATTTAAATAATATAGGAGCCTTTTGGCTTTCTAGTCTGCGCTTATAGCTCCGCCCGGCCGTATCTTTATAATCTCTTATTTACTTAAGAATATCGCCTCCTAGCGTTTTAAGATCACCGGTATAAGTAGGGAAAAGAGTAACTGGTCGTAGCAAATCTATTCTATTAGCTAACCGTGTCGCTTTAGCTTATTTAGGCTATATACAAAAGAGGCCGCCTTAATTTCCTACTTTATATAACTATTAATGCCGGCTAGTAATAATTTTACTAGTTAAGATAATATCTAAAGTTTACAAGGCATTTAACACCGATATTATCGCACTCGCCTTATCTAATTTAACTTTATCGCGTTATACCTCTCTCGCAAATAACTAGGAGATATTAGCGATAGGTAATATACCTACCTATAAGATTAATTAAGATTAATGCCATTAATTATAGAGTTAGAGGTAAAAATGGAAGTACGATTGTATTAGAGGCTTAAAACTAACAGTTATAGTTAGCTAAAAGCGCCCTAAAGTTAGATTTAAGTTATTGCCTTAAGGAGCTCACTAAGGAGAACGGCTATTTATAATTGGAGATTAAATTTTACTAAGATTGTTTCGGTTTCGCCTAGTAGTTTTAAGATATAGTAGAGCAAATAGCGCAGGAATTGCAAATTGAGTATTTTCTTAGCGTAGTCAATCTTAGCGTGGATGAGTTAGTCGGCTAGCGCCTTTCTACGGTTAATATATTGGAAACTTCTAAGGGTTTAGTTAATAGTCTTTATAAAGTAGTTAATAAGTTTATTCGGAAATAAGGTCTTATTAAAGAAGCTTAGCTAGCATTTTAGGGATTAGGGGATATTTTTAAAAAGTATATACCGCAAGGGATAATATAAAGAATTTAGTTTAGCAAGTAACTATATACTAGTCTCTATAACGTAGGTATACTGCTAATAGACAAATTTTATTCCGGAATAGCTCTTACGCAATCCCATGATATTTAAATTCTAGACCGCTAGGCTTACATTCTATATTACTTAGCTTGTTTACCTTACTTAGCTAGAAGTCTAACTCTATTAGTTATACGTTGTTATACATTTTTAAGGACACAGTATTGCGTATAGTAGCGCGTATACTCTTATTCGCACTTACTATAGATTTAAGGTTAGTATAGAGATTTATGTAATGGTTTAAACTTACTAGAGATTGCGATCCTACCTATCCGTGACTCTAGAAGAGTATAAATGATTTTTAGTATATTTGGCTACCCCTTAATTTTTACCTATCTCCTCCCCTAGCGCACCTGTAACGGCGTTTTGCCGTCTTTATAAGTATAAACATCAATATTCTATGACTATTATTAGCCTAATATCCACCCTAACGAAAAAAAGGGCTTACTTTTTTACTTAACCCTTTAGGCCTTTGACCGGGATTATCTACTTTATAACTAAAACCCTACTTCCTTTCGTTTTTTATATTATTCTTATTGTTATTCTTAAGTAATAGGTTAATTAAATCTCTAATTAACTCTAACTTAGCTAGTCATTTCAATTAGCAAATTTCTTACAGTGGGACTATTTCTTATAACCTTTTTCTAAACACCAAATAAGTATAATATCTCTTGTTTTTATCTTAAATAGGTAGTATCTTTGTATAAGATCCTTAATATATAGAACGTGACTAGTAATCCTAAAGCTGCTTATAAATATAATAACCGTTCTATACTCCCTAAAATTATACTATAATTTATACGGGCCTTCGATATAGATAAGGCTACGGTATTCTTTAATTTTTAATTTTTATAGAGTTAGTTTATCTTAGTTAGGTTTATATACCTAAAGTAATTATTTTATAAAGCCCCTCTTAGGCTAGATAAGAAGGGAGATACTATTATCAGAAGGCTATTTAAATACTATAAATAGATGGCGTTAAAGCCTTAAAAAGATGCTTATTTTAGGAGCGGAAAGATATATATACTGCCCTAGGCCTCGCCTCTATGGCCTAGGTAATGTTATGGTAATATAAAGGCCGCTAAAGCCTTTAGTAATAACTATAGACGGCCGTAGCTTGCCTTATATATGGTTTTGAAATATCTAATAAGCTAACCTATACGTCTAAAGGAGGATCTAAAGTCTAGTGCCTATAGTGAGATGGATTCTAAATATTATCTTAGCGGGGCTAATATAAAGCCACAGCGATATAACTATGGTAATGGTTAGGAAAAAGTAAAAGGCGAAAAAGAACTTATAAATAAAAGTTTGGAATAGCGGTAACGAAGTTATATAAATTAAAATTAAGGCGGATCCTGCCTGTATAGAAAGATGGTAAGCCTTATATAATATATAGCGGCTCTATACCTATAATAATTTTAGTAATATCTAGACGATTTAGCTGGGCCCTATTATAAGAGAGAAGCGTTATTGTTAAATAAATCGCTCCCTAGATTAGGGTTATTAGCCCAATATATTAATAAACCTTTTAATATATCCGAAGAGATAGATATAAATTATTTATAGCAATGCTAAAGGATCCGGGAAGAAGTAAGGTAAGATTGGCGGTGTATATAAGAGCCGCCCAAGTGCCTATTAGCGTAATAGAATTGGCCTTAATTGTAATAGCTAGAGCATTTACCGCGACATAAGCAGTAAACAAGATAATACTTACTGAAGTCACTCTTACCGTAAAAGAGAACTCGCGCTAGTAGGTAAGATATAATCTTCTAAGTTTTATTATTATGTAAGGATAGATAATATATTTAAAAAGAAAGAAAGTTAGGTATATAATTAAGAGCTTTAATAGGGAGCAAAAAATTATATAAAGAAGAGGTAAGATAGCGATCCTATATACCGCGATGGCGTATTAGCTTGTAATTTCTATTGCAGATATTTTTTAGGTACCGAACTAGGAGCCGTTAAATGCCGTCAATAAGTATATGTATAATATTAGATTTTTATAGGGTGTATAAAACTTGTATTATAATGCGTAATAGGTTATAAAGACGGCCCCCTTTATTTAACTGTAATATAAAATGAGCAGCCCCGGCGCTCTTTCGACATCTTTATATATATATAGTAATGGCATCTAGAAGATTAGCCTAAGAAAGTTTCCGAAAATATAAAAATAACTTTATAAAGCGAGCTAATGAGATTAGAACACGGTACGAAGCAGATATTTAGATCTATATCCTAAAGAATGGCCAATTATATATATATAATTCTAGCCTTAACTAACTAGCGTGGCCTCCTTTCTAGGAAGATCTTATAAGAGCTTACCCTGCTCTAATTTAAAAGTATATATTGGATTTTACTGCAAGTCTAGTAAAAGTAAGTAAGCCGCGTACCTATAAAGCGGCCCAGCTCCTAAGTCTGCGTAGGCCTCTAATACTAGAGTATATACGGGAGGAGATATTCTCTAAGGAAATGATAGCAAACTTAGAGATGCTAGTGTAGTTGGATGGGAAAGTGGATAAGTAGTATAAGAGAACGTTGATAAGGGGCAGCTTTAGATAAGCGGTAAATAAGAAATTTTATTATATAAATAGTTAATTTTAGTAATAGTAAAAGTTATTATAAATTTAGAGTTTATTCTATGCATTAAATCCTTACTGCCGCTGGCGGTAAAGCTTATATTGTAATCGCGGCATAGTAGGGCTATATATGCGTTATGCCCTTAACTTACTTCTACCTAGTATTAACTTTTGTTTTATCCTCCGTATAGCGTTAACTCCTTTTATAGCGCTTTATAGTAAATTTACGGCACTTTAGGCATATAAAGGTAGTTATAAATATAGATAATTAATTATCGATCTTTAATGGAAAACCCTCTAAAAAAGTCTAAGGTTTGTAATTCTTCCGATTTGTAATAATATATCCATTAATTGAGAAGATATTTTATTACTGCTAGAATTATATTATGCTTCCCTCCTAATCTATTGTTAAATAGCTTTATAGTGACTAACCCTCCTCTAGTAGAGCTAATCGATTTTTACTAAAGTGTTGCCTTGGTAAACTAAAGGAGAGCACTAAAAGAGAATTAAAAGGCATTAGTTAATAGATATAAGGGCTGCAAAAACAAGTTAATAAGCTAAATTTAAACGTCTAATGAGCTGTACTTTGGCTGGTTGAGGAATATAAAGGTTAGAAGCCTAAATACCACGAGCTTTAAACTAATACGCAGTAAGGCGCTAGAGATCCTATTGCTAGTCTCCTAAAGGGTTAGTAATAACTTTTAAGCGATAAGCATGTTACTAATACTATATAGAGGTTACTTAGAAGCTTAAGGAATATCTCCGCATTACTAGTGGTAATAGAGATGTCCCTAAAGCTATAGTAGCGCGAGAATAATGTGTAAGGCTTTTAGGTATTGTGGTACTAGCTGGATGGCTATACTTAAAAAAGATAGGGGTAGGGTATTATATTGGTGGCCACCTATAGAATTTTCGTCCTTAAAAACTAGACGCTAGTATAATCTTACTTTTATTGTATATAAATATATATAATAAGACTTATTAAATTATACCTATAATATCTCTATAAGTTATAATAGCTCCTAAAACTGCTACTACTAATAATAAGAAAGGTAAAAGGGTAACTAGCGGCACCAATATAGGTAAAATAGGACGATTAATAAGATTAATAACTAGAGATAAAGGCAAGGTTTAAGATGCTGTAGTGCTTAAAGTGGCATTACTTTAATAGAGTCTTAAAGAATTGAAAGGTATAAGAGATAAACTTATAGCCTAGTTAAATGAGGAAGATTTTATACGCGAAGATTAATAAGACTTAGACTAAGTTAGTGATAGGATATATTAGCTTAAGAGTAATATTAGAAAGGCAGGACTAGATTAATCTAAATTAATAGATCTATCCTCTGAGAGTCCTAACCTATAGCGATTCTATATAGAGTAATCCGCCCTATAGTAGCAGTCGGTCCTATAGCAGTAATTAGTCCTATAGTAATGTAATGCATAGCAATCTAATATAAAGCAATTTGGCCAGTTAGATAGGATTAAGAATATTAATAGGTCTAAATTAGAATTAAATAGTTTCGAATTAGACGATTTATTTAAAAATGCTGTAAACTTAATAGAGGAGGAGACTTACTTTGACGGCTGTCTAAATTGGGTGATTTTAGGGAATTTTAGGAAAGATATTGCCTATAAACTTCTATACTAGGTCTTTGCTTATAGGGAAATTCGTAGGAATAAGATATATGCTGTTAGATATGGGGATATAAAGCGATATAGTGTAAGATGGGAACGTAATATTCCCTAGGGTAGTAAATCTATAAAAATACGCAATATCGGCGATAGTACGAAAAGGATAGCTAAAATGCTTTATAACGAAAGATTAAATAATAGAAGCTAGGCCGTTCTAACTAGAGATAATATAAAAGGAGTAGTAATAGTTTTATAGGAAGGTAAAGATAGCCTAGGAAAGTAAAGTGCGGAATTAATTAATCTAAAGATAAAACATAGGCTTATAATGAAGAGATGGATACTAACCTTTATATTATTAATATTTAATGCTAGTTATATTACCTTTAAAGGTAAGTAACTTTCTTTAAGGCTTTATAGTTTTGAAATGAGAGCTACTATAAGACGTTTATAGGGGAGTAAAGTAGACTAAGACCTTTACGAAAAGGCTTATAAAATTAAAGAAGAATTTAAAGCCTGGTGTAAGGACTTTCTTATAGGTAAAGTTAAGGCTAGAGATTTTACTCTAGGACAATTCTATAGAAGTTTAACACCAGATCTATCCTCCTAATAGCTGTATTAACCCTTATATAGGTTAACTCTAAAATTAACTCCTAATCTTAGCTACTCTTAACGCTTAACTCTAATAGTTTAATTTATAACACTTATACCCGTTCCTTAGCCTAATAACAGTAAGTTAAAGAAGCAATAGTTTTTGGATTTTTTAGAAATATATAACCTTCTACTAGACCTAGCTAAAAAGGATATTTCTGTTAAGTTTTAGGATTTCCTAGTTCCTTTTTAGAGGGCTTACTAAAATAAGCTAGGTTAATTATATTATATAGCTTATAGAATTAAGGCGGTTATATCTATGTAGCCTAAACCTAGCTAGGCGGTTTTATTAATTAATGCCGTTTGTATTATTTAAAATATACTAGCCAAAACTAATATAGTGCGACTAAGTAAATATATATATTAAGACGCTATATGTAAGGGTTATTTTGGCCCTTACTCTGCTGCATCGCCTAGGGGCTCTTAGGGGTCGCCAAGGCTAGCCTTCGGCTAGCCCTTGGCACCTCCTTATAAGCACCTCAGGCTTGCAGCCCTTTCCTCCTCATCGGTTCGTCTCTCTCTGTACTTAGGCTATTGCCTACCCTCATTACCATATCGTCCTCTTCCATCGACTCCCTATGTGACTCATGCTCGGCTTGCCTGCTCCCTACCGTACACCCTGGCAATACTGCCTTACATTCGAACCGATCCTACACCCTTGCGGGTAGTAGCCTGCAGCAAGCCGAGGGCTGCGCCCTCGAGCAATTTCATGATCCTCCATTTTTACCTAGGACGATCACGTTTACTGCGACACAGCAGGTACACCAGCAGACGCCTGGCAGATCGCATCCGCATATAACGGTTTATTGGAATACGGATCAAGGTCCTCTACCTTACCTAGGACGATCGCGTATGCTGCAGAGCAGCTACACTAGCAGACGTCTGGCAGATTGCATCCGTATATTACGGTAGTAGATACGGATTAGGAGACAAGGAAGACGGTAGCCACCTGGCCAAGGGCAAGGGGCTATCCGGATCGTACGCGATTACCTCGCGATTGGTATACGCATACAATCAACAGTGCAGCGGTGCAGCTCTGCCCTGACGGCGACCCGAAGGCGATTCGATTGCTATCTGAAAGCTTTCTGGCAGGAGTTAAGGGGGATCCTACGTGATTAAGCTTGCAAACACTCTATGGCTAACTACGGTTTACTTGCTACAGAGGTCCCACTAATAGAGATTGGAAGGTTAAACGTCCTTAAAGAGATGTAGCTACCCTGGAGGCTATCCGATTGCTATTTAATGGCTATCCGAAGAACTAACGGCTAGTTTTTAAAGCTATAGCTACTACCCTCTCTTCCAGATTAAATGCAACTAAGGGCTACGGCCCAATCAGCTAAAGGGCTGCCGAGACTAAACCGTAGGCGGTTGTCTTATTAAGCTACGGCTTACCTTAAGAGCTTCGGCTTAGAGATCCTATGTGATCTCGCAAGCTACTGCTTGCTTTAAGAGCTACGGCTTATTGAGATTGTAGGTGGTTTTGTAAGCTACTGCTTGCCTTAAGAGCTACGGCTCTTAGATTGTTCGCGATTGCTTAAGGGCTACGGCCCGACCCGGAGACTCTCCGGCTGTCAGCCTAAGGGCTGCCGAGACTAAATCGTACGCGATTGTCTCTTCTGAAGTTATAAGCTTAGCTTATGAGATCCTATTGCGGTTAAATGCCATCCTTAAGCTATAGCTACAGCTTTAAGAGCTACGGCTCGTCCAAGAGCTACGGCTTATTGAGATCGTAGGTGGTCTTGTAAGCTACTGCTTGCTTTAGGAGCTACGGCTTAAAGATTGTACGCGATCTCTCTGCAAGGCTTTGGTCGCTCTAAGAGCTCCAGCTTGTATCAAGAGCTATAGCTTGCCTAAAAGATATGGCAGCAGCTTAAAGATCGTACGCGATTATCTCTCTGTAAGGCTTTGGTCGCTCTAAGAGCTCTAGCTTGCATTAAGAGCTACAGCTTGCCCAAGAGAATGGCAGCAGCTCTTAGATCCTACGTGATCTCTTCTTATTGCCAATATTACTCCGTAATAACAGTGTAATTTAGAAGAAAGGAAACACGCGTATGAGCTATTTTAGCTATCACTTCCTTATAAAAACTGATTACGCGGCCGGGGGAAGGTAATTAAGACGTTAGTTTAAGGCTCTAAAAGAGCTACGTCTTACAAAGATCGTACGCGATCTCTTAGTAAGGCTTTAGTTGCTCTAAGAGCTCCAGCTTGCTTTAAAAGCTCACAAGACCCTATTACGGTTAAATACTAACATCTCTCCGAACCCCTTCCGGGACGAGCCCTCTATAATCTCCCGCTACCGTAAGGTAATGGAGGGGGCTAACCGCAAGAAGGGGGGGGAATGTAAGGGATATTCTTGCGATTAAGCCGGCTCTAAGTAGAGACTATCTGGCTGTCAGCTATAGAGCTGTCGAGACTTAATCGCAGGCGATTGTCTCCAAGACTGATTGTATACGATTAAGTCTTACCCCACTAGCAGACGCTCTTTTCCTACCTAAAATAGGCCCTTTTTCCTACTGGGTTTTGGCTATAGGTTAAGGTTTTTATCGAGGCTGCTTGGCTGGTCCTTTTCCCCTATTTCTTTATTCCCCTGTATAAGCAAGGCTTCTGCACTGCTTACCTTTCTGTACATAGAATTAATCTATTAGGATACGGGCTGGGGGCCAGCCCTAACCAAGGGGGGGGCAATGTAAGGGTTATTTTGGCCCTTACTCTGCTGCATCGCCTAGGGGCTCTTAGGGGTCGCTAAGGCTAGCCTTCGGCTAGCCCTTGGCACCTCCTTATAAGCACCTCAGGCTTGCAGCCCTTCCCTCCTCATCGGTTCGTCTCTCTCTGTACTCAGGCTATTGCCTACCCTTATTACCATATCGTCCTCTTCCATCGACTCCCTATGTGACTTATGCTCGGCTTGCCTGCTCCCTACCGTACACCCTGGCAATACTGCCTTACACTATATCTCTATAACTAACTTTTATCTAGTCCGCTTAAACGAGTCTTTAAAACACAGTTCTTTGGAAGTTAGAATATTCTATATAGAATAATAGCATACTTTACCTAGCAATAAGAGCCTCTTAATATTAGTTAACTGATGTTACGTTAAAGTAAATGCTAATAAACTAGGCTTTCTTAGTATATAATAGTACCTCTTAATATATCCAGAATTTAGAAGACAAAATTGGTGTTTTTAGATGGGCTGTTGTAGAATTAATGTATAATTGGGATATTTATAAAGAACAACTCTAAGATTTTAAGCTATAGTTCTTCACGACAACTAAGGAGTTAAAGAGGAAAATCGCGATTATTGAATAAATACGTTGGGGGATGTGGCTAGGTGGGCTTTGACAGTTTATTAAAGAGGCGGAAGTAATTAAAGTTCTTGCTTTACTTTGTTTAGATAGAAAAGTTTAAAGCTTTTAATGCGTATTATTTCGCCTAAATATGCTAGCCGAGTAGTTCTGAATAGCTATTAAAAATTCACTCCTATTATTTCTTAGTAGGTTTTAGCGGATTACTTTAATATAAATGGCATCTAGAGCCTGCAAACTATTTATTTATAGCTATATTTAGATTTATTATCACGGTCATTACCGTTATATTTTTTAATAGCTTAAATGCATTTTAGTGGTTACTATGTTGTTTATAAATAGGTCTATATTAAATAGATCTAATTATGTCCTTAGGGAAAGTATCTTAATATATATACGCTCTCTACGGCGTATATAGTAAGTTATAGCTATCTTTAATAAACTATTTATGCTAATAAGTAAAGACCTTTAATTTTAGACTACCTATAAGCAACTTATTAGCTCTAATTGCACTTCTTATATGGTGTTATAGGACAACTTAGCGTACTAGACTCTATTACTTATGTTTATACACCTAAATAATAGTACGGAAGTTATACCGTAAGTTAGTAGAATGCTTACGTAAGTAGCTCCCTAGTCTAGATAACTGGATTAACATCCTATTATAGGTATTATTTTCTTTTTAGAGAAAATATTTAGGCATTTTTAGAGGGCTTCTAAATGATAGTAGGCGACTTAAGATGACGAAACTTTACCCTATAAGTTCCTAACCCGCCAAAATCATTTTAGGCTGTTAAAGATAAAACGCCTAAGGCACTGGCCTAGAAGGCGCTTGGTTTTAACTGTCTGAACTATTAGAGGAGTGCTAAAGGTGCTCTTAAACGCTATTACCTGCCTAATAAGATATTCTTGGATGCAAATTGCGCTGATAGTGTTTGTTTAGAATTAATGTTTCCCTTATATTGGGACGGTAAGAATATAGATTTTCCTAACTATAAGTCTTATTTAGCCTATCCAAATCTTGTTATAGAAGGAGAGTGCCCTGTTAGGTTCTAAACTAAGGTTCTAGTATTATTCTATAAGATAATATAGAATACCCCTGCTTACTGTGGAGTTGATGGTAATTTTGTAATAAGTAATGGCGATCCTATAGGTTTGTATGGCTTAAGTACTATAAAAAGAAGGCTAAGTTATACTTTAGGGTTTGGATATTACGGAGACTTTATAACTGGGTGGAATGTGGGGTTCTTATAGCAAGTAGTTAATACTTATACTAACCTTACTAGTTAAATTAAGGACTGTTTACTATTTTATATATAGTCCGACGAAGATATAGTAAAGTGCTTTTTAAAGACGCTAGATAAGCTAAGAGATGATAACTATGCTAGGCCACGTTATGGCCTCTATAGGAATGTCACTATCTAGGTAGGGCTAGGATATGCAAATTAGTTAATTGGTAATAAGAGAATAGTTAAAAGCTAATAATATATTTCCGTCCCCTACATTTCTCAATTTCACTATACTTTAGTTTATGCTTGCTACCACAATACTAACGAATTAAATTTGCAGCCGCAATGAAGGTTAGTTGAGTGTTTGCTCCTAAAGTTGCTGGTAGAAAGCGCGATATTAAATTGCTTTGTAAACCGTTATAATTACTTATATAACTAACTACTGGTACTATGCTGAGATATAAGATCGCCACCTAGAAGGCTCTGAGATTTCCATAGATTTACAATTAAGTCGCTTAGTTAATTCCTATATACTATAAAGCTTACAACTTGTAATCTAAGAAGAGTTTATATAATTGCCTTATTTTAGGCCCTGAAACACCAGAGTATACTATATATAAGCCTTAAAAGATAACCACACTAATAATTAGGTAGAGGTTGCGTAACTATATACAAACTTGCTTTCTTTTAGCAGCAGCGGGTATATAACGGGTGGGCTTTATCTTTATATATTGCGTTACTTTTTAAATAGGCTTATATTTTGAGCTCTGTTTAAATTTTAGGGGGCTACCCTTTTATAAGAATATTGAATTATTCCTCCCTGGTAAGCGCTAGCTGAATAAATTTAAATAAAATTATACCTTAGCGACTGATGGACCTAAAGCATTCCAGAAATTATGCAAATTTTATTTCTAAGTCTTCTCCTCGGCGTAATGGTTAAAGGAGATAATAATAATACTCAGTTTAATGTAGAGTTGTCTCTTATACATTTTGATAAATATATATACTTACCGCAGTTATAGGTTACTATATGTACTAGCTACGACGGGACTAGAACTTGCTGTTTTGACATTTTAGACGCTTATCTCTATTTAAACCTTAAAGGCAATTTAATATAAGTTATTCTATGCCAGCATTTTTTATTGCTAATATTTATTTACTATAGAGGTGGGCCTTTCCTTTCGTTTGACCTGGGGAATAATATACTTTATAATCTTTACTTGTAAGTTATTGTAATATTATTATACTATTGTCTTACGTATATAGAATGCCAAATTATATATACTATAATAGAAACCGTAGCTAGTATTAGACAGCCGCTATAAATATAACTATAAATATTGAACCGTCCCCTAGACCCTAGTTATTTAGTAGTTTCTATTATAGACGTTTAGGAGGGGAATCTAACGGGATGGACCCTAACTGTTAGAGCACCTTTAGTTTTAGCGTTTATTGAGTGCTAAAAACGTTAGCAGCTCTAGTAGCATTTAGAAAAAATAAGTTAGTATTCCTCTACTACTTCCTACTTATCCTAAAGTAAGGATATTATCAGCAAATCTCTATATACTGGTTGGTATATTTATACCGCTAGGGTCCCTAGCAGCGCACTGACAATATAACGTCTATCTATGCGTGGCGGAAAACCACCTATAGCGGAATAAATCTATTATTTAGCTAACTTAATACTCTCCCTAGCCCTTCTATTAAGTTATAACTTATATAGTACTATTCTTTATATATTTCTCCCTAGAGTGCTATTATATAGCTTAAAAAATATAGCGCTTTTAATTATACTATCGGTCGTTCTTTTTAGAGTATTACGGTACTGGCATATTACCGTTACGTAACTCTGCGTCTACCATAACGTCTACTATAGTCTACTATTTTCCACTAGTGCTGTAACACTAAGTCGCTAATATAGAGCGTCTAGAACTACTTTTACTTTACACCCCTACTCTACTAAGACTATTTATATAATAATTTATTTCGGTACCTTAATATAGTACTCCTATAAGAGATTGTCTATAAATAAGGATCCAAAGCTAGAGAAAGGAAAAGAGAAGAAAGGTAGCGCCGCTTAAAGTTTTATATGATTGTCTGGTCACGTAACTGCGACTATCTAAAATAGTAAGAAACTATCTAAAACAGTAAGAAACTATCTATGATTATCCGCTACAATCTACTGCTATAATCTACCGTTTTCCACTAGCGCCGTAATATCTACCAGTCTTTTTCTTCTCCTTAGCTTAGTATTCTTATATAGTAGCAATCTATAAGCTTTAGTTTAAAAGCATTTATATAAGCCCGTCACACTTAGCCCCTAAAAAGTATATACTAAAAAGTTTCTCTATGCCGGAGTATGCTCTATATTTTAGCGCAGGATTTAGCGTACTTACGTAATAGAATATTAGCTAATTGTATTATATTCTGCACTTTACTAAAATAAGTTAGTTATAGCGCGTTCTTTTAGAAGCTTCCCGAGCGGTTGCAAGCAGGTTAGCTATTTTTAGCTATTTTTAGCACTTGGTCTTTGTTGGCTCTTTATTAGCCGTCTATTTATTCCCTTTATATTACCACTATACTGCTAATATAGACTAAGCTAGCTAGGTACTAGCGTAAGGTTTCCCTCTAGATGTATGTAGAATATAGGGTACCCTATTAGAAAGGAGTGATGTTTATCTTACTACGCTCTAGTATCGCGTATACGGACGCCAATTAATAGAGGAAAAAGCTAAAGGCTAGTAATACCTTACCCCGGAGGAAGAGAAAGCCCTTATTATGTTTCTGTTACTAATATTTAATCTTAGGCAACCTATCTAAGTAAAGTATATACCTTCGCTAGCCTTTAGCGTCGCCTATTAGTGGTCTATTGTTATAAAGCCTCTAAATAAGAACTAGCCTTAAGCTTTTGAGAAACGGCATCCCGAAGTCAAAGTAAGGAGAGTTAGGGTAATAGACTAGAAATGTTATAAGACTAATATATACGTAAAGATTATATACTAGTTCGAAGTAATTAGAAAAGTTTTATAGGATCTAGCTATACTGCTAGAAAATATATATAATATAGACGAGACGGGCGTTATGCTAAGTATACTTAGCTCCGTTAAAGTCCTTATAGGTAAAAACAACTTACGAGACTATAGAGGTGCAGCCGTTAAGTGGACTACGGTAACTGCTATTAAGTGCGTAAGTGGAGACGGTAGGTTGCTTCTTCCACTTATAATCTAGCTAGCTTTAACCTATTAAAGCAACTAGACTATATACCTAACCCCTAAATAGTATTACGCATACTTAGAAAATAGATATAATGACTTTAAAATTAACCTAGAGTGGCTTACGCGTGTATTTAATCCCTAAACTAAAGGACTAGCTAATAGGAAACTAC